>Ga0222718_10001964_pt1 | contig 18994 bp, 28 predicted proteins | sample C33_27DmetaG_FD_165045 | JGI IMG/M metagenome (GOLD analysis project Ga0222718, IMG submission 165045) | Estuarine water microbial communities from San Francisco Bay, California, United States - C33_27D | ecosystem: Environmental > Aquatic > Marine > Unclassified | place: USA: California... | reverse complement strand
TTTACACGATTTAAAACTACATCTGACACTGCGACTTTACCAGCGTAGTTATCACCTCTTGCTTCATGATATATGTTTAGTGCCATACATTCTAAAGTATCTGGTGTGTATAATGGTACTTCAACAGAAGCATCATAATAAGGTATTTCTATTAATTCATCTGTTTCTGTATCGTGTACCATAATAAGTGATTCTGTAGGCAATGGGTCAGGTACAAGTGTATCACCCATTGCATTATTTAATTTTGCGTCTACTATCATTAAAAAGTAAATAAACACAAGTGTAATCATTCCTGATAGGAATATAAAGATATCGTTTTTATTCATGAGATTCTATTTCCTCTATAAGTTGATCTCTTAAAAGAATCGCAGTTTTGTTGTTTGGCGACTCTAAGCTTACATTATCAAACTTATAAGCGAGCGTGATTCGCTCTGACCAAGTGTATGCTGCATGCCAGCAATGATATTTATGTTCGTCTTTACGTCCAAAATAGTAATGACGTGCTTGCCAACCTGGTCTATCTTCAATAGTAACAATTTCGTCGTTTTCTATATCGTAATAACGAAAATAACCGTCTCCAGTTTTAGACCAAGTAAACAATACTTGATAAGCATTAGCATCCCAATTAGTATGCCAACCAACGAATCCACCAGGTGGATAATAATTAGTTAAAGCAGCATGCTGAGCCCCAATTTCTATTGTAAACTCTGTTCGTGCTTTATCTCTAAATTCAGTCCATATATCCGGATCAACATCAACCATACGACTGATAGGTTGAGCCATGTGTTCTTCTGGATAACCTTTATGAGTATCTTGATTTAATAAGCAGTGATCAAGATAAGTTCTTCCACAATAAAAATCTTCTACATTACATTTGTTCCAATCTTTACTTGCAACTCTGTATTTTGGATCATTATAGCCTGGTCGACTAAAGAAATCGTCTTTTAGATCTTCAAGTTTCTGTAAGAACTTCTGATTGTTTATCTGTATTTCGCTCATTTTTTGTGCACTCTATTGCGATTGTTCCATTTTCACGTACTACTTTTGTACATGTATATCCGTCACCGAGTGATTCTTGTATTTCTTTAAAAGTCTCTTCCGTCGTCATGTCTCTCAACTTTAATTTTTTTATCTAAAACTGCTGAAATAATATAGACATCTTTGCCTTCGATTTCACAAGATATTCCCATCTCATGTAAGGCTTTTAGAAATTTATGTGTCATACCAACTGAGCCTGACCAATCACCTTTTTTCCATCCCCACCAATATGCACCTATCATGCAAAGGAGAGTAAATAATGTATAATCTAATGGGGTCATTGAATTTATATTTATACTACTAAAGATTTAAGTTTATCCTTTCTTTCTCTTTCTGCGTATTTGGTATTATCAAATACTGGAATATCTGGTTGATCGTTCACTAAGTTCTTATCGCCATCAGCAATATTTTTAAGTTTCATTTTAGATCGATCAACTCCAATTACGAATCTCTTATAAGTTGTTGGATCATTATATCTGTTTTTCAACTGTTTAACTAGGATCTGATTAGATCGATCAAGTTCTTCGTTTGATATAAGAGCAAACATTAAGTCGGCAGTTGCAGGTAGACCAAACGATTCTGAAGTATCTTCTAGTCCCGGATCAGAGTTACTATAACCAGACCGAGTTGTTTGAGTTGCTGACATAATGGGTACATTAAACTCTACAGCCAATCCTCTCATTTCTTCTGCAATGGCTTTAATGTATGAGTAAGTATTAATAGAACCACCAATAGATTTCATTCTAGAAGATGCACAGATATTTAAGTAATCAATAAAGATAATCTCTGGCACAAAATTCTTTTTGAGTTTAAGCTCATTAAGTAGAGCTCTAAAGTGAGAAGTATTTGCTTGGCCAGTAGGGTACTCTTTAATAATCAGTTTACCATTTGTTCTTTGACCAATATTGTGCACTCTAGTTGTATAATCTTCTTTTGCAAGATTTTCAATTTGACTGATAGGTATATCAAGTAAGTTAGCATCGATTCTTTCTGCGATACGTTCTTCTGCCATCTCCATAGTAATGTATAAAACGTTTCGTCCCTGAGTTAAGACGTTGGCGGCACAATGGCACATAAACAAAGATTTACCAACACCAGTCCCTGCCAGAACAATATTCAGAGTTTTATTCGGTAACCCACCTTTGGTGATGGAGTTGAAATATTCCAAATCAAATGGAATCCGATCCTCTTGCTCATGATAAAATTGATATCGTTCGTCTACATTCTCTAAGTAATCGTGACCGACATTGGTATCAAATGACACCGCCAACGCTTTTGTTAATAACTCAGGTAAAGCATTCTTAGTTAGCTTTTGATGCTTACCATCAATAATCGTAATTGATTCCATAATAGCGTTATGAATTGCACGATCTTGGCACCATTTTTCCGTTTGGTCCAATAACCATACGCTATCTGTTTTTTCTGCTTCAAATATGAGAGGTAATATCTCAATAGCATGTTTATATTGCTCATCACTAAATGAAGTTGATTCGTCAATTTCAATTTTAAAAGCTTCAAGGTTAGGTAGTTTATTATACTTAGCTACAAACTTACCAGCCTCTTTGAATAATTGTCGATACACACCTTCAAAATAATCTGGCTTTACGAAAGGTAATACTTTACGCATAAACCTGTCGTCAGTAAGAATATTTTTTAGAATTGTTTGCTCAAGATTTATATTCATTTAGTCATTATACCATATTTTATTAAAAAAGTACACGGTTAATTTTTTCTTGTATTTGTTCCTCTGGTAGTTTATGGCAATACCTATGTCTACCAGGATAAACATCACAATACTCAACTGTTTTTCTATTTTCTTGTACTGGTGGTCCATAAGGTAATGTACCACATCCAACAAGAAATAGTATTAAACTATAACTCGCCCCTTTCACGCATTCCCTCTCGTATTTTAGTTGCACTGATATCATGTACTTTTGAACCTAGATCATGTTCTGTAAATGTATAACCTACACCACGACCATAACTGATATCAACAATATTAGGTACAAGTATAACTTCAAAGTCTGTATCAGGAACATAACCTTCTTGTACTAAACGACTTTCAATTCTTCGTCTTACATCGTTAAATACGAAAGGATTATCCTCTTGTCCTTTTACCATTGCACTCTTACCACCAACATCTCTTACCATGATAGCAACTTGTCCTGTTTTATCGTGGCATCTTTTAAATAGTTCTGTGTGTCCATCGTGCCATGGCTGCCATCTGCCTAGCATTTGAACTGTTGGTCTTGACCAATCCATTATAGTTCTCCTCCGAGATTCCAAAATCTCTCATGTAAATAATAAAATAATGTTTTGATGATAGCATCAATACCCATAATGCTACCGCTCACAACTGCGTTTTCTGTTATAAAATATGCCACTAAGAATGTAGTTCCTGTTCCTATCATTCTCCATGATATCGTTTTGTAAATTGATAATCTAACTGACTGCATCGATAATATGACTAATTTTTCTAGCCATCTCCTTGATCTCATCGTCTGAGTAAAATTTGTCTACTCGCCACATGTTACCTTCATAACCTACAGGTGATTCAAACATTTTATTTGTATCTTCAAATCGACCTTCTTTAATAGTGTCAAGATAGATAACATAATCGGCATCGAATGTTTCTCTTGTTTCCTTTGTAGGACAAACAAAATCACATATAACTCTTCGTCCTTTGCTCTTTTCAAAGTCGGCAATATTTCTCATTCTTTCTGCTTGTCTTATTCTTGCTTCTGGAGAGAACTCCCAATCATTTGCCATAGATCTTACTCTATCAGCATTGAACCAAGCACATTGCCATTCAACAGCTAGTCTTTCTGCTAACCACGTTTTACCTGCACCAGGCAGACCCATTACTAATATTTTTCCTTTCATGCTAAACTACCTTTTTCCTTAATTACTGCTGAGCCATCTGCAACTGCTTTTTCTAATATGTCTTCTAATATAGCACCAGCAAATTGTTGTAAGAACAAATTCTCTTCAGTCAAATCATCGTCTGGAGAATTTATTAATTTAAAATTAAATGTTAAACAATCTTTTTCTTCGTTAAATCCAACATTACCAAATCGTATAACACTTTCAGTAAAATCACCTTCAAGTATTCTAATATCCCACGCTTGTTCATTATCAGTATCTGATGCAGGTATCATTTCATAGTGTACGTTTTCGCTTACTTTATCAATATTAATCATCTTTCTTTTCAAAGTATTTGTTTAATACTCCGTCGTTAGGAGCAGATTTAATAGCAGCCGGACTTGATTCACCCCATGCCCAAAATTCATTTGGTCGTAAGCAGAAGTTGATCGTTACTCTTTCGTTTATTCCGTCAGCCTTATAATTATGCCAAGTATTTTCTAAATCTCTGACAAAACAATGCAATCTATTTTGTTTCCAAGGCACAGTTACATAATCTTCAGCGTAACGATCACTCGTCATTGTAGTTCCTTCATTTTGTTCTGGACTAACGTATAGTGTACTTGAGAACATTTTCCATATTCCATCTGTATGACTTCTTCTGTAATCAAAGTCTTTATTAAAATAACTAAGTGTTAGAGTAAACATAGGGTCGTATTGTGATATATCTTTATAGCCTAATTGCTCTCGCATATAAAGAATATCTTTATAGTATTTTACTGCAAGTTCTTCACCAAATTCAATTGGCCATTTTGGAGACGTCTTAGGTAACCATTGGGGATATCTAGAAGTCTCATCGACTATTCTTAACTTAATATACTTACCTGTATGATCAAAGAACCAATTATATTTTACACAAGTTCTAGGCGGTATCTTAATTTTAGACTGATGTTCTTCTGTATAAGCTAAGATTTTATCAAAGTCTTCTTTAAGAAGCCAATCATCTACAATTAGATGAGGCCATGGCTCATTGTATAGAGTACTATTCAAATTCTTCTTCTTCCTCTATTGTTTCTAACTTACCAGATATAGAGTACATTTCTCTTATTTTTTCTTTAAAGTTAGTTTCATCTAAGATTGGGTTCCAGAACTCTTCGGTGTTTGTTTCTGCTTCTCTGACTTTCTTTTCTTCTGATTCACCAGTTTCCGGATTGGTACGTACATACCATCCAGCACTAGGTTTGCTAACAAGCCCAATGGCAAGAGCAATATCAAGAAGACCCGACCAACGGCTGATTCCACCTTCCCAAGAAACCGAAACAGGAATCTTTGACTTTTCTTTAACATATCGTGATTTCTCCACATTTATGATAAAGTCATAACCTTTGACTTCACCACTCTTTTTATTCTGCCTACGACCAATAATCCAAATATTGTCTGCAGAATAGTAAATACCTGTACCACCACCGACGATATCTTTTGGAAATAGACCGATTTCTTTGTAGGTGTGATTAACCGCAAGCAGTGGCACGTTTCTCATTGTAAGATAAGGTGTAACCATTCTGAATAAGCCTTTAAGAGCTTTTGCTCTAGACATATCAGCAACTGATTTCTCATTTAGTGCATCTTCTAATTCTTTCTTAGATGCCAAGTTACCAATTGAGTCGATAACAATTACGACTTTATCTTTCTTTTCAATTGCTTCTAGCTGATTAACCAAATCAAATTTGAGCTCTTCGACATTAGTAATAGGAGTATGAAGTACTCTACTTGTATCAATACCAAAAGTTTCAAAATAAGATTGTGGTGAACCAAACTCTGAATCATAAAATAACATTACAGCATCTTCATGTTGCTTTAAATAAGCAGAAGCCATAAGTAATGCAAAGCTAGTTTTAAAGTGTTTACTAGGACCAGCAAGTACTGTTAGGCCAGAAGTTAAACCCTTATCCATATCGCCTGATAGAGCGACATTAATCATAGGAACGTCTGTTCTAGTAAATTCTTTTTCAGTAAAAAACTCTGACTCAGATAATACTGATGTAAAATTAACTCTACTGTTCTTCTTTAGTTTGTCCAAAATTGACATTTTGTGCTACCTCTCTTTCGTCTTTATCGTAATCCTTACGATATTCGTTATTAATCTCGTCTACTTTTTCTAATAGCTTAGTTCTTCCTTCACTAAACTTAATAAAAGCTTTTACGTCTTTAGGAAAACATGCTCCACCGTATCCTCTTTTCTTATCGTAACCAGGCACTTTCATATGACTGATACCAATACGTGAATCAGCTGCTATAGCCCTAGTTATAATTGAAAAGTTTGAACCGGTCATTTCGCACACATCGTAAAATTCGTTAAAGAATGTTACCTTAGTTGCTAAGAATGTATTTATAGCATATTTAACAAAACTAGCTTCTAGTAATCCCATGTGGTGAAAATCACATCTGTTTATAATTGAATAAGATCTATATAATTCTTGAACAGTTATTGTAGATTCTTTGTGGCCACCAAGAACTTGGAACTCAGGATTTACAAATTGTTCTTGAGCATTCTTTTCGGTTAAAAATTCTGGATTATATACTAATCTTTTCATTTTTTGAGCTGTACCAGCCTTTTTAACCAATCGTTCTATAACTTCTGGAGTAGCTGTTGATTTTATAATAATACCACAATCAGTGTGAGTTAATAATTTTGCTACTGAATCATATAGTATTGTAGCATCAATTGATCCGTCATCATACATTGGAGTAGGAACACATATAAAAGCTGTGTTTGGTTTCCATTCTACTAAATCATCAATTGTTGTGTCGTATAGAGGATCAACATAAAACTTTTCAACCATTGGATGTTCAAATCCATAGTCAACAGCTTTACCTACAAAACCATGTCCTACTATACCGACTCTTATTTTTTTCTTATCCATTTTTATATACCCATTCTAGTGCTCGGTCTGCTTCTCTTTCGAGCGGTCTGTTTTCATACCAATTACCCGTTTCACGATCAAACTGTCTACAGAGTTCTGCAATTTGTGTACTCGTGATAGGGTACTCTCTTTTAATCGCATTACCGGCAATTGCAATCATAATCTGATACATTTTATGATACCAACCTGTGCCAGTAATTGTTCGATATTCGTTTGCCAGTTGTTTTGGAAAGAAGGGACAGTCTGAATAGCCAGTCCAAGAAATATCTGTATTGTTTAATTGACTTTTACGATATTCCGTAACTTCTTTTCTTATAGCTTCTGGTAATCTATCTAGGAATGATTTACCTACCTTTTCTTCATAGTGGTGTTTAGCCATAAGTTCATCTGGATTTAAAAACTTTTCTGATTCATTCACAAAGAAAAAGTTATATGCACCAGGATATATTGCTGGTACATAAAACATTCTTGATAAATCTTTGGTTTGCTTATCTGCTAATCCTTCGATTTCAGTATTGAGTGCAAACCAAAAATGTTTAATTCTATCTCTATCAACTTCATCTGACAGAGGAAATACAATTCTAAATTTAGGCTGATCTGTTCTACTAGAAGCAGTAGAATATACGATATAGTAGTAATCACCAATCATTTCATTTAGTTTATCTTTTAACCAACCAAATGGATTCTTAGAATAGTTTTCATCAACTTCTAATTCATCAACGTCAACTGCTACCCAACGTGACCATTTTTCAACATTATCATTTGATCGAGTTGTACCTTCTTTATATACAGCCATTGATAATAATGGTGACGATAATGGTCCGCCTTTTTGACCAGGAAGCATAGATGCTGCTTTTAATAATTTAACTAGCTCATCAAGGTTATTACACTCATGAGTTTTGTGAGTCTTATTATCGAAAGTATTTTTAAAAACCGTCACGTGGTACATAATAAAAATCCATTTCTAGTATTGATGTTTTTCCTTTCCAAGTATTAACGTAACTATATTTCTTAATTAGTTGTAAATCGTTATTAAAAGCATGAATTGCTTTTTGTACACGTTTTAGTTCAGTATTATCCATTAAGATATAGTCACATTTTAAATCGTTTATACAATAATCCAAATCAATAGATGCAAGTTCTGTAGAATGATGGCCGTCAATAAAACCTAAATCAAATTTATCTTTCCATCGTTCTTTTAATGCTTCAGTTGTCATTTGATAGTACTTAAATCTATCACCATATTTTCCTCTAATTACATTGTGGTTACCGTGTTTTGGCGATGGACCAATAACGTGTAATTCTGCATTTGGAAATATTTCAAGTAAGTATATAGAAGAATGGCCGGCATTAAACCCGATTTCCATAATTTTTTCTGCCTTAGACATCTTTTTAACATCTAATAAGATATCGAATACTTCTTGTGTAGGAGGTATGAAACCCCAACCACTAGCTCTAGGCGGTTTGATAAATGATATGTCTATTTCCATTTTGAGTTATTATTGTACCATACTTTATGGTAAATGTACAGAGTTTATATAAAAAAGTCTTCAAGCGTTGCCACCTCTTTTATGGACCATCCTACAGCATCGGTTATTGGCTCTAATGGTTCAATAAATGTTTTTTGAAATTGTGTATCGTAATCAATATAACTATCCAAACCAAACTCTTTCGGCAGTCCGTGAGGGAATGCAATTACGTTTTCGTTAATAGGGTTTGGTTTCTTTAAATAAGCAAATTTAATTTTGGCTCCATTCTTTATCTCTTCAACCATATTACTCATACCCTTACTTTTTACGAGCTGATTAAACATAATAGAGCCTCTGACGTGAATTGGAGTACCTTTGGCATATCCGGGTGCTGTGCGTCTTGTGAATTTTTTAACATCACTTACGCTTCGTGGAAATGCAACGTCTTCTGCAGTTAGGTTTTTAAACTCATTTTCAAAGTTACGAATATAATTCTGCATATCGCTTTGTGTGCCACTAAGTAATAGTTTAAATACCTCTTGGAATTTATTTCTGCAGACCATAGGTGTAGATGATTTAACAGCCTCGATACCCATCATCTTGAGTTTAGGTTCAGCATATTGTACGCCTTCAGAGTTATGTACATTTAGAATATATCGCTTTTTAGCAACCCATATACCACGATCAGCAATAACTTCTCGTTTCATAACCATTCTGTTTTCATTGACATTTAGCTTTCTAGCCAAGTCTTCATAAGAAGTCTCGAGTGTTTTTTCTAACTCACTGCATACGCCATCAAGGAATTTAACTGGATCTTTTGGATTGAATTTAGTAATAAACGCATCCATCTTAACGTAGAGTGAGTCTGTATCAATAGCAATAACATAATCTTTATCAGTACCAAGTAGCTTGTTTATCTGATTATTCATTGCCTTTTCAGCCCACTGTATGGCCAATTGGCCAGTAAGCGTAACAGATTCAGCTACTCTTTGGTCAAAATATCTGAAGTACTTATTACCAAGAGCACCGTAAAGAGAGTTCATCAAAATCTTTATGGCCATCTGGTGATTGTTTAGAGTATCAATTTCATTCTCTAGTTTTTTAGTCGGATACTTTTCATATTCCTTTTGAGCTTCAATCATTCGACCCTTAACAGCGACTCTGTCTTCATAATATTGACGAATGATTCTAGGTATGACACCTTCACGGTCTTTCTTAAATCGCACTCCAGATGGAGCCAGTGAATATTGTTCTTCGACTTGAGGAATAAGATTATCGAGTGCTTTATCTACACTGATATTATTTACATAACCATCAACAACGGTTTCTGTACTCATATTCCACTGAACTAGAATATTAGGATAGAGTGAGTTTAAATCGAATGAGCATACCCAATCGTGAGAACCAACAAAGGGTTCTTTAACATAACCGCCAGCAAATGCTGTTTTAATTTTTTCTGCTTTATATGGTACAGCAACGTGCTCATTATTAAGCATTCGATAAATGATTGAGTCCCAAATATTAGTTGTACCAAATGTGTCGATATAGTTAACTCCAGCTTTATAAGCCATTGTCATAATCAGTGTAATTAGACCAAGTTTTTCTTCCAGGCGATCAACCAACTCTACGTCTTTGATATTATAGTCAATAAATTTTTGATAGTTTTCTTTATAGAGTAAGTGGAGAGAACCAAACTCTTCATAAGATAGTTTACGCTCACCAAGTACAACGTTGGCAATGTGATCCAAACGATAAGATTCTTGCTGGCCGTAAGTATTTAAACAGAATTTTTTAAACGCATCTTGATAATCAAGTACTTGAATACCAGAGATATTATACCAAGATGCGTCTCTACCACGGATAGTTACAGTTCGAAGTTTTGGCTCTTGTTGCCAAGGGGATATTCGTTTCATTGACTCTGGGCCAATAACTTTAGCAATTCTGTTGATTAGATATAATAAATCAAATTGTTCTACATTCCAGCCAGTTACAACATCTGGCATAATCTTTGGGTCGTTCCAAAATGTTAGGAACTTATCTAATAAATCAAATTCATCGTTGCATTTATAATACTTAACATCATCTCTTTCGACATTATATTCATTACAGCCAAATACATGATAAGTGTTGTCAATATTATTTTTGGTTGTAATGGATATAATAGGATAGTTAGCTTCCTCTGGAATCGGGAACCCTTCCTCTGATTCGACCTCGATATCGAGAGAAGTTACGTTGATTAAATCACGATTAAATTTAATTTCATCTGGCCAAACGTTGGTAATAAACTGATAAACAAAATTATTTTGACCATGAATTTCTATGCCATCAACGTGTTCATATCGTTTTATGAAGTCGTTAGCTTCTTTCATAGACTCAAACGAAACTGGTTCGACGTTTTTGCCAGTAATAGTTCTCCAATTAGTTTTTCGTTCTGGAGTAACTGGATATAGAGTAGGTTTAAATTGAATACGCTCAACATGTCGTCGGCCATCTTTATAGCCACGAAGTAGAATGTTTGAGCCAAGTCGTTGAACGTCTGTATAGAATTTCATTTAGTAGTATTGTACCATACTTCGAGTCAAATGTACACTACTTAATGATAAACATATTTTTTTGAGTTGAATAGTCTGTTTCAAGTGTATGATCTATTGTTATACCTAATTCTTTAGAATATATTTGCGTAACACATGCATTGCTTCCATCGTTTTGTAAAAGATTTTTGCCAGTCTTTGGCCATTTGCATACCCATTGCTTACATACTTTTTCTAAATAACCCATAGGTCCAGATGCAAATGTATTCCATTCTCCTATTGTCATTTTCCACGTTAAATATTCTTTAAACATTGGACTAAAAGAATAACATTCTAATGCAATTCCTGGCATCCATACGCCATAATCATTTATACTATTAAAATCTTTTCTAAATTTTTGTTCATCTAATAAGTAAGCATCATGTTCTAATATTATAAACTGTTCTTCTTCTGGCTTTAACCAAAGTCTTAAATGGCTTATTATAGTAGCTTTTTCTGATTCGGTAAAAATTCTATGTCCTGATCTTAATAGCTGATGAGTCCAAATTGAGAATTTATGACCTTCAACTTCAAACAATGGTCCAACTCCCCAACGATCAACGTCATCAATCCATTCAATATCTTTTGGTCTTGTGCACTGATAAGGAATAATTTCTATTAGATCTTCTACTGGTTTAAAAGATTCTATAGACATTTTAGAGTATGCGACGGATACTGGATTATCTAAATCCATAATCATATATGCTTTCATAATATTTCCAAGTGTGGCAGCCAAACAACTGCCTGACTGCCACGTGCTTTTATCTTATAATACTGTTGTTAAAAACCAATAAGGTAGTGAAGCAATCACGCCACAAATGACGCCTGATTGTACATACCCTACAGTTTCAGTATCAAGACGTTGCAGTCTTTTCTGAAGTGTTTTCATTAATTATCTCCTCGTAATTGTCATGTTTTTTAATTTCAATACTACGAGGACGCTGATCTTCTGGGACGACTACTTTCAATTTGATGACCAGTATTCCATCCACTAAGTCAGCTCCAACTACTTTTGTGTATTCGGACAGCCTAAAGACACGCTTGAATTTCTTCGTTGAGATACCTCTATGAATAAAATCGCGGCCTCTAGTTTGATGCTCACCTGTTACGGTAAGGGTTCTATCCTTCACATCAACATTCAACTCATTTTGAGAAAAACCAGCAACGGCTAACTCAATATGATAATCGACATCTGAGTATCGTACTACATTGTGTGGGGGATAGTTATCTTTTGCTTGTTTCGCAGCCATATCTACTTCTGCTAAGAAATGATCAAAGCCGACAAAACTTGCGCGTGGAAATAAGCTTCTAACGCCTGTCATATTTACCTCCTAAAGTTTAAGCAAGGTTAGTGTATACCCGGACCACCCGGCATATACAATACTATATATAAGTCATGGGATTCACAGGACCCTCAATTCCAAAACTAATTGCAAAGCGAGTTTCCAATGGTTCAATGTAATGATACGTCCCACGAGGTATCCATAGTAACTGGTCAGGCTCAAATATTCTCTCCCAAAACTTTTCTGCTTTATCCATATCGTCTTTTGGGTCAAAGGTATCTTCTGGAGATATAAGAGTATTATGTACAGGTGAAACTGGAACAGTTGGTTTCCATAAAGATAATTTCACCTTTCCTAAAATCTGAAAGTATACGACATCCATTCTGTCTCTGTGTATTTTAAAACTTTTTGCATCATGAGTAAAACTTCCAAAACCAATTGCAGTAATATGATTCTTATGAAAAGTTTTTTGCATTCTTTTAAGAAGATCTTGTGCAAATGGAGGAAGTGATGCTCTTCGTTCTAGATGTCTTAATTCAATTGTATTAGTGTTATATTTGTAGACTTTTAATTTTTTCTTTTTATCGCTATTATAATCTTCTTTAGGGTGACCTTCAATTAACCTAACCCAATCTACAAACGTAAAATCTTTTACTTTGTTTATTTTACCAAAGAAATGAGGTTTACCAGCTCTAACATCATTTATAAAACTATTGTTTATTTCCGATGTTATATTTTGCACAGAGTTCCCATTCATCTTTTTCTTTAAACGATATTATTTTAATTTGCCTTAATGGAGCACACGGATTTAGTTGATCTTGATTTTCAACTGTAACTAGTCCCCAATCACTTAGTAATACAGCTATACTATTTCTTCTAGCAATATCGCTTTCTTCTAAGTTTGCTTTTCTGCCATCTAATAAAAATAGTTCTTTAAAATGAACTATAAAGTATCTACCTTGTTTGTGCAGTATATGACATGATTGAAATAATTTGTTACCTTGTCTTGAGGCTACACCGATACGTGTTAATGTTTCACGTACCTTTAGAAAATCGTCTGGTTCGTTTAGTCTGACTTCCAGCATATCAGCTGGTGACCATTCAATTATTTGTTCTTCTTCCACCTTTATCCACCTTTTGTCTTAATTGTTGTAACTGCTGGGAACTGAGGAGAGGGAGTGCCTGTCGGGCCTTTTCATTACTATATCCATAATACTCCATAATCACCTCAATGTCCTCGCTGGTTTCAGGTTTGATCCATTTCGAGAATCTTTTTCGTTGTCTAATTATATTTATAAGAAAGTCATATTGCAAACGTTTATCTAGGTGATGATATTGATTCATAATATTTGCGTATGAAACAGTATCCGAAAAATAAGATAAGCCTCTGTTAATCATAAATGAGACATATTCTTTCTCATCAATATCATCTTTCATAATATGTTTTTTTGTATAATTAATACTATTCAGGTAATCGAATGGGCTCATGATCAAATCTCGCGTTCATTGCTATACATGTTCTTTTTGCTTTTTCATTTACAGCAGGAAGTACTCCATGTGATACTTTACAATCAAACACTATAAACATTCCTGGTTTTGGTTCTATTTCAATCCATGGGTTTCCAAATACTAGTGAACCACAACCTTCATCTGCTACTAAATAATAAATCGCAGAAAATGCATTATTATTTGTTCCTGCATGATCGTGCATAGAAGTACCTTCTCCGTTTTCATAATCTAATCCCCATAAATCACGTTTACATACATATTTACCTTTTAACATTTCAGATATCTTTGCAGTAAATACTTGACGGCATGGTTCAAAATCTGGTATATCTTCTTTCCATGGTTGATATATTTTACTATAAGCAACATTTAATCTTATAGCAGTTTTACTTTGGTCTCTAGTAGCTTTTTCTCTTATTACATTAATTAGAAAATCTTTATCTTCTAATTCAAATTCAGTTTGAAGTATTAATGGGGTTTTACTTAGAGTTATCATATACTACATTAAATGATATTGCTATCCGTTTTGAACTATTTGTTTGATTTGGTACTTCATGTCTTAACCAACTTGGCCAAATTAACATATCGTTTGTTTTAGATTGATATGTATATTCAACGTGCTTTTGTTTAGGAGGTAATTGCATAAGAGATTCTGTATATGGACTAGTAAACTTTATTGGAGAACATCCTTCTTCTGCAATTGGCCAATATGTACCAGATAAAGTAGATCCAGGATGTATATGTGTACCATGACCATTTCCCTCTTCATAATTACTTGCCCACCAAAATATAAATGGGTTTCCTTTATGACTATAATCCCAGTCGTTCATAAATTTATCTGCTACTTCGTTTATTAATTCTTTAAACTTAGATGACTGAGGCATATTTTTTTGAAACTCGTCGTTTTTCTTTTTATTAAAATAAGTACTATATCCTAAGTTATTTGTTTTTAAAAAATCTTCAGTATATTTTGCTATATCTTCATTTAAAAGATTAGTAACAACCCTAGCAACTGGGATTCTAAATAGATCTAGTGTTTTATAATCTGCAATCATTTAAAATTAACGTTAGCCATTACTTCAGTTAAGCAGGCAACAACATTAAGTTCATGATCAGCAACAAATGCATTCTTGTACTGATAATCAGCAAGAATGAGTACCAACTGTGGTATACTTCCGCTGTCAATCTTATCGTACATTCTATCGTATAGAGATCTAAATATAGCACTAGCGTCAGTATCAATATTGTTAGCAACCCATGATCTCATTTTCTTAAAGTCTTTTGTTTTTAGGAAAGAGAATAGATCATCATAATTAGAAGACGTATTAATTGCATCAACGTTAAGAGTTCCACTAATCGAGTTACGTTGACATTCGTTTATGATTCTACGCCAATCTGGTGCATACTTCATAATAAGTTCAATTAATACTTTCTTGTTAAATTCAACATTTTCGTTTTGAAGTATAAACTCAAGTCTTACAAGAAACTTTTCTGCAAGAGGAACCATATCTTTCTTAGAAGTATTAAACTCATAAACACCACATCGAGAATGAAGTGGTTCAATAATACGATTCTTAAAGTTACATGTTAGAATAAATCGGCAGTTATCGGAAAATTCTTCGATAAATCCACGAAGAGCTGGTTGAGTTGATTGTGGATTAAGATAGTCTGCCTCGTCTAGAATAACGACTTTGTATCCGCCGGATAGCGATACAGATGAAGCAAACTGTTTAATTTTTCCACGTAAGGTATCAATATTACCTTCTTCAGAACCATTGATAATAATATAATCTAGGTCAAGTTCGTTACAGATTGCTTTGGCAACTGTTGTTTTACCAAGACCAGCTGTGCCAGTAAATAACATATTAGGTATTTCACCATTAGCAACTATCTTGGAAAAAGTATTCTGTAATTGATCTGGTAAGATACAATCACTTATATATTTGGGCCGATACTTTTCAACCCATAAAAAGTCTTTTGACATAATTCACCAATTTCATAATATAAAAATAAAGGGAGGCCGTAGCCTCCCATAGAGCTATTTGGCAGATGCTTCTGCTCGATTTGCTTCACATACTTGAACCAACTGAACGGCCTGGTCACGTAGTTGACCAATTGTTGTTAGTTCCTCACCGCGGAAGCCACCGCGTTGAACAACAGTATCAATTACTGCAATTACTGATCTTGAGACTCTATTAGATAGGTCATAGACTTGATCATTATTTGTTTCTGCTTTTTTATCAGCCATTTTATCCTCCGAAGGTTGAGTGTTTTTCAAGGGCTATAAAGTATTCAACATTATCTTCTACTTTCTTGAATCTCGAGATATTCTTAGAAGATAATTGAACTTCATAGTCACCAGGAATAAGTTTAAGGTTATCTGTTAAGATGTAAACTTTAAAGTTATCGGTCGTCCATGTGCCATCAACATCAATTGAATAAACGTTTGATGTAGAGTTTTTAGAATCAGATACAGCGATATTTAATACGTTATCAACGACAGATACGCAAATCTCTGAGTGACTCAATACTGAAGATGCTTTCTTGATTTTATTAAGTACTCCATTTTGTAAAGTAAACTTAACTTCAGCTTCTGGCATTTGGATGTCTTTTTCTGTAGTGGTTAACATATCTGGATCTGCAAAGTAATATCTTACTCTAGATCTTCCAGATGAGTCTCCAACCAAAACAGAGTTTTCTTCAAACTTTAGTCTTGGTCCATCGACTAGATTTAACACACTTAAAAATTCATTTAAGTCGTAAATACCAAACGCTTGTGTAAAGTCAACATCAACAGTAGCAGAAGCCATAACGTTTTTAGCTTCCGTTATGCTCTTGACTACGTTTCCAGGTTTTACAACTAGGTTTGGATTTACTGTTGCGAAGTTCTTAAAAACTTCCCGGGTTTTTTCAGTTAGTTCCATAATATAGCTCCAGGTTTATTTAGTACAATTGTATCACAGTTCATCATAAATGTACATAGTTTAGGCAACTTTTCTTATTTTACTAAAGTTCTTTTCTTTAATAAACTCTAGCTTATGAGAAAACTTACCATCGAGTAACTCACCTTTGTGACTGATAACAAATACGTTTGTATTATCATCAAGTGAGTTAAGTATCTTCATTAGGTTTTCTACTCCGTCTCCATCTAGTGATGAATCAAAAGTTTCGTCCAATAATAGAAGATTAGTGGCCACACTGTTTTTCATTTTAGCAATCATTCGCCAAGTAAACAATAAGGCCAAATCAATTCGTTGTTTCTCTCCTTCAGAAAAAGAATCATAAGTAAACTCATCTCTATGTCTTGATTGTATTGTTTCATCAAAGTTTTCATCGATGTTAAATGATACAAAGAAGTCAAGTATCTGTAAGTACTGATTAATTAACTGATTCATTACAGGTAGATACTGTTTAATGATTTTAGTTTTAATTCCAGTATCTCTAAGTAACTCAACGATAACGCTATTATATTGCATCTCATCATTAAGTTTCATTTTTTCTGTGACGTATTCTTCTTTTTCTTGCATAAAATCATTGAGTTCATTATTTGCTTTTGATAAGTCGTTATTATCAGTATTCATATCTTCAAGCTCTTTTTGTAACTCACTGATTGATTGTTGTAATCTAGTAATAGAATAATTATTACTATGCATTGTACGCTGATGAGCTCTTATTTCTTCCATTTGAGCAAGTAATTTAGATTGTTCTTCTCTAAGATTCTCAAACTCTTTAGTTGCATCATCAATTCCTTTCTGTAACTCTTTAGCTCTATCCTTAGCTTTATTCATTTGTTCTTCTTTCATTTCAGCAGATATTTCTTGTTCACATGATGGACAGTTTTCATTCTCTTCGTAAAACTTAGCATTCTTTACAACTGCTCTCATTTCTGTTTTAAATTGAGTAGAGTACTCATTTATCTTGCTTATCTTTTCATCAACAGATTTAGTTTTTTCTAGCGTAAGAGGTTCCGTCTCATCAACGACACTACTGAGAGATTCGTTTTCATTGTGAAGATCTGTGATCTCGTTACGTAGCTTCTCAATCGAGCTATTCTTGCTTTCTTTGAGGTCCTCATTAATTTGCGTGATGTCTCTAAGGTATTTTCTTTGTGATTCGATCTTGGTCGAAATGATGTTAAGTTTGTGTCCATTTTCTTTAATCTTATCCTTTAGGCCTGATATTTTTTCTTTTACAAGCATATTCATTTTAGAGAATATACCTATATCGAGTAAGTCCTCAATAATCTCTCGTCGATGACTTGGTTTTAATTGCATAAATGGAACGAATGAAGTCGACCCTAGTACTACAATTTGGTGAAATGATTTATGATTAAGTTTAAGAATATTCTGCTCAAGAATCTTTTGATAATCTCTAGCATTAGAGTCCTGATTGATCATCTGATCGTTCTTCCAAATCTCAAACTTAGTTGGTTTAATTCCTCTCATGATTCTATATGAGTTACTACCAATATCAAATGTGACATCGATAAGTGTTCCTCGTTTATTAATAGAGTTAACTAATTGGTTTTTAAGAATGTTTCTATGAGGTTTGCCAAATAGAGCGTAGGATAGTGCATCCAACATGGTAGATTTACCAGCTCCATTTTGGCCAACGACTAATGTAGTTTTATTATCTAGGAAGTTTATTTCAGTGAAATTCTCGCCAGTGCTCAAGAAATTCTTGAACCTTAGAGTCTTAAATTTAATCATAATCTATTTGGTTTTTATTTGTTTCAATCTGCTCTTAGCCTTTTTAAGCGTAGGAACAAGTTCATTATATACTATAATCTTATTTTCATTATAACCAACAATTCTATACTTTACAGTTTCATTTTCAAAGTATGCTGGTATAATTTCATAATCACTATCTCTCATCAAAAGATCTCCATTGATTGTGCTTCAATCATTAAGTTTTTTACTTGAAGTTTTAATTTATCTTTATCTAAGTCAGTTTCAACTGCATCAATATATGTACTCAATAGAGTATCAGTATCGTCCAATTGAATATTATCGTCTTCCACGTTTGAGCCAACAAACTCATTAAAGTTTTCAGCTATCTTTAACTCGTGTATATTTCTGTTTTGTATTCTATCAATAAGAGTATCAAACATAAACGAGTCTTTCTTATTTATAACAATTACTTTTACAAACTTTTCGTTTAAGTAATCCAAGTCCATATTCATATAATCAAAGTCGTTTGAGTCATCATAATAGATCTTTTCAAATAATCTGTTATGATTTCTTATAGCTGTAATCTCTCTCGTGTCTGTATCAAATATGTGAAAGTATTTAGGATCATCACAGTCTGACCATGAGAACTCCATTTGTGAACCAAGATAAGTA
>Ga0222718_10001963_pt1 | contig 18995 bp, 11 predicted proteins | sample C33_27DmetaG_FD_165045 | JGI IMG/M metagenome (GOLD analysis project Ga0222718, IMG submission 165045) | Estuarine water microbial communities from San Francisco Bay, California, United States - C33_27D | ecosystem: Environmental > Aquatic > Marine > Unclassified | place: USA: California... | reverse complement strand
TGATGCCGCTGAAGCAGTTACAGTATCGGAGTAAGTGTCAGCGATGTATGCATTAATTTCAGAAACAATGTAGTCTCTGTTTCTTTCAATCTGTAGGATTGCATGATGAGTATTTCTACTCTCAGCAGCACATCTAGTACCTTCGTCTGAACCGCTGTAAATTATATCATTTAATAATTTAAACAATGTAGCAACAGTCGAAGCCGCAGACGATACACTATTTAGGTATGTTGCTGCATCTCCAGAAACAGTATCACCTAAATTTTGGAACGCTGCTATCGTTGCTGCCTTTTGGCTAAGATTATATACATCACTCGCTGTTGATCTTAGATATGCATGTGCCGCTTTTAGTGTTTGATAATTGCTGCCTAGCATAACATCAAATGCAACTGCTTCAAGAATTAATCTAGTATCTCTTTCGCACTTAGCACTGTTGTATGACAAACTTGGATAGTTTGTTGTAATATAATTTGTTGTTGCAGTAACCAATGTTTCTTGTTGTGCATCTAACGCTTCACCTGCACCAATTAATGTTGTTGTGGATGAAGTACCGTTTTGTGCCAACGGATGATCAACAACGTCACCAACAATTGATAAGCCCGAACCGTTTGTAAGAGTTACATTTGATCCGCCTAGTGTAGCACTAATTTTAAATTCTGTGCTTGATGAAATAACAGTTACCCAATACTTAACACCAGATGTTACACCATTTGCTGTACTTCTTGGTGTGAATGAATCACCAACACCTAATCCGTGTGCTGAACCAGTTACCATAGTATCTGTTCCAGTGATGTCTGTTACAGTAATGTTTGGTGCTGAAGTTGAACCGCCGTTAATGATGTTGTAGATAATATCCATATTATCTTCAATCAACGTAATTGCTGCTGCGCTTCCAGCAGTACCGCTGTCATACTGTGCTACCACGTTTTGATTACTTGTTACTGTACCGCTGTTAGCAGCAGTACTCATAATAGTTTTCAAATAGTTGTAAGCAGCAAGTGTCGCTGTTTTTTCCGTAGAATCAATAGCAAGTGGGCCGGCAGGACCATCAAAATATGCAAGTCCTGCATTGATTGATTCCTTGTTACCACCGTATGTTAAATCATAAACAAGAGCATCAACAATGTAACCAACATCCTGCTTACATTTTGTTCTAGAATATTTTATTGTTGAATAGTTTGTGTCCAAGTATGCCTTAACTTGCTCTTGAAAGAACTTTTTATTTTCTTTAATGTTCTTTCTAGCATCGCCATATCCTGCAAGATATGAACTGTTATAGGTAGTAGGATCAGTATTGTTATTTAGAGCAAGAGTACCTAGTCTAAAGTCAATATTATGTTGAATTGTTCTTACTAATCTTGTAACTTCTGTAACTTGTGTTGTATCAGCATATGGAAATGATCTGCTCTGAGTTGCAGTGTTACCAGTTGTTTCAGTAACGTCATTACCAAGGATGATATCACCAATGATTGCTTCCATTCTACCAAGAGCACCGATAGAATATTTTGCATCCTCGATGTTGGTTGATCCAGAACTTGGTCGAATATTTGTCGAACGTAGTTCATCGCCTAGTACCGCTGTTTGTTCAGGAACTATGATAGGAAGTGTTTCATTATAGCGTCCTGTTCCAACCTTAATAAGATTAGTTGGAGCGTATCTTGCTGGAACTCTCGAAGCATCACCATCTGTTAATGCATTCTGAACTATTGTTACCAATGAAGCAATAGTTGTATAAACACCTGTTTCAGCAGTGTAATTTAAATCAATATATTGTGAAACTTTTGCAGTTGAGTTATCGCCGTTAGTGTCCTGATAGTTTGTTGCAGGTGCCGTGTTATTTAGAACAGCCTGAACAACTTCTTTCATGTATTCAAATGCAGCAACGTCTTGATCTTTTTCTGCACTTAGATTTGGATATGCTTCAACTTCTGATTCACTTAGCGCACCAACATAACTGTTTGCAGCACCTCTTGTTTTGATATTACCGCCATGGCTGATATCGTACATTACCGCATCAACGATAAATCCTGTGTCTCTTTCACATTTTACATCGTCATAGGTAAAGTTGTACCAAATGCTTGCTGGTGTTGGAACTGTGTTTGTATAGTAATTAACCTGATAATCAATCCATTCTGTAACTTCTCTTTGAATGAACTGTCTGTTTAATTCTAATAATTTTTTTGAGTTAGGATTTCTTGGACCATTTTCGACCTGCATACATGCATATCTAATTGATTTCCAAGGAGAGTCAATCGTACCACCACTTAGTGGAAATGCTCTATCCTGTCCATAGGTTGCCACGTAATAAACGTGATCCGTTTGTCCTAATGAAACCCATTCAGGATAACTTGCGCCTGCTTGTAAAACTTGTCCTTCTACACCAATTGGTAATCTTGTAGGACCTGCTCCACCATAATAAACCAAATCACCTGTTGTAGTTAAAACTGATGTTTCGCTACCAATGTTTAGAATGTTCCAGTATGTACCAGTTACATCCTGATCTGGTCTTGAGTTGTCCGCTCCACCGCCTGCTTCACCAATCGTTGATCCATCGTCGCCTTCTGATCTATGAGAGTTGATACAGATATAAGCATTGGCATTGAACTTGACAACATCACCGATTGCGTAATTTGTATCGTCAGTCCAGTCACCTTGCCAACTAAATCCTGTTCCTAAACCTGACCAATAAGTTACATTTGTTAAAGGCCAGTTAGCATTTACTGTTAGTGTTCCTGTAGCATTTGACAGAACTTTTACTGCTCCGCCTAGTGTTTCTGTAATTGTTATTTGAGTTCCACTATCAACAGTCTTAATAAAATATGATGCACTTGTGCTTAGATCACCGAATGATGTTCCGGTAAATTTAATCGACATGCCTGGAGACATTCCAGTAGTGTCACCAATCGTTATTATGTTTGTGGTAACAGTTGTTGCTGTCGCAGTAGTTGCAACTGATGTTGAATCAGCCTGTGCAACATAAGTGTAACCGTTTTGTTTTACTACTTGACCAATCTTGTAAGAATTATTTACTGACCAATTTGACTGCCAGTCAAAACCTTCTGTGAATAATGACCAATATGCTGATGCTGTTGAAGGAGTTTGTCCTGCACCGTGTTGTAGAGCAACGTATTGGTTACCACCGTATCTAACCACATCGCCTATTTTATAATCTACACCAATGCTCCAGTCACCGATAAATTCAAATCCTTTGACTATCTTTTCCCATTTTGTTGGTTCGTCAGTTGCAAAACTTGTAGTTGAAGTATGATCTATTGTAGTTAGGTATAATCCTGCACCATATTTTACAACATCGTAAGGAACATAAGCAGTTGTTTGTGCCCAATCACTTCTGTATCTAAATCCTGTTGAGAATGTATCCCAATTTGAACTGTCTGAACTGAATGTTGTTGAAGCATGATAAGCGTTTGCACGATATACAACACCACCATATGCTACAACGTCACCAACCTTGTAGGTAGTCGAGGTTGCCCAGTTGCCTTTCCATTCAAAACCTTCTGCAAATACATCCCAGTTGGCAATATCTGTGTTAAGATCGGTAGTACTTGTATGCTCAGCAGTGGCAATATATAGGAGTCCGCCAAATTTTACAATGTCTCTAATCTTATACGCAGTTAAAGTTGCCCAATCACCAGCCCAATTTAGGCCATCAGTCATCTGATTCCACTTAGTTGGACTGTAATTTAAATCCGTTCCGAAACTTGAATCTGCTGTGTGTCCCACAGCACAGATATATGTGCGTGCGCCGTATCTTACTACGTCGTCTTTATAGTATGTAGTGCCACCTGTCCAGTCGCCCTTCCATACAAATCTAATTCTACCTAGTTTAAATTCTGCCATTTTTGACTCCGATGCATTTATTTATCATATATTAGTTGTTAAAACCCATTGTCGAAAGATCTATGGAACATTGATTGTGCCAGTATTGATCCGTCTATCTGTGCTTTATCTCCCTCAAATTTTGCCACTTTTGGCAATCTTACCGCTGTTGATAACACGTTGTTAATTAATGCTGGTCCTACCAACACATTACCTGCAATAAAACTTGTCGTTGTTAATTCCGATCCACCGATGCTTAATCTATTAGCCAAGTAGGCAGCAATAGATCTCTGTGTTGGTATGATGTTAGGTGAGTCTTCAGTGAATAAAGGATCCGTTGAAAACTCTCTAATGATAACACCCGAACCACCAACTCTAATACCGCCAAGTCTTAGTTCTGTCAATCCTGATAAGTCAAAGAAATCAGCACTAATTGTAACGATACCCGTTGCCTGTTCAACTGCAAATAATTCTCCAGTTCTAAAGTTACCACTTTGGTCAGTGGATGTATAGAACACTTTACCGCCTGTTTCCTCAATAACTTCGTTTTCAGGAGCAGGTGTGTATAATCCAGTTGCATATAATGTTGGATAGTTGGTTTCCTCAAAATTTCCTGTGCCCACATCTAGGAAATCGTGTCCAGTAATTCTACATTGTGAATACTGCTCTCTAATTGTTAGAACAGTATCATGACCAAAATTGTCTCTTACTTTAATTTGAGGTGATACTCTTAAGGTTGCTGAGAAACCAGTTTCGCCTAGATAATTTTCACCAAGTTCAGTGATGCTTACCATGGTATATATCTGATCCTCACCATTGAATGTGAGCTGAGCACCAGGACCTGGATAAGATACTAATCCTTTTACTGTAACAAATTTACCAACAGCATACGTATCAGCATATCCACTTCCTGTTATTGTAACTCTTGTCGTTGATGATTTGTACCCTGTACCTCTGTTTGTGAATGTTGGTTGTCCCAATACACCATCACCAATTCTACAGTCGAAGATTGCATCCGATGTATTCGAAGGATCAACTAGTGTAAGAGTGGGTGATGCTTGGTAACCCGAACCCGGTTCCCATAATTTCATTTTGGCAATTCTACCAGATGTTATTGATACTCTTCCCATTGCCGTTGCACCAGCACGAACTTTTTGGAATCTATTTCCTGTTGCAACCACAACCCAAGTTCCTGTTCTTCCAATGACTGTTGAATCTTCTCCCGGAATGTAAGGATTACCAAAAGCAACTGCTTCCCAATTTCTTTCACTGGCAAGTAGTCTAGTTGTCCAAACTATACCGTCGTATGATGTTGCAGCAAACGTTGATGGACCGCCAGTGTTTGGTATTCCTCCAACATCTCTACCACCCGTGGTACCAACAGCAAAGAATACTCCCTGACCGTATGAGATTCTTCTCCAATTGTGTGCAGTTGAACCGTCCTGTGTTGGTAAAGTTGCACCATACCAAGTTTCTCCGTCAAATGAGTAAGCAACATCTCCCTGTGTGGATACTGCTACGAATCTATTGTTTCCATATTCAACATCAATCCAATCTTTCTGTGATGAATCGTCAATCACATCCATTACGTGTCCGGCCCATGTCCATGTATCCGTGGAACTATTGTACTCGCCCGTTGCAACAACGTTATTTGAATTAGCAACTACAACAAATTTTCCTGCACCATATGCAACTTTCTGCCATTCATTGTTTGTTGAATCACCGATTGTTGGTAATGTAGTTGATGTCCATGTTTCTCCATTATCAATACTGTATGCAGCGGTATTGGTCAATGAACTAGAAATTGCTAAATGCACTCCATTACCATATGTAACACCGTTCCACAATGTGCTTGCTGGTAGTGTGGTGTTTGTCCATGTAAGTCCATCATCAGTATATGCACCATTTGTGGTACCACCTCTTACAGCAATAATTCTGTTATTCCCTCTGGATAGGAACCACTCACCTGCACTTGGCATTGTGAATGATGACCATGTTTCTCCATTGGTTGAACGAAGTCCTGTAGCACTTCCTGTTGCTACCGCAATAAAAGTTCCACTAGTAGGATAACCTGAATACGTGTATGAAACTATGGAGTTGGTACTATCATCGGAAATTGCCGTTACCTTAATGGTAACATCATTCGTTACTACTTCACCGCCAAGAGCAGCACCACTAATTGTAACCGAGTCGCCCACTGCATAGCCGGCACCACCATTGACTAATGTTACGGCAGTGTATGTTCTTCCTGATCTCGTTACATTAAATCTTGCACCGGTTGCCACAAGTCCATCATCCTCAACAACACTTCCTGTACCTAGGGAAGCCGAAACGTTTGAATATACTCTTGATGTTTCTGAGTATATGACATCGTTCCATGTTGCACTAGTATCAACTTCAACGTTGGTTGCTGAATATTCAGGAGCAGTAAATTGTGGAGTTGGTTCAACCACATACGAGGTAGATGTATCAAACTGTGTTACCGCAGGTGTTCCTGGTACCACGTTATCCCATCCTACCACTCCGTCTGATTCTCTCTTAACAAGTACCTGCTTGTTAGAAATATTATATGCAGTAATCGTACCATACTGACCAGTACCAGTACCACTCGTAATTAGAATTCTCATTCCAATGTATGCAGGTTCTGATTGGCTATCAGCAGTACTAATCGTAATTCCAAGAGTGTCATCAAATCCGGACAAACTAACCTGTGCGTTACCAGCAACGGTAACATATCCACCACCACCAACCAATATGGTTGAATCGCTGGCATCCTGTAACCTTGCTTCAAACACGGCATTATCACGGAATTCATCCATAACCGCTTGGACACCGGCTCCAGAACCAATTATGGATGCTGTTGCAGTGTAGTAGTCATTGCCGGCATTTAGATATTCAACAAGTTTAATAGTTCCTGAGAAATCTCCTGAAAATGCACCATCAACTGTTGCTTCTCCAGTTCTACCATTTACTGAGGCAGTGGCTGGAGTTTCTGTGTCGTCAATTCCATCTGCAATTGCACCAAATCTACCATATGAACAGTTACCATTCGTTGCTCTGATTATACCACCATTTTCTGCTAGATAACCTACTTGATTGTAATATGTGAATACTGAAACTAGTTCCGCTCTACCACCGTTAAGAACATATGCACCAATACCATCACTCAATACCTGAGTAAAGTCATTGGACACCATTGATTTGTTTCCGCCGTTGTGTAGGAAGCCATCAATCTTCTGACCAACACATCCTGTACCAATTGTGGTAACACCTTGAATGTATGGCGAACGTGTGTTAATCCAAGTTCTATTATCTGCTGGACCCCAACCTGGATCCAATGAACAGAAAGATCCTCCTGTTGGTCTTCTGTAAAGATCAAAAACATTTGGTGGGTTAAGCGCACCCGTTAGTCCTGTTAGGGTACAGTTTCTTAATCCTGTAGCATCTCTTAGATAGAACATGTCTTCGCCTGCAGAACCCAACACAGCATTTTTGTATAATCTTGCTGCCATTATTGTTTTGTAATTTCCTGGATACGAAACATCATACGCAAATGCATCTATGAATTTTCTCATATCTCTAGCACAGCGTGTTCCATCGAATGCATAGTCAGGGAAGTTGTCCTGCATGTATGCAACTGCTTCTTTTTCAAAGAATGTTCTATTAGTTAGAAGCATTCTTACAGTGTTTAGTTTTTCAAGATTTGTAATTTTTGTATTGTTACTAGTAACAGTAACATCACTTCCAGTACTATTCACATAGAAATTAATGTACTGAATTGCATCATCAATCAAATCACTAACAGCAGTTACAGTGTTGCTATCAACTAATAATTTTTGACCACCAGAGCCTTCTGTAATCACTACAGGATTTTCTGCATTGCTGGTTGATTTGGTAATTGCATTTCCTTGCAATACATCTGACATTAAGTTCTTAATTCTAGTAAGAGACAGTATGGTGTATTGTGCATCATCTGATAAGGCTGCGACTGCTGGTGCCGCCTTGATTGCTGTGCTTCTTAATTCCGCGCCAAGAACGACAGTCTTTGCCGGAACAATCATAGGAAGTGTTTCTTGAAATAATCCTGTTTCAACATGAATGGTAGTGTTTCCAGTGTATCCGTCATCTGCTCTTTCTAGAGCATATCTAACAGTTCTAAATGGTTTGAAAAGAGTACCACCAATATTTGCTGTATTGTCAATTAAGGTAATTGCATTACCCATATTCAAATGACTGTAACAAACATACCAGACAGTTGTCGGAGTATTTGATGTTGTATAAATTTCTACTGAACGCTGTGTTGCTCCTGAGAACGATGCAACATAATCTGCAAAACTCACTATTGCGTTTTCAATCTTATAGGTAACATTAATACCGTATTCAGTTCCGCCTGCAAGTAATCCATTGAAATTATCTGCTGAGAAATACAAAGGATGTGGTTTGTTACTTGCATCAGATTGATCAAATATATAAACATTTCCTCTTTCTAATGTTATGGCTGGATTTCTTTCTCCATCAACATAATAATAGCCATCGTCATTAATGATTATCGTAGGTAATCCTGATGGTTGTTGAATTTCTCTGTAGGTTGTTGTTACTACCTTTCTAATATATTGAGGTACCGGTAAATCGTAGTCATCACTTCCGTTCGGTGACACATAAAATTGTCTAGGTTGTTGTGCAAATGTTCTGTAGCCAGTAGTTGAAGTTGGAGTAACACTTAATACCTGTCCTTGGTTACCAATTTCTAATCCTACAGTTCCTAGCGTTGATCCATCACCAACTTCGGATCTACTTAAACCATATGTTAATAGTTGTCCCTGCGTATCCAGCGCACCAAATTCGTCACCTTGGATTAATAGATCCCAATAGTTATATCCGCTACCGTTATCTCCAGGAAAGTTATCAGTTGCTGCTGTGTGTTCAATGTTTGATTTATAAGTTGAACCCTTGAAAACAACAACATCATTCAATGAATATGTTGTGCCGCTAGTCCAAGTACCAGCATAATTTTGTCCTTCTAGAATTAATTCCCAGTTAGAAGCATCCAGATAATCAAGAGTACTTCCGTCATCAACCGTGTCTAGGATAGCAACATATAAGTTACCACCACGTCTTACGACGTCACCAGTCTTGTATGTATTGGCTGCTGACCAAACACCTCTCCAGTTATTTCCCTTGGATAGTATTGACCAAGCAGGATTTCCTTCTGCTTGATAGATTGAATTAATTGGATCATGTCCTGAATCATTTGCAGAGTGAGAAAAATTAGCACGATATAGATATCCACCATATTGAACAACGCTACCTATTCCATAATAGGAGTCTGAATTCCATGTTGATTCATATTCACTACCAAGCAGTTCAACTGAAAATTTAGTAGCATCAAAGGTTGCTGTTGAAGTATGAGGATCAGTACATCTATGAAGAGTACCTTGGTATCTTACTAGGTCGTTAGTCTTGTAAAGTATTGATGGTCTCCAAAAATCAACCCATTCAACATTAATGATGTAGTTGTCCCAGAATGATATTTGACCATATAATCCTTGTGAGTTAGAACTTGAAAGGTGACCGGATTTACATTTATAAACTATTCCACCCCATCTTACTAAATCGCCAACTTCATAATTTGTTGCTGGTGCCCATTCATTAGCCCATCCTTCTGAGTTTGCAAATGTAGTCCAATTGCTTGAATCATTTCTAAATGCCGTTGAATGTGAAGTGTGTGCCACTGTGCAGAGATACAGTTTTCCACCTTCTACAATAACATCACCTAAGCCATATGCGGTACCAGTTTGCCAGTCGCCTCTAAAGTAGAAGCCATCTGTCATTTTTACCCATCTTGGAGTTGGAGCAGTATCGCCCGGAGGAATAAAATAAAGATCATCGTAAAAATTTGCTGCTGCGGTATGTCCTATGAGACAGACATAACTTGATCCACCAATAGAAACGACATCGTCTCTTTGGTAGGCTATTGATTGACCCCATGCACCTTTCCAGGTATATCTAATTCGACTTATTTTAAACTCTGCCATAATTTATCCTAACTTGAAATTCCAGTTGGGTAATTGTAAGAATAATTAATTCTTTGTACCAACTGTCCTTCATCATCTACGTAATACAAAATGCTTCTGTCATCCCATCTGTACTGGGGATATTTAATGTTTGCAAAAGCAGGTTCGTGGTTTGCTTGAATTCCATCAAAATAATCAATTCCAGGTTCTAAATCCTCAAAGTTTTCGCTTGGTGATCCTGGTTCATTTATTGTAATAGAATCCTTATCTCTTAATTGGTCACTTCTAACCAAAAATAATTCACCATCTGCGTTTCTGCGAATAGCATAAAAATAATTAGGACTATCACCTAGTGCTGTATCTGGACTTGTTCCTACATAATATGTACTTGGCATGTCTTACTCCTTATGATATCTCAACATAACTAATGGTTGAATCAATGCTGTTATCAGTATCGCTCACTAATCTCAATCCCGCAGTTTCAGGCAAGATTAACCTTTCGCCCTGTGTAATTACCTTAATGGTACTCTTGGGCGGAATTGTTATTCCTCGCACATAATAGGCCTGCGTTGAGTTTTCATCAATCACAAATAAATCTGCAACTACCGTATCGTAATCAGTAGTGTTTGCTAAATTAATTCCAATTACCGTTGCTCTAACACCTGCACCGATTTGTAAAACATCTACGGGTGTTGTCCCTACGTCTGTATTAACTGCGTGTTTGAATACTGTTGGCATACTATAATTATCCTAACATTAATGCAAATGATGCCGCAATGTCATTTGCTACAATTTCCGAAACAGCACCAGTAGCACCTGCTGGAGAAGCCCAAGCAGTACCATCCCATACTTCCAATGCTTTCGAATTCGTGTTATATCTCGTCATACCTAATACGGCATATGCGGTAGGACGTTCTGCATCAGTTCCTCTTGGAGGAACAAATCCGTTTGTAGTATCGATCTTAAAGTAACCTGTACCTGTTTGACCAATTTGTGTAATTGCATTGTTTGAAACGTTTGTAATTACGTTATCTACAATTTTAAAATTTCCTAATCTAACACCACCAGTTCCGTTACCATTAATGTAAAGGTCTAGTCCTGTGCCAGTTGTAATTTCATTATCTCTTATTGAGATATCGCCAATGTCTAGCGTTGGAACATTAAGAGTATCTGCAAAAAGATCATTAACATATGCAGTTTTCCATCTAAATGAACTTGATCCTAGATCATAAGTATTGTCTGATTCAGGAATTAAATCACTCTTGATGCTACCGACAAATTGAATTTCGTCTGTTAAACTGTCACCAATGGTAATGTTACCGCCTATGGTAACGTTTCCATCTGCATTTACATTTCCTGTAACATAAAGGTCACCGGTAATGTTTGTGCTTGATTGTAATTCTAGTGTTCCTGAACCGTTTGGTTTAAGTTCAAGATTAGAATTGCTATTTGTTGTTGAAACAGTATTACCTGTAATTCTAATATCATCAACGTCTAGCACTGAATGATATACAACAGGATCATCACCTGAAGGTGCAAATGAAATAGTGTTTATAGTACTACTTACGGTATTGCCCGTAATAGTTAAATTTCCGATGTCTAATTGATTATCTACTGTGAGTGTGGTACTTCTAGTTGTACCATTAACATCCAAGTCCGTGCTAGGAGACGCATTATTGATACCTATGCGGTTATTATTGACATCAATGTAAAGTAAGTCGGTCTCAAATGCCAAATCCACACCGTTACGTATGAGATTTGCCTTTAAGAGCGGCCCTGATATACGACCAATCGCCATTGTCTCTCCTTATACACGGGGATCCTGTCCCTCTAGCCACCTTGCATTGCGGGCTAACCACAGTAAAAGATTAATGCTTGGTCGGCATTAACACTAGTATTTAGCCTTTATGAAGAATTATGCCAGTATTAGGGCATATACGTTACCCAGGTCTTCCATTAATTCCTCAGTAACTTCCTCACCACCACCAGTTGCAATTGCGTACCCGCCCGTGGTCTGCGCACCAACCGTTAGTTCAATGTCATTGGCTGGACTAGATCCACCAACAAAAACTGTACCACTTATATAAATTTTGTCACCCTGTAGGTATTCCTGTCCTACAGCGGTAATAGAAATGCTTAACACTCCTGATACTATGCTTAGGTTAAATGCTGCCCCCGTTCCTGGACCATCTGATGTAGTTGCTCCTGAACTAACTGTTTGGTCTGCTAGTCCGCTAACTGTTCCGCTGGCTGTTACTGCTTCAACAGGGCCGGCAAAACATTCTAGGTAATCTAGTGCAGTATTCCATCTAGTATCTCCCAGTTCTGGTCTTGCTGGTCTATCTGAATTATCGCCTGCAGGCACTACAATTGCACTTGTATCCGTAAATCTTAAGTAGCCAATGCCAGTGCTGGCAAAGGTAAGAGGTGTTTGTGGAGAAATTCTTGGACCACCACCGATGTCAGTTAGATTGTCTATGTTATCAACTGACCCTGTGATTGATATGGGTCCGATTGGACTAGGATTACCACCCGAGCCATCATAATTTAAATTAACCGTATATGTTCCGGAACTGTCGCTGCCTGTTGATGTTTCTGTAATTACGGTGCCCGGAAGTATTCCAACACCAGACAGTTGGGTGCCTGGAATAAAAGAACCTGTTATCGTTCCGCCTACCGTAAGTGTTGTACCGCTTATGCTTGCAGAAGTTGAACTTGCTGTTATTTCATGCCATCTTGTCCATTCAATATAGTTTATTCCGCTATCAGGAGCAAGCACTATTGGATCGTTTGATTGTAAGGCAAAAATTTCGTTATTAACACCATCCATGCTGGTTTGGTCACTGACTATAGCAGCATTAGGTCTCATTGTATCAACATTTGTTAAATCTGGTGTCCAAAGTTCTGCCCATCTTCTTGGACTAGAATCATTTGCCTGTTGTCCTAATTCATGAACATTGTCATCACCAGGAACAATATTCTGTGTAAGATCGGGTGCTATAGTAATTGTGTCCAACGGACTATCACCAACTATTACAGTTCCTGCTGATGAAAGGTTTCCATCAATTAAAACATTACCTGATATGCTTAGGTCGCCAGTAACATTTGCATTAGCAAAAACTTCTATAGTTCCGCTTCCGCTTGCCTGGAATGCAACTGGTTGATTACTATTCAAACCACTTATTGTGTTATCATTAAAATCCAAATCATCCGATCTCATCCTGTTTAAAAAAATGTTTGGATTGTTTTGATCAGGAACAATGTTTATTGGTCCTACTTTTGTAGTAAAATTACTGTTGTTATTAACTATGATATTGTCAATGTTTGCTCTATTAGTAGCATTTGCATTTGTAGTTGAAATATCATTGTTGATGTCTAAATCAAAAATAGGGGAATCTGTTTTAACACCTATTTTGTTTGAATTTACATCAAGAAAAAGTAATGCCGAATCAAAATTGGTATTTTTAAATGTAAGATCAACGCCGTTCCTTTCAAGGTTAGCATTAAGTAAGTGTCCGCTTATTCGCCCCAGTTGTGCCATTAGTTTGCAAATCCAAAGAACATCGTAACATTTTTATCAAACGGTACTGCCGAAGTAAAGTTTAAGTACCATCCTGTTGGTCTAGCCAACCCGGTTGCATCAGGAGTTCCTGCTGATGCTGCCGTAAATACTGTTCCAGGATTGTTATCTGCTGCTCCATGTTCTGATACAAAATCTGTTGAACCAGTTGCAGTAATAATGTATTCCGTACTTGTTACAAAATTTCCTGAATCAACTTCTTCACCTGTTCCTGTTGAGCTAGGATTCTGTGTTATGGTAAAGTTTGTTGTTGGTATTTGCATAACGTTTTCAACTAAAACTATTAAATTATTTGCACTTGCAGGCACGTTTGATAAGGGACCAAACAGTGTGCTGGTTGCATCACCCGGACCAAATGTTTCTATGGAAATTGTTGATGCGCCTGGTGCTCTAATAGTTTCCCATCTACCGTTTATGTAACCTTCAAATGCATTATCATCAGTATTAAATCTTAGATATCCATTAGCAGGATATGTTGCATTACCTTCTGCTGGTTGTCTTACAGAAGTAATATCTGGTCTTTCAGCAGTAGTTCCTTTTGGAACCATTACTGCTCCATTGAAATCCATTACTGCTCTTCCGTAAGGATTCACTAAGAATGTGTTATCGCTAGGACTGTAGCGCGAAGTGTTTTGTGATTTTAAAAATTTCATTCGCTACTCCTATACCGGCAGTGTGCTTATTGTTATACCGATCAAACTTGCTGCACTTGTACCTACCCAAACTTCGTCACCGCTATCTAAAATAATTTTTTCATCGCTGAAAAATACAGTTTCGCCTGCGGGTATTGTCAAATTACTTACTATGGTGTTGGCTGCAGAATATGAACCTCCTGACGGTACAAGATGAATATTTACATTTACTGTATTCACTGATTCGTCAGTTGGGTTAGGTGCTCCAGTATTACACAATACCATCGTAGTAATTGCATTTGTTTGTCCGGTAACAGCACCGCCTATAGGCGCACCAGTTGTTGAACTGGTAAAAACCTTTTGTGGCGTACTAACATTTGTCGATGTAACTAGTGTGCTTGTTATCATTATCTTTCCTAAAATATCATACCAAATAGCAATGCTCTATTTTTACTAACAAGTTCTCCGCTGGTATTTGCCTGTGCATTACTTACATACACTCCGCTTCTACCAATGCTTGGTGTGTTTGAATACATTATGGTTGAATTATTAACATATGCAGGAGTAACTCCAGATTGTTCTAGTTCAATACCATAATTGGTTTGTAACTTACCAGTACCTTGTGTTCTAATATAAACATTAGCATTCGTATCGTTGTTTGTTATTTCGTTGTCATTAATTTCTAAACTCTGTATGACCGCTCTATTTGCATAAAACTGAGAATTAAGATTACCATCTACAATTACCGAAACAGCACTTTCACCAAAAGAACTGAATCCAGTATTGTCGGTTAGATAATCCAGTGATCCACTAACATCAACTTCACTAACAATAACTCTCGTGTCGTCATCAACAATCTGGAATGTTGGATTATCTCTAATAGAATCATCAACATATTTTTTGTTAGGAATGTCGTCATCATCGGTTATCTGTTGTTCATAGTTTAGTGTGCCTGCTACCTTGACCACTCCTGCACCAGTTCCAATTAGTGTTAGGTCTCCTCCGTCAGTATCCGAATCAGTAAAAATTCTTCTTACTCTGATATTACTGTCGGACCAATTTAGAATACCTTCCGGCGATCCTGTAACAAAGTTAATGGCTGATTCATTCTCGTCCCATAGGATTGAAACGGGCTGCTCTGTTCCTCTATCAATCTGGATACCAGCATATCTTAGTGAAACACCAGCACCCGTTTCTCCATAGTTTAGAATAATAACATTATCATTAACATTCAAGTTTTCCGCAGACACAGTAAGAGTATCACCTTCAACTACTAGGTTACCAGTGACTCTAACCTCACCGATCCCTGGACCAGTGTCGAACAGAACCTGTCCGCCCTCGCTGGTCTTTATATTATAGTCTCCGTTAATTTGTAAAAACTGTGCCATACGTCACCTTACATGTCAGACAAGATTAAGATAGTTGTAGTCGAGTCGTCTTGTACTGACCACTTGTATCTGTTGCTGTTAAAATCTGTAGCAACTCTGTTTGACATTTTTTGAATATTAACAGCCTGCCCATTGTAGTAACCAATGATAACCATTTCGCCTGCTGCAACAGCAGATGAATCAGTCACCTTATTCACTAATTTACAGATTGCCTGTTCGCCATCATCAACCGATTGTACTAAGAATCTTCTAGAAGATTTTTGTTTTACGATGAATACTTCTGCTCCACCTGTAGCCTCGGCTCTCTTAATCTCACCGGCAATAAATGCTGCTTCTACTGGAATGTTTGGTGATACAGTATCGCTACCTAATGCACCAAAGTGTCTCTTGTTTATAGGTCTTCCCATTGTTTTCTCCTTATATTGACGTTCTAGGTCTACGGGGCGGGTACCCCATAAGTCCGCCACATATTAAGCGGCTCGCTTATTGACAAATGTATTTATCCTTTGCTCAATAATGCCATAAGTTCAACCTTGCTTATGGTGTTTAACAGTTGATTTATTTTGTCTATTTCGCCTTGGGCGTGATCGATGTATCTATCGCTTTTGGTTTGCTTGTATTTGATTAGAAAATCCATATAGTTTTTCATATGAACTTCTATGGCTGATTGTATTCGCCTAACATCATGTCCGAACATGGGAAACCGCTTTCGCCACTTATCCAATTGTGATCTTATCTTGTCAAAATCTTTATGGCTAGTAATGTCTTCCATACTATTATTTAACACTATTTTTGACAGATTGTCAAGCCATAAAAAAAGGGCGACATAAATGCCGCCCTTTTAATACACTGTAAAGTGTTAATGCTTATGCAAAACGTAGGTTTGCTGCTGTTACTGCAACTTTACCCAAGTAGTCTGCCGCATTACCTAGAGATGATGCAGTGTTTGATAACTCTACATAACCATATCTAGTCATGAACGAAACTACTGGTTCAAAAGTAGCAGGATCAAGTACAACACCGCTTGACATTAATGGAATGTATGGGCAGTAGAACGCTGCTGCGTCTGACTCACTTGAACCTTTGTAACCAATTAGCACATCATCAGATGTAGCATAACCGTTAACATACACACGCATTGCACTGTTTAAAGTTCCTACAAACTTAGTGTTTGTTGGTGCTTCAAAAGTACCTTCTGTTGTTCTTGCGAACGCAGAAGTTGTTGCAGATTGTAACAGAGTTAATACTGTTGGTGAAACAACAGCCCAGTTACCTGCACCACGTCTTGTACGCTGAGCGATCAAGTTAGCAACTCTGTTGATTTGAACAGCAAGTGCTGCGTGTTCATCACCAACGAAAGTAGCAGTACCTGATACCGCTGCTTGGTCGTATGTTAATGCTGCTGTACCTGCTAATGAAGTTAAAGAAGTAATAACTTCTTGATCGATTTCAGCAGTAATCTCTTGTGCAAGAGCTGCCATGATCTCAGCCTCGATGTCAATGCCTTGTTGAGCTTGTGCATCTTGAGCTGCTTCAAAAGTCCAGCGAGCTGATAACTTACGTGTTTTCGCTTCAACTGTTTGTTTCAAGATTTGAATTGACAATCTGTTTCCTGCTGTACCTTCTAAAGATGCAGTAGAACCAGCCTTGATGTCATCATTTCCTGAATACCCTTCAGCAATTTTGAAAGGTGATAGTGCCTCTTCACCCGCTGTTGCGCCAGTACCAGATGAACTTGAGAAAGTGTCTGAGTATCTAACACGTAGTGTGTGAATTTGACCTACTGGTCCAGTCATTGGTTGAACACCAACTAATTCGTTTGCGATTACAGTTGGCATTACACGTCTGATTACTGGAAGAATGACGCGATTTAGTGTTGCGACGTTGCCGGCAGAAGTAGCACCTGCTGTAGCACTCTCTGACAAATACTTACGGGTATTTTCCAGAGTCGTTGCCATAACAGTACGCTTGTTACCTTGAAGACCTTCTAAAAGGGCGTCTTTGGTTTCTGACCAGCGTGACTCTAATAGTTGTGACATTTTTTGTTCTCCTTTAAACTTTTAGTCCCGCAAGCCTGCGGATGTCAAATATCTCAGCGCCTTTGTTCTCTGCGCCGATTGGTGCCTGTGTGTTTTTATCGCCTGTAACTTCTTTGCCTTCAGTCAACGCCTTCTTCGCTGGTACGTTTCCTTCCATTACGGCTGGAATGTACTTGTCAAATGTAGCGTGTAATTTGTTAGTCTGTACAGATTCTAAAAGTTCGCTCATCACTTCACGCTTGTCTCTAGAAAGAGGTGCCATCAATTCTGACATAATCTCTTTTCTTTCGCTTGCGTCTTTGATTTTTGCGATTTCAGCATCTTTACTTTCAACAATATTCTTAACTTCTTCCGCTTTCGCTTCCGCTTCAGCAATTGCATCTTCTTTCTGTTTTACAACTTTAAGAAGTTTAGCAGTTTCTGATTTTTCATTAAGATGGCTTGTTGCGTACTCGCTTGCAAAACTTTCAAAAATTCTGCGACCAAAATCATTTCTGCGAGCTGCCTCAATGTCCTCTTTCAATTGACCCATTTCAGATTTAATACCTTTCGATACTGTTTCTGAAACAATCTTGGAAGCCTTAGCAATGAAGTCTTGTTTCACTGCTTCAAATTTAGCCTTGCTATCTCTAACAAGTTTAACTTTGGTTTCAGCAAGATCCTTCTTGTCTGCGTGGAATTCTGCGATTTCTTTCGCCAATGAATTCACTATGAAAGATTCTAATTTGGCAACATTACCTGCAACCGATTTACGATCTTCACGAAGTTCAGCAAGTTCCTTTTTCAAGTTGTTAAGAACAAAAGATTCCATTGCTTTGGAATCGTTTTTCATTTTCTTAGCATACTTGGCTCTTGCTTCGATAAGCCCCTGGCGGTCTTCAGCAAACTCAGATAGCTCAGCAGTAATTCTGTCTGAAAGCATCTTTTCTACTGCTTCAACCATTGCGGTTTTATCGTGCTCATACTTCGTAGCAAACTCTTCACGTAATTCGGTAGAGATTTTGTCACGGTTTTCTTGAACAGCAGTTTCCCAAGCGGATTCAATCTCCGACTTAGTTTCTTCGGAAATCACGTTGTTTTCAAACAATTGTTTTACAAAATCTAGCATTGTGATTCTCCTTAAGATTTAAGACCTTGAATTACTTTTTTCAAGCTCTCTGCTATGTATCGTTGTGCCTGTGTGTCGCCTTGGACTTCTTGTGCCACTTTAAATGCCTGGTAACCACCGTTACTATTCATAAGGTGCTCGTAAACTGGTGTTGGGTAGGCGCCTGGCGCACTTGGTTGTGCTACCACATCCACTGTGATAATTTCAAAACCTTGAACGTTACCACTTGGATCTACTTCGCCTGATCCGCGACTAGAAACTCCTAATTTAACTCCCGACTCCAACATGGTCGAAACTAATTGACCCATTGGAGTTGGAAGCATTTTAAGTTTTCCGTAGCCGTTAGGACCGTCCATCCACATTTTTGTAATCATGTGGCTAACACGGTCGAGGTTGA
>Ga0222718_10001962_pt1 | contig 19001 bp, 16 predicted proteins | sample C33_27DmetaG_FD_165045 | JGI IMG/M metagenome (GOLD analysis project Ga0222718, IMG submission 165045) | Estuarine water microbial communities from San Francisco Bay, California, United States - C33_27D | ecosystem: Environmental > Aquatic > Marine > Unclassified | place: USA: California... | reverse complement strand
TAAAGAAATTTTTGGAACTAATATCGAGGTCTTAGCATCGGATCCAGCGAATCCTGTTGCAGGACAAGTTTGGTATAACTCAACTGATAATTTGGTTAAGGGTGCAGCGGCTACGACTGTTGGAGCTTGGGCTACGGGTGGGAATTTGAATACGGCTAGAAATCAATTAACAGGAGCAGGTGTAGATAATGCATCAGCTTTAGCTTTTGGTGGTGATGATCCTGTAGGAGATGTAACAAATACAGAATCTTACAATGGAGCAAGTTGGACAGAAGTCAATGATTTAAATACAGCTAGGAGAAATTTAGGAGGGGCAGGTACACAAACTTCTGCATTAGCATTTGGTGGATTTACAAGCCCACCTCCTATTAGAAGAACTGAAACAGAATCTTGGAATGGCACCAGTTGGACAGAAGTAAATGATTTAAATACTGCAAGAACAAGTATGGGACGAACAGGAGCAGATAATACATCTGTTTTAGCATTTGGTGGATCTGCTGCTCCAGGAGCAACAGCTATAACTGAAAGTTGGAACGGCTCAAGCTGGACTGAAGTGAATGATTTGAATACTGCAAGATATGGTATAAGAGGATCTGGAACTCAAACTTCTACATTAGGTTTTGGAGGAGCCACTCCTTCAGTTACAGCAGCGACAGAATCCTGGAATGGTACTAGCTGGACTGAAGTGAATGATTTGAATACTGCAAGACAAGCAGGAGGAGCAGCAGGAACTGATAATACATCTTCTTTAGCTTTTGGTGGTGTTACAGCCACTGCTAATGTAGCAAATACAGAAGAATGGAATGGAACCAGTTGGACAGAAACAACTGATATGAGTACAGCTAGAGTGAATCTCGGAAGTGCAGGAATAGCAACTTCTGCTTTAGGATTTGGTGGTGATACAGGCACAGCAACAGCGGCAACAGAAGAATGGACAGGTGCAGGATCTCCATTAATCTATACTTTCACAGACAGTTAAGCCTTGTAATATCTTTTAAATAAGATATATAAATACAAAACATAAAGGATTAGAGATGACTAATAAAAAAGACGTAAAAGAAGTAATTCAACAAGAAGAAGTTCACTTAAATAATTTATTAGAGCCACAAGATTTAACCGACTTTAAAGGTATGGTCGATGAGTTAAGAGACACTTGGACTAAAAAACAAATGTTTCGAACAGAAACTGAAGCAAGATTTTCGGTACTACAGGATAATAGATACCCAACTAAAGCTTCAAAATACTGGCAGTGTGTTAGAGAACAATCATCTTATTTAGATAACCTAATGACGTTGTCATTTGATTACAGAAGAAATGAAGCAAAAATTACTTGGTTAGAAAAGAAAATAGATAAAGAAGAAGATGAATATAAAAGAACTAAATACGAAATAGATTTAGATGAATGTAGATTTGCTAAAGCCTCTATGGAAAAAGTTGCAAAACATAGAATGCGAGAAATCAAAATGTGGTCTAAATTGAAAAAAGAATTTAATGATGGATCGTTTAATGATAAAGATGTAAACCAACATCAATTAGAATCGTATGGATTACAATACTTTGAGAAAGCTAAAACATTAACTGAAAACTCATCGGAGTCTGAGAAATTTAATATCTTAGGTCAACTGCAATCTCTTCAAAGAATTAAAAAATCTGGTGAATTAGAAAGTAGTTATAAAGAGCAAGAGAAACTAACTCAGGATGACAAACCAAAAGATTAATTTTGATTTTGTATTTTTAGGTCAATCCGTATTAAAGTATCAAGTACCTTTAGATATATTTCATTCAATCAATCATATTTATGAAAGTAATTTTCATAACTTACATCCCGCTAATAAACAACTCGTTGGTAAAATAGAAAATGAACATTCATTATTTTATCAAGGACAGGATGAATCGAAGGTAAAAAGACATAATATATTACCAAGAGATGTTACAAATTATTTTTTAGAGATCTTTAAACATTATTTATCATTCAATAAAATTAGAGATTATGAGTTACATCTTAATTCTATTTGGGTTAATGAAATGAAACAACACGAGTATAATCCTGCACACATTCATCGAGGGACTTTATTTACTGGTCTATCATCAGTAATGGTTTTAAAATTACCATCAACATATGGAATAGAATATTCTAATGACCAAGTACCACAAAATGGAAGACTCCAAATACTAGGTGCAGCTAATGGTCAGTTTGCAAAAATAGATTATCAGCCACCAATGGAGTTAAGAGATTTTTATGTATTTCCATATGATATGAGACACTGTGTTTATCCATTCAATGGAACTAATGAAACAAGAAGAACGTTAGCTGCAAACTGTGATGTGCAGTTTGATCCAATTAAAAATAGAGGAGCAATATGATTATAACAGAACCAAAATGGAAATCGTATGTTGTTGAAACAACAGGGCCAATATTTACACCTGAACAGTGTAAGATGATTATTGAAGCAGGAAGATCAGAGCCTAAACAAACTGGACAAGTGGGTGGTGGATCTGGTGGTACGGTTGATACTAAAACTAGAACCTCACATATTAGTTGGATTCCATTTAAGAAAATGTTGGATATGTATAAAGATATAGAAAAATTAATGCAAAAAACAAATAGAAATCATTTTGGATTTGATGGAATGACATTAACAGAACCTGCACAATATACAGAATATCCTGAGGGTGGATTTTATGATTGGCATATAGATTCAGATATTAACTGTGCACATGAACCACCAGTTAGAAAAATATCTATGACTTGTTTATTATCTCCTGAATCAGAATTTGAAGGTGGAGATTTAGAAGTTATGTCAGAAGGTAAAGTTGCAAAACTTAAACAAGGTCAAATAGTATTTTTTGCATCGTTTGTAAGACATAGAGTAAAACCAGTTATTAAAGGAAACAGAAAATCACTTGTAATGTGGTTTGGAGGAACACCGTTAAGATAATGTTTAGAGAACTTCATTTTCCAACACCGATTTATATTGCAGATATAAAGCATCCAACTTTAAATAAAGATTTAGAAAGAGATATTATGGCTTGGTCTAATCAAGATAAAGGTGTAGTTAGAACTAATGTAAAAGGTTGGCACTCAACAACCGATATGCATTTAAGACCAGAATATAAAAGTTTAGTAGATATGTTATACGAGGCACAAAGAACAATTTACGATCAAGAACATTTAGCAAGTGAGCCTTTCTTAGGTAATATGTGGGCTAATATAAATCCTCCAGGAGGAATGAATAGAGCTCATCAACATCCAAACTCATTATGGTCTGGTGTATATTATGTAAAAGCTCCAAAGAACTGTGGACATTTAAAAGTAGATGATCCAAGATCTTCAGCTTCTATGATAAGACCAAAACAAAAAGAAGGACAACTACCACCAAGACTTTATAGAGAAACTCATTATGAAGCAAAAGATGGACGACTGATTATGTTTCCATCTTGGTTAATGCATTGTGTTGATCCTAATGAATCTAATGAAATTAGAATATCGGTATCATTTAACTTTTTACAGAAAGGTATGTTTGTATGACATTTCAACAACAAAAATATCAAGTAATTAAAAATGCAGCTAGTTATGAGTTATCTAATTTTATATTGAATTACTTTTTACTAAAAAGAGATGCAGTGCATTTTATGTACAAAAACAATTTACATTCACAATCACCAATGTTAGGAACTTGGGAAGATACACAAATACCTAATACTTTTTCTTGTTATGGTGATTTTGTAATGGAAACATTATTAGTAAAGATGTTACCAGTGATGAAACAGCATACAAACCTAGATTTAATTCCAACCTACTCTTATGCAAGAGCATATAAAAAAGGTGATAAATTAAGAAGACATAAAGATAGACCAAGTTGTGAAATATCTTGTACGTTAAATCTTGGTGGTGATCCGTGGCCTATATTTATAGATGGTACAGGAGCTAATTCTGTTATAGATGAATATAGAGAAATACATAAACCTGATGCTCCAAAAGGAACAGAAGTATTACTTGATGTAGGTGATATGTTAGTATATAGTGGTTGCGAACTAGAACACTGGCGAGAGCCATTTGAAGGAAACATTTGTGGTCAAGTGTTTTTACATTATAATCATGTAAATGGCCCATTTGCTGATAAAAACAAGTTTGATGGCAGACCTATGTTAGGACTACCATCCTTTGTAAAATAGTATTATAATGCCTAGGATATGCTACAAAAAATTCAATTTAAACCTGGTTTTAATAAACAAGCAACCCCTACCGGTGCTGAAGGTCAGTGGGTAGATGGAGATAATGTTCGATTTAGATATGGTCAACCTGAAAAAATAGGGGGTTGGTTAGAGTTAGATGAAAAAACATTAGCAGGTCCAGTTAGAGATCAACACACTTGGACAGATATAGAAGGTCAAAAATACGCAGCTTTAGGTACATCTAAATTATTAGTTATTTATTATGAAGGTACTTTTTACGATATTACACCTTTAGATACACCATTAACTTCTTGTACATTTGATTCTACCAATGGATCAAATATTGTATCTGTTAATAAAACAAGTCATGGATTAGCGGTTGGTGATTATATTATTTTTAGTACATTAAGTTTACCTGGATCACCTTCTACTAGTTTCACATCTTCAGATTTTGATAATACTTTTGAAGTTACTTCAATTACAAGTAATGATATATTTACAATTACAATGCCAAGTGCAGAAACAGGTACTGGTATGTCTGGTGCAGGTTCTGCAACAGTTACACCTTATATTACAGTGGGTCCAGTATTTGAAACTGGAGCATTTGGTTGGGGAACAGGTAACTGGGGTGTTGAAGAGTGGGGAACTGCAAGATCAACTACACAGGTTACACTCGATCCTGGATCATGGTCCTTGGACAACTATGGACAACTCCTTGTTGCAACTTCTAGAAATGGTGCGACATACACTTGGAATCCAAGTACACCGACATCATTACAAACAAGAGCTGCTGTTGTATCAGATGCTCCAACTAAATCATTAATGAGTCTAGTATCAGATAGAGATAGACATTTATTCTTGATGGGAACTCAAACAGATTTGGCTGATTCAACTTCACAAAATAAAATGTTTATTAGATTCTCAAACCAAGAAGATATTAACACATGGCAACCAACAGCAACTAATACTGCTGGTACATTTTTACTAGACCAAGGAAATGAAATTGTAAGTGCTGTTCAAGGTAAAGATTATATATTAGTTCTTACCGATCAAGCAGCTTATCAAATACAGTTTGTTGGACCCCCTTTTACATTTACAATTAGACAAGTTGGTTCTAACTGTGGATGTTTAGGTCAGCATGCAGCAGTTTATGCACAAGGTGCTGTCTTTTGGATGGGATTTGGTGGAGGATTTTTTATGTTTGATGGTACCGTAAAACAACTGCCATCATTAGTTGAAGACTTTGTATTTACAACTCAAGGAGATAGTTTAGGTATTAACTATGCTGCAAATCAAATTTGTTATGGTTATCATAATTCACTTTATAATGAAGTTGGTTGGTTTTATGCTGCAAGTGGTTCAAGACAAATAAATAGAAATGTTGTATTTAATTTTATAGAACAAACTTGGACAGTTGGTTCATTATCTAGAACTTCTTACAGCGATGCACATACTTACTCATTACCTTATGCAACAGAGTTTACTGTTGCTGGTACACCTACATTTCCAACGATTAATGGTGTAACTAATACATATGGATCAAGTAAATATTGGGCACATGAAACAGGAACCAATGAATCATATATTAATGGTACTTCAACAGCTATTACATCTTATATTGTATCTGGTGATTATGATTTAGATGCACAACAAGGTATGGCTGGTGATGGTGAAAATATTATGAGAGTGTCTAGATTTATACCTGACTTTAAAAACTTAGCCGGTAATGCAAAAATTACTTTAAGGTTTAGAAACTACCCAGGTCAAACTGCACAAACAGATGCGGACTATCCATTAATTACTGGACCATTTACAATCAATACAACATCAACTTATGTAAGTACAAGAGTTAGAGGAAGACAAGTATCATTAAAAATAGAAAATGAAAATGTAGATGAATCTTGGAGATATGGTACATTAAGATTAGATATACATGCAGGAGGAAGAAGATAATGGCAAAAATTACAGCAATTATACCAGAACCAACTCCAGAATATACTGAGTCAAATCAAAGACAATTAAGAGAAGGTTTAGATACTTTAAAGAATGAATTGAATTTTGGTTATCAAGAAGATTTAAAACAAGAGCTACAAAGATTTACATGGTTTAATATGAGGTTTGGTTGCTAATGAGTTGTAACAATGTCAATACAACAGGATCAACAACTCCATCATCTGCAGAGATAGATTTTTATCTTGCAGTTGCTAAAGGTGATTTTACTAATTATTCAAATGTAAGTAAGTTTGGAATTAATTCTACAGTTGGATCAGGTGGTTTTGAATCTATATGGGAAGGAAGCAATGCTTATCCTTGGCCTACAGACGTTCAAACTATAAGTGTTGTCAGTGCTTCTGCAAATGATGCATCGGGTGGAACTGGAGCAAGGACTGTAGAAATTCAAGGATTAGATACTAATTGGAATTTAGTAACAGATACAGTAACAATGAATGGTACAACACCAGTTGTTACAACACAAACATTTAGAAGAATATTTAGAGCAAGAATAGTTACAGCAGGATCTTTACAATCTAATGCTGCTCAAATAACATTTACAGGTTCTACTGATGCTACTATTTTAGCTTATATAACTTATGATACTATTGGTATGGGTCAAACTTTAATGGCGGTATATACTATACCCGCTGGAAAAACTGGATATATTATAAATTTAAATGTATCTTCTTCTAAAGATAGTGAACATAGATTTAGATTTATGACAAGAGATAATGCAGTTACTGATGCCGCTTGGAATGTGAAAGAATATATGTCTGCAAGAGGTGGTTTTAGTAGTTGGAGAAAATATGCAATAAATAAAGTTACAGAAAAAACAGATATAGATTTACAAGTTATTTCCAATTCTACATCTGCAGCATCAGGAGGTTTTGAGTTAATACTCATAGATAATTAATGGCTAATTTTTATAAAAACGCATTCTATGATCCGAACACAACAGATGCTGTAACTGTATATACGGCTCCAGTAAATGCTAGAGCTATTATTCAAAATATACAAATTACTAATGAATCTGGATCTAAAGTATTAAAAGCTAGAGTTACAGACAACTCAGCATCAACTTCTTTTGTAGTCGCTTATGCTTCTATTACTGGACCTACTATTTGCAACATTGCAAAAGGTCCAATTATCTTAGAAGAAAATGATTCTATATCCCTTGAAACTTCTACTACTTCTGCTATAACAGCATCACTCGCTTTGTTAGAACTAAGTAGAGAAGATCAGAATGGATAAAGAACCTATAAAAATAGAAACAAAAACTAAACAAGTATTTAGAAGTAAATCAACAAATAAGATTTATGAGTCTAAAGAAATGTTTTTAAAAAATCATACAGAAGATGATTTAGCTGTAGACACAACTGTAACAGTTACAAACAAAGGTTTAGATTTGCTTCAGAAAGTAATGCAAGATGCAAAAAAATCCTAGAGGTGGAACTGAGCTTCAGTTTGAATATTTAAAGAAATATGTAGATAAAAAATTATTAGATCAAGTACAAATAACAACATCAGTACCAGAAAAGATTCCATTATCAAAAGATAAAATAAATATCCTTTGGCAAAAAAATTCATATGATCAAAGTAATTTAGCACCATGGTTTCAAGATAAATCAAACCATAAAAAATATGATTGGTATGTATTTAATAGTCATTGGAATTATGAAAAATTTAGGTATTACTTTGATATACCTACAGAAAAATGTTTAGTTATTAAGAATGGTGTAGACGATATTAAAGCTAGAGATTTAAATAAAAAGAAAGATAAAATTAAACTTATATTTCATCCGACACCATGGAGAGGATTAAATGTAATGTTAGCTGCTATGCAATATATTAAGAATCCTAATATTGAATTAGATGTATATTCTTCAACTGAAGTTTATGGTGAAGAATTTAAAAAAGCTAATGATAAACATTATCAAGAATTATATGATCAAGCAAAAGAATTACCTAACGTAAATTATATTGGTTACAAACCAAATGAATATATAAAAGAAAACTTACATAAATATGATATATTTGCTTATCCTAATATATGGGAAGAAACATTTTGTATATCAGCAATAGAAGCAATGGCAGCTGGACTATATATAATAACCACTAACAATGGAGCATTATATGAAACATGTGCAGAATTTTCTACATATATACCTTTTCAAAAATCATATACAAACATGGCTCAAAACTTTGCTTATGCAATAGAAGCTTCAGCTGAAAAATTATATGAGCCTGGTGTTAAAAAACATTTAGAATGTCAAATTGAATATACTAATCAATACTACTGTTGGACCAAACAAGCTAATGCTTGGACTATATTTTTAAAAGGAGCGATAGATGCAAAATCCAAATAAACCTATATGGATAAATAAAAAACCAGAAGATAAAAAGCCTGATGATAAACCTTGTATATTTTTAGCAACTCCAGTTCATAGTGAGTGTTCTATTCATTACACACAATCTTTATTAAGTTTTCAACAAGCTTGTACGAAAAAAAATATAATGGTAAGTTTTGCCTTATTAAAATCTTCTTTAGTAACACAAGGTAGAAACCTATGTGTATCTAACTTTATGGAATTAGAAGATCCGTATACACATTTCTTATTTATAGATTCAGATATTGATTTTAGTCCTGAAACTATATTTAAAATGATTGAAGCTGATAAGGAAGTTATTGCTGCACCTTATCCATTAAAAGCTTTAGATTGGAATAAAATTCATAGAAGACTTGAAAATAAAAAAATGGATGCTGACTTAATGTCTAAGATGGGATATACTTGGCCAATTAAATTAGACAATCAAACAGAAATATCTATTGAAAATGGTGTAATGGAAGTGTCTCATGCACCAACGGGATGTATGCTTATTAAAAAACAAGTATTTAAAAAGATGATAAAAGCTTATCCTGAATTAAAAATAGAACAACCAACCATTGTTAATGGTGAAGAGTCTACTAAACCATATTACTATAATTTCTTTGATACTTACCATGAACCTGATACTAAAAGGTATTTTGGTGAGGACTTTGGATTCTGCAAAAGATGGACTAAAATAGGTGGTAAATGTTACCTATATGTAAGTGATGATATCACTCATGTAGGTGAATATAGATACACAGGAAACCTATTAGTAGACCTAAAAGAGAATCTCAAAAAGATTGACTAGAGCCTAAAAAACTAGTAAATTACAACAATTACAGGTATCATTCCCTGCTCTTTTACATTATAAACTATTAAATTATGGCAATATCAAGAATGCAAATGAACAGACAATTACGAGCAAGGGGAGGTATTATGGACCTCACTCACAGAGAAAAATTCGGTTTAGGAAGTAAACTTAAAAGAGCCGTTAGAAAAATTATACCTAATGAAGTGGCTAGTGTAGCTAGTAAAGCAGCTCCGTTTGTTGCTCCATTTAATCCATTACTTGCAAGTGGTATGGCTGCTGTAGGTGGATTTGATCAATCCGGTAGTATTAGTGATTCTTTAAAAAGAGGTATACTTACTTATGGTGGTGGACAAGCTGCTAGATATTTAGGTGGTGCAGGATTTCAACAAGCTGGTTTAAGTAATCTTGGATTGTCTGGTTTTAGTTCACCAATAGGAACTCAAACAGGTATTGGTAAAATGTTAGCTGACAGAGGTTTTGTTGGAACTCAACCATTTACATCATCTGGAGATGTAGGACTCGCAAGTGAAGGATCTATTGTAGGTGCTTCTCCTGTTGACTCAAGTAAAGCTTTTTTACCAACAGATTTTGCTAGTGAAGCATTGCCCCTGGAACAAGCAACATCGAACTTGGCTCAAGCAACTGGTGAAGTTACTAAAAGAACTTTTACAGATATAAGTAAAGATTTATTTAGTGGTGATTTTACTAAAATGGGAAATGCTGCAAAAGAACTCGGTGGTAAGGCATTGAAAGCTGTATACACAGATAAAGATGGTAACTTAGATAAGATGGCATTAGCAGGAACTATTGCTGCAGGTACAAGTTATTTAGAAGCTAGAAAATTAGCTGAAGATGCAGGTCTTGTTGAAGAAGGTGAAGAGTACACTGAAGATATGTATAATGCTGATAAACAAGTTTATGCAGATAAATATGCTCAGTATTTAACACCGCAAGCTTTTGGATTAAAAGAAGGTGGTAGAGTTGGTTTAAAAGATGGTTTGAATTACAAATTTATGGAATTAGTTGATGAAGATGCTGAAGAAGAATACTATAAGAAAAAAGCAGACGAATTAGATAGAAAATATAATCCACAAAATTACAACGATATTATTCCAAAAGAAAAACCTTTAGATCAATATATGTTAAATGAAATCATGAGTGAAAGAGGTATGAATACTTTATCTGAAGAAGCTAGAGATGATGCTATGAAAATGTATGCTGAAAGAGCTTTTAAAAAAGGTCAAATATCTGAAGAAGAATATAAAGAAATTATGGGTTTCAAAAAAGGTGGTAGAGTAGGATATAAAGGTGGAACAGATAATCCTTTTTTAAAGATAATAGATAAAGTAGCTCCCGAAGAAGATCCTTTTCAAAAATTAATTACTAAAATATCTCCATTATTTATAGATGAAAAAGGTGACTATAGAGAAGGATTACAAAAAGCTAAATTTGCTTTATCTAAATTTTTAACAGGAACAGGTACTGATTTAGACACAGGTACAGAATGGTATAATAAGCTAGATGATGAAACACAAAAAGATATTATTAAAGAAAAAATAAAATATAGAGACATGGGTTATATAGGAGGTACACCTGTATATGATGAAGAATTTGCTGGTAGATATGGAATAGGTGGTAATTATGCAAATGGTGGTAGAATTGGATATAAAGATGCGGGATTTACTACTGTAAAAGATTTAGGTATTGAAAAAGAAGAAATTGAACCAAAATTTCAATATGATTTAAAAGATTTAGATATTGAAAGAGACAAATCAAAAGTTTTAGTAATGGATGAAGATGGTAGTACAAAAATTATGGATAAAGAAATAGCTGAAACTTTAGGTTTAAAAATAATTGCAGATAGTTTTGATACAGAGCTAATGAAAAAAGCTAAAGGTGGTAGAGTAAGTAGAAGATTTGGTTCATCAGACGATGGTGAAAAAGGTGTTATGTCTATTACTTTAAAGTCAGAAGATGATGGCAAAAAACTAACAGGTATTGAAACATTACAAGACGAAGATAGACTAGCTGTATTTCCAAAAGATATATTTAGTGCAAATGAAATAAGTAGATTATTTAGTGATAAGTCTTTAACTACAAACCTAGAAAGAAAACAATTGTATAAAATATTAATGAATCCAGGTCAGTTTCCTGAAGCAGAAATGGGTTTAAAAAAGTTATTAGGTAGACCAATAGAAGAGTTTAAAAAAGGTGGTAGAGTACAATATGCTATGGGTAGCCCAGAACAAAATGCAATGGCTGCCTCAGGTATTTCTGGAATACCCTTAAATGTAAACCCTGCAGGAGCTACAGAATTAGACATGAGAAATACAGGTGGATTTGTTCCTCCAGTTGGTGTAAAAGAAAAGGCAGACGACATTCCAGCAATGTTATCTAATAATGAATTCGTATTTACCGCTGATGCAGTAAAAGCTGCAGGTGGTGGAAGTGTAAACAAAGGGGCTAAAAAGATGTACGATCTTATGAAGTCTCTAGAAGGTAAAGTAGTATAATGGCTGAACAAACAACGATAGCAAGACCGGCACCCTATTTAGAAGCCGCAGGTGAAAAATTTGTAGACTTAGCAGCACAACTGGCTGGTAAACCAGTTGATACATCTGCGTTTGCACCAACAATTGCAGGACAAAATGTTTTAACACAAGCTGCACAACAACAGGCAGCAACACAAGCAGGATTAGGAACTTTACAATTTGATCCAACAACTGGAGCTGTATCTGGTGTTGGCACAGGAACTGGTATTGCAGGTTATCAACCATTCTTACAACAAGCTGCTGCATACTCAGGGCCACAAGCTTATCAACAATTTATGTCACCTTATCAACAAGAGGTGATTGATACTTCATTAGCAGAATTTGATAGAGAGAGACAAATTGCAAGACAACAATTATTAGGTTCACAAGTTGCTCAAGGTGCCTTTGGCCAAGGTCGAGGACAAATTGCTGAAGCAGAATTTGGTGCACAGTCTTTACAAGATAGAGCATTACTTGAAGCACAATTAAGACAACAAGGATTTACACAAGCTCAATCAGCTGCAGCTCAAGCACAAGCTCAACAGGCAGCTTTAGCTTCATTACAACCTAGTTTAGCACAAAGCACTCAACAACAATTAGGTGCTGCAGGTACAGGAAACTTAGCTTACCAACAAGCTGTTTTAGATGCTGCTGCTCAAGCTGCACAAACTGCTGCATACGAACCACAACAAAGATTAGGATTCTTAGGATCCGCGATCGGTGGTATGTTGTCAGGTCAACCTCAAGCGTACTCAACTCAAACTACAGGAGTTGGTCAACCAACAGTAGGTCCATTGAGCCAGGCTCTATCTACAGGTTTAAGTGTGTATGGTTTAGGTAGTTTATTTGGGAGATAACAATGGCGTATAACGTTTTTAAAAGACCAATGTTTAAAAGAGGTGGTTCGACTACTGGAACAGGGATCATGTCTCATGTTGAATCTAAAAAAATAGGTGGTGGAACTATTAGTGGAAACAACATGTCAAATAATAGAACAGGATTTCAAGCTCCTATTTTAACTATTGGTGAAGGTATGGCTAGTGAAATGGCTAGAGGTAAACCTGGATTTTCTTCAGCACCATTTAGTCAATATTCAAGTCCGATAGGACCAACTAGAACAGCATTTCAATCAGCTTTGACAAGGTTTCCAAGGGCTCTTCCATTAGGTTTATATGGAGCAGCTGCAGGAGCAGGTATAGGAATTGGTGGACTTTTAGATTTCTATGCTCGATCTACTAAAACACCAGAACAAATGAGAAGAATTAAAGAGATGAGTGAGTTTGGAATAATGGATGAAACAAATTTAGATGTAGGTGAAGCGATGAAATACATAGAAGAAGGTGGTGAAATAGGTGAAGCACCAGGATTCTTTCCAAGAGGTGGTAAGAAAAAATTCTTTGAAGAAAAAGGTTTAGATCCAAACACAGGATTACCTATTGAAAAGAAAATAGAAGAAACTATTGTAGAGGAAAAAGAAGATAAATCAATAGTTGATGACATAGATGTACCAGAAATAAAAGAAAAACCTACAGAAGAAGAGAAACCAAAAACTTTTGAAGATACTTACGAAACTGAAAAGAAAAGAATAGAAAAATTAATAGGTGATGATGACAATAAAGGTATGGTTGCAATTGCATTATCAAAAGCAATTGGAACACCTGGAACAATAGCAGATAAAGCTGCAGCTCTTAATGATCAATTATTAGGAATAATGAAAGGTAAAAAAGCAGAGAAAAGAGATATTGCTAAATTAGCTTACACTGCAACTAAAGAAATTGAAAAAGCTAAAATTGCTGCAGGTAAAGAATCTTACAGTGAAAAAATGGCTAACGAAGTTAGAAAATATCAAACTACATTAAGAGACCCTAAAGCTAGTGAAGCAGCTAAAGATCTTGCAAGACAACAATTAAGTATATTAAAAAGTACAATAGATATTATAAGTCCAAAAGCTAGAGATGGTTTAACAGCGGTAGATACTAAATTATTAGATCAATTAGGAAAAGCGGCAGCTAAAGTTAAAAGACTTTCAACAGATCCTACATCTGATGCTTATAAAAAAGCTTTAGATCAATATAATCTTGTTAGATTATCTGTTTCTAAAAATCCTGATTTATTAGATTTAATAGAATTAACAGATGCTCAAATAGGTGCTGGTCAAAATCTTAAAAATGGTGGAAGAGTAAACAGAGCAATGGGTACACCTGAATCAGGTGAAACACCTACAGCTCCAGTACAAAAATTATCTTTCGCAGAATTAAGAAATAGATTACCACAAGAAATTACAGATGATGTAATTAGATTAATTTCAAATAGTGAAGAAGCATTACAAGATTTTGCGTACATTAGAACTCAAGGTGATGTAAATAAATTTAATATGAAATATGGGGTGAATGCAGTTCTGCCTGCCCAAGCGTAGGAGGTTAAATGGCTGAAGAAGAAAATATATTTGGAACTCTTTTTTCCGAACCTCAAGAAGAAATTAAACCAGAAACAGTTGGTGCATTAGATTACATCACTGATATTCCTGTAGGTCTTGTAAAAGGTGTTAGTCAAGCTGTTCAAGGTTTATTACAATTAGGTGCACTCCCTATTGATTATGTAGCAGATACTAATTTAATTAGTGCAATTGATAATATTTTTGACAAGATAACTCCTGAAACAGATACCGCTGTTGGAGACATTACATCTATATTAGGACAATTTGCTTTGCCAGCAGGTGTTGCAATGAAAGTTGCAAACGGTATTTTAAAATTAAATAAAGCAAGTCAAATAGTAAAACTTAATAGTTTACCAACAATAGGTGCTAAAGGAGCTGAGCTTGCAAAAAGAGCAGGTTACTATGGTTCTATTGGTGGTATTACAGACTTTGCAGTATCAACGCCTGGAGATCTTACAACATTATCTGAGACATTAGGTTTTGGTGAAGCTTATAAAGGTGATGAATTAGAAGGATCTGCAAAAGCTGCAGAATTTTTTAAAGAAAAAATTAGATTTGGTGCTGAAGGTGCTGTGTTAGGTGGTGGTATTACTGCTGCATTACCAGTTGCAGGAACAGTAGGTATGAAATACGGATTGATTCCAGCGGGTAAAGCTGCAGCTTATGTAGGTGGTAAAACATTAAGAGCCATAGATTATACAGTATTTAATCCATTAAGTAAGGTTATTGGTAGTGAAACTGTTGGAGCTGGAGCAAGAACCACAGGAGAATTTTTAAGTAATCAAGCAACAGCTTTAAGAAAAAAATTAAATATACCAGATCCAAAAGAATGGAAATTTTATGACTCTAGTCCTAATGCACCTTTACAAGAAAGATTGTTAAAAAGATTAGACAATATTAAAAATGCATTTAAATCAGATGGACCCTTATCAATTAGTCAGGCAGAAGATTTAAGAAAATATGAAAACTTAGTACAAAAAGATGAGAAGACTTTAGTTAAGTTAATGAATGGTATTGATAAACAATTTAAAGAAATAGCTAAAGGTGCTGATATATTAGAACTTCCTAAATACTTGCAGACAGCTAAATTAAAATACCCTAAACCAATTACAGCTGTTGACGATGCAATTTATTTAAAAAACAATGACGCATTATATGATTATATACAAGCTCAAAGAGTTGGTCAAAGAATTGATGGTAGAACTGTATATAAAGATTCAGAAGAAGCTTTAAAGTTTTTAGATAAACTACCTAAAAATGTACAGAAAAATGCTAAAGAATTAAAAAGAAGAATTAATGATTTAGGATTACAGTATGGAAGATTGTTATCTGAAAATACTGATCAAGCTCTTAAAGATTTAGGTGCAACTATTGTTAGTAATGGTGGTGCATATCTAAAACAAGTATTTAGTGTGATGAAAAATAAAGCTTATGAATTTGATCCAACTAAAGTAGCAAAAGCTAGAGATTTTTTTATTAAAACAACTATACCTAAAATAGAAAACCAAACTCCAGAAATCATAACTGATTTAATGAAGAGTAAAAATATTACTAGACAAGAAGCAATAGAATTATCAGCAGATAACACTATGGCACAATTAAAAAAATCTTTAATTGAAAGTAATAGAAGTCCTGAAACTTTATTTAAATTAATAGCTGACACATTTAAAATAGATAAAAAAGGTGTGTTATTAGATGTAGCACAAAAAACTATTAAAGAAGGTAAAGATGTTGGTGTGTTTACTTCTGAAGGTAAACTAATAAAAGCTGGTGGTGATCTATCTACTATTATGAAAAAAGTTATGGATGATGAAGGATTAGAAAAAGTTACTGGTGCATTTTTAGAACCATTAAAAGATTACCGAGCTGCTGTAACTGATACTTTTTTACAAACAGCTAAACAAGTACATAAGAAAAACTTTTTCGATAAGTTTGCAGATAATGCATTAGCAAATGGTTATGCATTTAGATCGGTACAAGATGCAATTAATAAAGGTGTACCAAACGCAAATAATCTAACAGCAGTTACAGCGGATCTTGCACCAGGAAGTAAAACATTTGATTTGTTTGAAAGTAAATTATTTAAAGAAGGTATTTCAAGAGATGGTACTAAACAAACTGGATTATATACAACTCCAGAAATAGCAAACGCGGTCAAAGGAACTGAAGAGTATTTAACAAGAATGTATGACATACCTTTATATAGTGCTTTGATGTCAGTTAAAGCTGCAGGTCAAATAGGTAAAACAGTATTCTCACCTATGACACAATTAAGAAACGTATCGACTGCATCATTCTTTGCATTAGCGAGTGGATTAATTGGTGGTAGAGTTAGTTTAACAGATGCATTTAAATTAATGGCTGATGATATTTTTCCAGGTAAATTTGTAAGTGCTGCAGATGTCGCTAAGAAAATGGAAGATAGAATAGCAAGAGGTGTTGTAGATCAAAACATTGAAGTTAATGAAATTAAAACAGTTTTAGAAAAAGCTAAGAATGGTAAATTTACTTTATCCGCTTTGATGGAAGCACCAATTGTTAAAAAAGCTTTTGATTTATATCAAGGTGGTGATAACGTTTGGAAAATATATGCTGATGATTTTTATCAAGATGCATTAACAACAGCATTTAAACACACTACTAAAAAAGATATACAAGGTGATGCTGTTATTAGAGATAATATTATCGATTGGTATAGAACCGTTGGTAAACAAGATGATGTGGTGGCAGATTTAATTAAAGCTAATGATGAAATAGCTAAAATAGACGATGCTTTAAAAACTGCAGACAATGCAAACAAACAATCTTTATTAAATCAAAAAGAAAATTTAGTACAAAATTTTAAAGATATAAAAGATATATCAGCTTATCTAGTAACTAATACTATACCCACATATAGTAAAGTACCTGCTATTATTAAAAATATTAGAAACTTACCTTTAGGTAATTTCGTAGCGTTTCCAGCTGAAATTTTAAGAACAAGTGCACATTTAATTGAGATAGGTGCAAGAGAATTAACAAGTAATAATCCATACATTAGACAAATGGGTGCTAGAAGATTAGTTGGTGCTGCATCAGTATTTGGTGGAACAGGTACAATTATTGCAGAAGCAGCAGAAAAAATTACAGGTGTATCACCAGAAAAAATGGAAGCATTTCAAAGATCAGTTGCACCGGATTATCAAAAGAACTCTACACTAATTCCTTTAACAGAGTCTGATGAAAATGGTAACTTTAAATACTTTAACTTCTCTTATACTAATCCATATGACTCAATGATTAGACCAATCAATGCAGTATTAAATGCATATGGTAATGGTACATTGACAAATCAAAGTGCAAGCAGAATCGTTTATAATGCTTTAATTTATGATACATTGAATGATACACCAGGAGCATTTACAGAATTTTTATCTCCATTCATATCAGAATCAATTGGTGCTGGAGCTATAGCAGATTTAACAATTAGAGGTGGAGAAACTAAAGATGGTAGAACTATTTTTTATCCTCAAGATACAGCAATGGAAAAAATAGATGCATCATTAGGACATTTATTATCTCAACTAGAACCAGGTGCATCAAGAAGTTCAAGAAGAGTTTGGAAGGGTGTAACAGAAGATTTTACTGACTTTGGAACAACATATGACGGTGCAACAGAAATTGTTGCATTGATGTCTGGGCTTCGTATTGAACAATCAAAACCTATGGATAGTTTACCATTTATTGTAACTTCATATTCAAAAGATTTAGAAAACATTCAAAAAAAGTTTTCAGCAAATATTTATAGTCCTAATTTAGATTTAAATGGAAGAATTGGATACATGACAGAATACTTGGTAGATAACTACGATACTCAAAGTAGAATGTATAGAGTTATTGAAGATATGCAAACAATGGGTGCTGACATTGGTCAAATAGAAGAAAAATTAGATATCAGATTAAAAAACAAAAGTAGATTAAATGCATTATTAAATGGAGAATTTATAGCGCCTAATATAAGTGAAGCTAGAATTGAAACTACAATTGAAAAATTATATGAAGAAAACCCTATAAAAGCATCTGAAATAGAAGATCAATTTGATACAGCAATTGATTTGTTTGAAGATATTAGATCTGATTTAGAAGCAATTGAATTAGGTGAGGGACCTGAAACAGTTAGAGAATTTATTAACTTTACACTAAACCCACCAAGAGGACCTGTAGAACCAGTAGATGTAGCTCTTAACTTACCACCACTTTCAGGAGCTGATTTAGGACCAGGAAATATTAGTGGAACTCCAGTTAATCCTGGTGTAGTATCTAGTCAACAAAATTTGGGGCAAAGATTTAATTTAACAACACAATTAAATCCTCAGGAAAAAACACAGTTTTTATTTGGAAATAGGATTGGATAATGACATTTGACGAAATATTTCAAAATTATATAGCTCAAGGGTTTACAAAACCTGCAGCAGATATGTCTGGTATTGAAACTTTAGTACCTCCTGTTTCAGGTGTTACACCAATAATACCAATACAACAAAAAGGTGATGGTCGTGGAGGAGTGGGTGCGTTCGGTAATTTAGATCCTTCAACAAGACAAACTATAACTGTAGATACATATTCCGATGTTTTAGGACCTCCTGGTGCTTTTGAATTTTCTCCAACTGAAATTGAAGCATATAGAAATATTAACTCAGGTT
>Ga0222718_10001959_pt1 | contig 19015 bp, 19 predicted proteins | sample C33_27DmetaG_FD_165045 | JGI IMG/M metagenome (GOLD analysis project Ga0222718, IMG submission 165045) | Estuarine water microbial communities from San Francisco Bay, California, United States - C33_27D | ecosystem: Environmental > Aquatic > Marine > Unclassified | place: USA: California... | reverse complement strand
TGTTAAAACTTCAGAAACTGGTTATATTCAGCGTAAGTTAATAAAGGCTATGGAAGACTTAAAGGTAAACTTTGATTTATCTATTAGAAACGCGAATGGTAGAATAGTACAATTTATGTATGGTGAAGACGGATATAATTATACTAAGATAGAGAGTCAATATTTAGATTTATTAGATTTGGATTTTAAGAAATTAATGGAAAATCATAAATTTAATGATAAAGAAAAATGGGAAGATTTTATTGAACCTGAAGTAATAGAAAGTATGAAAAAGGTTCCACATTATAAGAAAATATTAAATGATTATTACGAAGAACATATACATAATAAGAAACATATGTTATTAACTGAAATTTTCAAAAATAATACAGGAAGTATGATAAATTATCCTATTCATTTAAGTCGATTAATAAATCATACATTAAATTTGTTTAATATAGAAGAAGATGACGTATCAGATATTAGTCCTCTTACAATTATTACTAGATTAGGTGAATTAGAGAAGGTATTAAAGAGAAATTCAATGGATGAGATGAATATGTTATTCAAGTGTTTAATATATTCATATTTATCACCCAAAGTTTTAATTAAGAAATATAGGATAAGTAGTGTAGCATTTGATCATTTAATTAATATGATACAGCTTAAATATAAGAAGGCGTTTATTTCTTCAAGTGAGATGGTAGGAGCAATTGCTGCTCAGTCTATAGGAGAACCCGCAACACAGATGACACTGAATACTTTCCACCTTGCTGGTGTGGGTAAACCGGGTGTTACTCGTGGTGTTCCAAGATTGAAGGAATTGTTACATATTTCAAAGAATATTAAAAGCCCTTCGATAACTATTTATGTTAAAAAACCTAATTCTTATAGTATATCAAAAACACAAGAAATTGCTAATAAGTTTGAACTTACTACTCTAGGAGATTTGGTAAGTTCAACCAGTATATATTATGATCCGAATGACGAGGAAACAAATATACAAAATGATAACACATTTATGGAAATATATAAGAAATTCAATGAAATAGATCCAATTAATAGAGATTGTAAGAAACTAAAATGGGTTTTAAGATTTGAGTTTAATAGGAAAGAATTAATGAATAAGAATATAACAATGAATGATATTCATTTTGCGATTATTTCCGACAGAAAGGATAGTAATGATATATCTTGTTTTTATAGCGATGATAACTCTGGAAAGATAATCTTTAGAATTAGATTAAATGAATCAGGTAGTGAAAACGATGATAAAGATATACAATGTTTAAAGAATTACGAGAAGAATTTATTAAATATTGTGGTTAAAGGTATAGATAAAATTAACAAAGTTATTCCTAGAAAAGATTTAGAGAATATAGAATTTTATGACGGAAATTATAAAACTAAAGAACAGTGGATTATTGATACAGACGGAACTAACTTACAAGAAATTCTTGCTTTTGATGAAGTAGATACTGTAAATACATTCTCAAATGATATTATAGAAGCATACAATATATTTGGTATTGATGCCGCAAAACAATTATTAATTAATGAAATTAATGAAGTGTTAGACAGTTCCGATAATTATGTAAATTACAGACATGTTTCTTTATTATGTGATTTTATGACTAATAAAGGATATTTAGTATCAATCGATAGATTTGGTATTAATAGAGATACGGAATTAGGACCATTGGCAAAATGTTCTTTTGAGGAAACTACAGAACAGATATTTAAGGCGTCTATTTTCGGAGAAAAAGATACTTTGAATGGAGTTTCAGCAAATATTATGATGGGGCAATTGATTCCGTCTGGAACTGGAGATACAAGTGTTCTATTAGATGAAATGAAATTATTAAATATTAAGAGAGAAGATAAAGATATTAAAGAAGAATATATTGACGATGAAGAAACTTATTGTAAAGAAAATATAGGAATTGATTTCGATATTAACGCAATATAAATTTCAAATTTATCTTTTATAATTTAATATATTTTTTAATTTTTTTTTAATTGGAATATTTTTTTTTATTTATATATATTATAAAAATATGCCAAGAATTAACCGAAAATCTAATAGTCATAAGCGAAGAAGCAATAGTAAGCGAAGCAAACAAAGAAAACAAAGAGGAGGTAAAGCAGTTTTACCAGCCGAATATTTTAATCCAACTACTCAAGGTAATTTTGTATCACAAGAACAATTAAATGAGATGAGAAATGGAAATGTTGCCGTTTCTCACGGTGTGGCATATGGTGAAAATATGAATTCTGTAGGTCCAGATCTTCATGCGGGAATAGGTTTAAATAATCAAAGCGGCGGAGGATTACCAATAGAATATTTTGGGGGAGATAGTGGAAGATATTTCGATGTAGGTTCTCCTGAATTAGAAAGTTGTATGACTCCATACGGACAAACACACGCCACTAGTCACGGTTTAGTATTAGACGCCCCGGGTGACGCTCAAATAGACGCACAAGGATTATGGATGGGGCCGCAATTGGCTTCGGGACCGGGAGGAACAGGACAAACTGGTGGTAAGAGAAACAAAAAACACAGAGCAAGAAAAAGTAAACGAAGTAGCAAAAAACTTTTTAGAAAAAACAAACGAAGTAGTAGATCAAAAAGCAAAAGCAATAAACACAAAAGCAATAAACACAAAAGCAAACGAAGAAATAATAAGAGAAAAAATTGAAACCAGATTTTAATATAAAGAATAAAATAAATGTGTAATTCTCCAACTTATGAAGTAAAAGCAAGAGGTTATAGGATAAGTTATCCTATTACTGTGCTAGAAGAATCAATAGAAGATAAAATAAAAGAATTTAAAAATGGTAAGAGTCTACTTCCCGGTTGTATATTAGTTCATATATCTAAAATAAGTTTAGAATATGAAGGTAAAATGAATTATGGTATAAATTTAGTTTTGGTAAATATTCAAAAAATAATTATAGACTTAGAGAAATATATCAATGATACATTCTTTATTAAACTTATAGTTGAAGAAGGTAATAATGCTGATAAATGTTTTTTAACAAATAAGAAATTGCCATATTTGTTTTATTATTGTAATCAAAAGTTAGAAGTTATAGAATAAATATAAATATCTTATTTAGGGATAAATATTACTTGTTTATCGTGTGGATTTAACCATACTTGTTCATTAAAATTTTTATTTGTTAGTATTTTAGGATCTGAATTATAATCTAACAAATGTAAATTTCCGTTTTTATCTATAACTTGATAACTATAATCTTTGGGATTATTTATTTTTTGTATTTCATATATTGTTGTTCTAATAGGAATAGGCGATTTAATATAATTCATAGGGTAGTCATATATATTTATAGGATATGTTGGTAATGGATTTTGTTGATATATAGGTTGATTATATATACTGTGTTGATTATATATACTGTGTTGGTTATATATACTGTGTTGGTTATATATACTGTGTTGTAGAGGATTATGATAATCATATTTAGCAATATTACCGTAATGGAAATAATCCATAAATCTTTTATAAAAGTCTTTACCATTATAAAGAGATAATGTGTGATATCGCGGGTCTATAAAATTATGAAATCCTTCAATATTTTTTTTTTTAAGTAAATATATTAATAGAAAAAGTAAAATAATAAATATTATTACTTCTTTTTTTATCATTTACTTTAATAATATATTTTTTTATTATTTTTTTTTAAATTACTTAAAAATTTACGATTATCTTTTATCATAACTAAAATATGCCCGCTATTGGAATTGATTTAGGAACTACTTATTCATGCGTTGGAGTTTTTCAAAATGGTAAAGTTGAGATTATCGCGAATGACCAGGGAAACAGAACAACTCCTTCTTATGTTGCGTTTAATTCAGAAGAACGTTTAATAGGAGAGTCTGCTAAAAATCAGGCTGCTCAAAACCCTACAAATACAATTTTTGACGCAAAACGTCTTATTGGTCGTACTATTACGGATCCAGTAATTCAGTCAGATTTAAAACATTGGCCTTTTACAGTAAAGGGTAAAAATGGTAAATGTTATATTGAAGCAGAACATAAAGGTGAAAAGAAGGAATTTCAAGCAGAAGAAATTTCTTCTATGGTTCTAACTAAAATGAAAGAAACAGCCGAAGAATATTTAGGAGAAGAAGTTAAAGACGCAGTAGTTACTGTTCCTGCGTATTTTAATGATTCGCAAAGACAGGCAACTAAGGATGCCGGTGTTATTGCTGGTTTAAATGTTTTAAGAATTATTAATGAACCTACGGCAGCTGCGATTGCGTATGGTTTAGATAAGAAAGGAAGTCAAGAAACCAATGTCTTAATTTTTGATTTAGGAGGTGGTACATTTGACGTATCTATTTTATCGATTGATGACGGTATTTTCGAGGTTAAGGCAACCGCGGGGGATACTCATTTAGGTGGCGAGGATTTTGATACTCGATTAGTTCAGCATTTCTTAACTGAATTTAAGAAAAAACATAAGAAAGATATTAAGGATAGTCCACGTGCACTTCGAAGACTTAGAACCGCTTGTGAACGCGCGAAGAGGACATTATCTTCTACTACGAATGCGAATATTGAGATTGATTCTTTATATGATGGAATTGATTTTTATACGAGTATTACGCGTGCGAAATTCGAATCATTGTGTGACGATTTATTTAGGAATTGTTTAAAACCTGTTGAAAAGGTTATCCTTGATTCTAAATTGTCGAAGGGAGATATTCACGAGATTGTTTTAGTTGGAGGTTCTACGCGCATCCCAAAGGTAATCTCATTACTTTCAGAATATTTTAATGGTAAGGAACCTTCAAAGAATATCAATCCGGATGAAGCAGTAGCTTATGGAGCGGCCGTTCAAGCATCTATTTTAACAGGTGATGTAAGTGGTGCTGCTAGTGATTTACTACTTTTAGATGTTGCTCCTTTATCTCTTGGTTTGGAAACAGCTGGAGGTGTTATGACGAAGATTGTTGATAGAAATACTACAATTCCAACTTCAAAAACACAGACTTTTTCAACTTATGCTGATAATCAGCCTGGTGTATTAATTCAAGTTTTTGAAGGTGAAAGAGCAATGACCAAGGATAATAATTCATTAGGTAAATTTGATTTATCAGGTATTCCACCTGCTCCTAGAGGTGTTCCGCAGATTGAGGTTTGCTTTGACGTGGATGCCAATGGTATTTTAAATGTTAGTGCTTCAGATAAGTCTACAGGTAAGTCAGAGAAGATTACTATTACAAATGATAAGGGGCGATTAAGTCAAGAAGAAATTGAGAGAATGGTAAATGACGCAGATAAGTTTAAGGATGAAGACGAATTATTAAAGAAAAAGATTGAAGCAAAGAATGGTTTGGAATCATACTTATATAGTTTAAAATCTACTTTATCTGATGAAAAATTAAAGGATAAAATTTCAGAGGAAGATAAAGAAAGTGTTTCTACTAAGGTAGAACAAGCAATGGAATGGTTGGATAATCACCAGAGTGAAACTGCGGAAGTATATGACGAAAAGAAAAAGGAAGTTGAAGCAGTCTCGAATGAAGTTATGAAGAAACTTTATGCGGAAGCAGGTGGTGCGGCTGGAGCAGAAGGAGGAATGCCGGATATGAGTGGAATGCCGGGTATGCCTGATATGAGTCAGTTTGCGGATATGATGAAACAACAAGGTGGAGGAGCAGCAGAAGAAAATACTTCAAGCGGAGCTACTGTTGAAGAGGTGGATTAAAATTAAATAAAAATATAATATAAATAAAATTGATTTTTTTAACTTTTTAATTGTTTATTATTAATAATCAATTAAAATGTCTTTGTTGCTTAATTTACAAGATAATATTATATCAAATAAAACTTCTAGATTGCTTAATATGGCAGGTGATGTAAGTAAGAAGTCTACTTTAAATTTTACTCACGGTTGTATTATTACAAAGAATGGGAAAAAGGTAGCGGAAGGTTATAATCATAATAGAAGTTATAGTAAGGGGTTTATTTGCTGTTCATTTCACGCTGAACTCCATGCGATGAAGAGATGGTATTCTACTTTTCTGCGGGGTAAAAAAATCAGGACGTTCCTATGACCTTCAACGTATATCTAGAAAATTTTGTATATATGTTGTTAGAACTACGCCAACACAAGAAGAATTCTTAGAATCACAACCTTGTATATCGTGTGAAACTTCTTTAAAAAAAATGGGTTTTAAGAAAATAATTTATAGTACTATTGATGGAAATATAGAGAAGAAAAAGGTCGAAGAACTTTCAACAAATCATTATTCGAAAGCACAGAAGGTAGTAAATGAGAATATTGAAAAGAAGAGAAAAAGTAAATCTTGGTATTAATGTATTAATTTAATAAATTATATTTTTTTGCGTCTTTTACGTATTCCATAAGTTGTTTATCTGTCATAGATTTTTGATTTTCTAATCCTTTTGTTTGTTCTAAAAGTGTTAATCTTTTATCTATTCTACTTCTTAAAGTTATATTATTCATTTTATCATAATTTGGTATATTTATTTCTTTGGCCATATTTAAAAGTGTTAATCTTTCATCTATTTTTTTTCTTAATGTTTCATTATTCATTTTATCACAATTTGGTATATTTATTTCTTTAGCCATTTCTAAAAGTGTTAATTTTTTTGAAGGTTTTGCGGATCCTCCACCACCACCACCACCGCCACTATCACTTGGGGTATTTGAAAATCCCGAATAGTTTTGTTTAATTAGTCTTTCTTCATCACTATTTGAGGGTGCTTTATATATAAAAAATACTCCATTAGTTACTACATTTTTTCTTAGTAAATCTTGATATTTACCTATATATTCTATAGTTGAAGAACAATCGTCAAATAAAAAGAAATCGTCTCCTTCTCTAAAGAAACAAGTATAATGACCTCCGTTCGCCGAACCTGTTTTAACAATAGCAGCAGTTAGATAAAGAGCACTTTCTTCAGTTCCTTCCGGATAAATAGTAAAATCGGGGATAATAGGAGTAGTAAGCATATTGCCGTGCATAGTTTCGGGTATTCTATATAAATGAACTAATAGTATTCCACTAGGACATTTAACTATTTTTTCATAAGAATTAAATTTAAATTCACATTTTATACCTCCTTCAAAATTTTCGTCTCTATGTTCCACTATATCCCCGTTCGCTGCTGGTAAAATTTGTTTTCCAAATAATAAATCACTTAAATAAGCATAAGGTTTTCTTGACGTAACAAAATTATCTGTAGAATGTTTTATAATATCTTGCGGTATAATCATTAAAATACCTAGTTTATTTTCTGTCATATCATTATGAACGTATTTAAAATATGTTTTAATTTTATCTCTTGCTACAGACTGTCTTATTAATTCTCTACACTGTTTATAAAGGGTTTTTTGTTGTTCTATTAATTCTTTATGTTGTAATAATAAATCTTCTTTTTTTAAAGCATATCCTTTTCTTATTATCACGCTTATTTTTTCTTCTTCTTTTACTGGAAATAAATCTAATAATTTTCCTATAAATTCCTCTGAATTTGCTTGTTGTGTTCCACCCCAATTTAAATTTGATAAACCCAAAGAACCTAAAAGTTTTCTTAAACCTTCTTTTAATATTATTCCCCTTTCTCTTTGAGTAAAGATATGTCTATGTAAGAAAGACATTTCATCTCTTATTGCTCCTCTAGCGGTAATCTGTCTCAATCTATTACCTTGTTCGTCGCCTTCAATTTCTAGAGCAGAACAAATCATTTCAACTTTATTAAATCCGCGTCGAAGTAATGGTAATAAAGTATTTTTAAATAAAGCATTAAATATTGTTTCATTTCTAGTTATAAATAACGCAAATAAACCACTATCTAACCAGCAACTATTATCTCTTATTTGAAATAAACCTAAATTCAATTTATTATGAGGTAAAGATATATTAAATGTTCTATCCAATGGAACGGGTTTATAATTACGTGCTATTAATCTTAAGCCGTCTTCTATAGTAAAAACATATGAGGGTTCTCCTTCCAAAATAGTACTCTTTTTTTTTGTTTTTTTCTTACCGCCTGAAGATTTGGATTTTGGATTAAAACACATTCGACATCTAGAATTCATTTCAGGATTATTAAAAGTACAATTTGAACATCCCCATTTTGCTCCTACCTTTAAAGATTTTTTATGTTTTAATATTTTAGATTTTAAAGTTTTATTTTTTTTTAAAGGTTTTTTATTCTTTAATGTTTTAGGTTTTAAGATTTTATTTTTTTTTAAAGGTTTTTTATTCTTTAATGTTTTAGGTTTTAAAGTTTTATTTTTTTTTAAAGATTTTAAAGTCATTTAATATATATATATAAAATTAATTCATAGTAGATAATTTTACAACTAATTCTAATCTTTTATCTAAAATATTGCTAAATTTTTTCAAATTATCTAAATGTTTCATATATTTATGAGTTCTAAAACTCCTAAAGTATAAAGTTTTCGTGTATTCTATATCTTTATGTATATCTTCTAATTCTTTACTAATTTTTTCACTAATTTCGTGAAGATTATTCAAAGCCATATTATATGTTTTTTTACTTAAATCATATTTATTATTTTCAAAAAGACTTTCTACAATTTCTATTTTCTTAAATAAATCTAATTCTTCTAATAATTGATTAACGTGTTCTAAATCAAACTCACTTATACCAGATAATGAATTATATATTTTCAAAGAAGTTCCAGAAATAATATCTTTACTAACAACCTCACTAGTTAAAAGTATTCCTGTAGTTAAAAAAGGCATATATAATATATTTATATAAACTTTTTAACGAAATAACTTATTTTTAATATCAAATAATCGGAGTAGTTAAAACACTAAAAAAAATATAGTAATATTATATAATGGATGATTCAACAGTAAAATTAATACAAGAAATAGAAGAAATAGAAGATATACAAAAATTTATCGATGAAAATATACTAAATCTTAAAATTATTTCTAAAATAAAAGAAAATGATAAACTTCTCGCTAATAAATCTCTACTTGAAATAGATAGTCCACATTTATTTCAATCAGTTAATAGATGGTATAATAAAGAAAATAGAAATATTACTATAGAAAAATTAAATAATATTTTAGAAGGAACATTCAAAATTACTAAAATCTTATTAGAAAAAGAAAAAGGCAATAAAGAAGAAAAAAGTTTAGAAGATAATAATAGTCAAATATTCCAAACTTTAATATTAGAAATGAAAAATAGTTTAGTAGGTTTAGAAAATTTAAAAAAAACTTATTCCGAAGATATATTAGTATCTTCACAATTAGATTTACTTATAAGTAAATTAAGTTCAAGAATTGAAAAAATGAGTAAATTATTTACTATTAGATTATAATTTTATTTACTATAACATTATTTATAAATTATCATTAAATCCTAAAGTTCCATATTTTTTATATAATTTATTTAAATTCATATTATTACATTTACCCGAATTATTACTATTATTATTTTGGTTATTATTGGTTATAACATTTTTGATTTCATTTAAAAAATTACTATTATTATTATCAACTGCTTCATTAGTAAATGATGGGAACATATTTTCTTCAGTCATAATTGGTGCAGAATTAACATTTTCATTTTCTAACATATCATTTAATAATTCATTAACATTTTTGTTATTACTAGAAGGTTTGGGTGCGTTTGCCATTTCTTGTAATAATTCTTGTTTTAACTCTTCTTTTAATGCTTCCATTTCATTATCACCTGCTTCATTATTTCTAGAAGCTGATGGAGCATTAGCCATTTCTCTTAATAATTCTTGTCTTAATTCTTCTTTTAATGCTTCTCTTTCTTCATCACTTGCTGCTAATCTCAATACTTTAGGTTGTCTTGGTTGTCGTGGAGCGTGTTGTCTTACTAATTTAGTTTCAATAAGATTTTGAGGGAATATAGTTTCTTTTTGTGGTTTAAGTGGAGGTTCACTCTTAACAACCGGCACTTTAACGTATTTAACACTATAACATTTAGGACAGTTCTTCGCAGGAGGACATCTTTCCGGTTCTGGACAACTTCCTTGTTTTGGCGGTTCTGGACATTTAGGACATACTTGATCTTTAGGAACTGGACAAGGTTTCGGTTCAGGACATTTAGGAACCGGACAAGGTTCTGGTTTAGGACAGGCATCCTTTAATGCTCCACTCTTAATACAATCTTCTTTAGTAGGTTCTCTACATAATCCGGCATTGACTTTTATTTTAGGGCAGATACAAGAAGGACAATTTTGGGTTGGTGGAATAGTAGATTTAAGAACATAGTTAGTTAAATCCGGGTGAGCAGGACAATTCTTATTCCAGTTAGGTGGTAATTCAGATTTTCTAATCCATTCGTCTCTATTAATTTGAGGACATTTAACTTGTCTAGGAATTGCGGATTTAGGAATATATTTACTCATATCGGGACATTTACTTGCTTTTTCAAGAGAAGATTTAAGAACATATTTGCTCATATCAGTTCCTTTATCCATAGGATATAAACCGTGAATTTTCATATATTTTCTCATTTCATCTAAATTTTCTTCTGTATTTTCAAATCCTTCTATAAGAGTTGAACTTGGAGCATTATTTAATTTTCCCATAAGATTATTTTTGTCATTTTTATCGTTTATGTTTTTCTCTGCGATCATAATTACAACTATGATAATGATAGATATTAATATAATCAATAAAATATTTTCAGTTTTCATTATATTAATATTAATATATATTTTTTTTTATACAAAAAAATAAAAAAATTATGTTTTAACATTATCGATTTTATTACATCCAGGACACATTGATTTTACTAAATCTTTCCTAATAAATCTTTCTGGAATATCTCCGCAATTATTACATTCTTCTCTATTTACTAACATTCCACTTTTCATATCTCCACTTAATCCTCTCTTAAATTGATTTTTTCTTGCTTCGTCAGGATCTTGATATAAATCGTCATTGTATTCATCTGTGTATTCATTTGTGTCATTATAAAAATCGTCTGCTATATTATTTTGAAAAAGTTGTTTTAATAAATCTGGATCTACATTTATATTAAAATTTACTCCGTCATCTGAACCATTATTACCTATACTTTGTCCATTGCCTATACTACCTGCATTTTGGTCACTACCTATACGATTATGTCCAGGTGTAAGAGAAGTATGTTTGTTATTATTTTGAGTAGGCATTGGGTCTTGTGCTATAGATTCGTTAGAGACGTCCCATTTTTGAGAGTCATAATTAGCGAGTTTCCTTACAGATAATCCTCCTCCTTCATAGTTTAATACAAAATCGTGTTTAGTTGCTTTAACAATATGGAATGGATAACTTGTTTCGTCTAAAGGTCTACCCATTTTTAATCTATTTTCACCACCGAATTTTTTAATTAAATTAGTAAATTGTTCAGCATCCCTAACTTCTATAATTTCCCATAATTGTTTATCTATAGCAGTATTACATATTGGTGTAGAATATGATCCATCAGCGTTAGCAGTAACACAACCTCCTGGCTTACCTCCTAATGGTTCCCATTTAATAATATATCTGGTTTTCCCTGCTGGACTATTCGGTTCTTTTTCTATATTAATAACTTTACCTGAATATTTAGATACTATAGAACCTAAATCAGTTTTACCTAAGTTTTTACACTTTTCTGCTAAATCTTCTCTATCTGCGTCTGATTCTCCTGCTTGTTTAATTTGTTCATTAACATTATAAACTTTTCCTAAAGCGTCTATCATTTTTCTTTCTCCATCGTCATCTGCAAAATTTTCAAGGATATTCTTATGTAAGTCAATAGATTTAAGACAAATTAGAAGTACTATGATTAATAAAATACCTATATATAAAATATTATTAATATTTGTTGTCATAATTATAATATATATAGAAAAAACTTTTCAAGAATAAAAAAAAATTATACTAAATTAAAATTAACATCGACATTTTGATTATTTTCACCGTCTAATAAACTATGTAAATGTTCAGCAGTTTCAGAATTTAAACCTAAGTTTTTTAAATTTTCAGTTTTCTCTAAATCTCTCAATAAATCTTGAGTAGTTCTATTATCTTTCCCCCTAACATATTGTTTCCCTTGATCCCTAACCTTACAAGAACTATATATAGGTAATGTTTTATATTTATCTTTATCATTATTATCACTTTCTTGTTTATAAAGTTTTAATAATATATCAACTTCTTTCTCTAAACTCTCTAAATTAGAATCTTGTCTTTTTTGCGATTCCGTCATAGAAAATGTTTTGGCATCTTCTCCCCTTTCCATTTGTTTATTTAAATTTTGGGCTCTTATTATTTTTTTTAAATCTTCTATATTGGTTTCTAAACCTCCTACTCTTTCTTTTAAAGCATCGTCATTCGCGGTTCTTTCTACTGCTGCGTCCATTTTACTAATTGCTTCTCTTTCTTGGGCAGATTGGAAAGTTTCTATATTTTGATTATCTAAATATTTTTTTAATATTAAGAAGATTAACAAGATACAAAGGAAATATACTATAGATTTTTGTGGTATTTTACTTGATATAAAAATAAATCCTAATAGAAAAATTACTAATATAAATAAATTTAAATACATAGTATTAATTATATAATATATAAATATTTTATTTATTCTAAATTCAAATTAACATTATAATTTTTACTTAACATTTCACCAGCACTTCCTACACCATTAATACTATGAGGCATTGATAAAACTTGAGAAATTGAATCGTCACTTTGGACTACATTTTGAATACTCCTAAGTTCGTCTTTATCTTTATTTTTCATAACTACTATATCATTTCTAAGTAAATCTACTCTTTTTTTAAGATCAGTTATAATTCTATTTTGAGTATTTTGTTCTGTTTCTTGTCTTAAAAATATTTGTCTATTTTCATTCATATCTTGTAAAATATCCTCATTTAATTCAATTATATTTCTATTCCTATCATTTGTTTTAAATGCGTAAGGAACACTTTCCATTCTCTTATTATTTTTTGTATTTCCTATAATTGATATACTATAATCAGTATTATCTGTAATTCTTGTATCATTTATCGCATATTTAACTAAATCTTGATTTAAATAATCGGTTAATATATTTGTACCCATATTACTTCCGTCTTTACTTAATACTATTTCATATTTAGTTAATTCGTCCCCTTCATCTAAATCAGGTTTTCTAAATGTAACTTCCACGAGACCTTTGGCACCAATAACGTCTCTAATTCTTACTAATTTTTCACCTTGGAAAAATGGTTCATAATTTGGTTTAAACCATACTTTAACAACAACATAAACTATAATGTAAATTAAACATAAAGATGATACTAAATTATTATTTAAAATACTACTTTTCATTTAATATATAAATATATTAAATAAAATTAAAAAAATATAAAATTAAAATACTAAATAAAATAACTAAAAAAAACTAAAAAATGGACGATAATTTCTAACCTCATCCCTTAAATATTCTATCTCATTATCTTCAGGACACCTATAATTTATCTCTATATCTTCTAAATCTCTTCTACTTCTAATATATTTTTGTTTTACTTTACCTTCGCAATTTATTGTAGGAACAGGTACAATACTTTCTTTTTCATTATCACTTATATTGTTAGAACTTATATTATCACTTATTCTTCCAAAACTATTTTCTTCTGAAACTATATTATTTCCTATTTCTTTATTAATAATATTATTTGAAGGATTATTTATTATATTATTTATTTCTTCTCTATCATTTCTAATATTCAAATCAATATCTTCTCCTCTATTATAATCTATACCATTATAATCATTTCCATCTCCAAATAATATTATTCTTCCTACTTCACTAACTAATTCTTTTTTCTCTTTATTTATATAAACTGCTAAAATAGTTATATGATATCGTTGACCATACATATCTCTTAATATTAAACTATTATTCTGCTTATTAGATTTTATATTTCTTAAAATCCATGTAGCCTTATCGGGATTATCCTGATTTTTATATATTACTATAAATTTTTTAACTTTATTAATATTATCATTATCCCATTCTACTAAAACATTGGTTTTATCTTTTTTTATTCTTTTAATTAGAGGTGATACTGGTTCAAAAAAATCAAATTCGTCTTCTTCTGTTTCACTGGGACTTGGAAATTTATTTTGTTCTTCTTTTAATTTCGCCTTTTCATTAAAATAAAATTTTTCTTTTTCCAAATATAATCTTTGAATATAAAGTAAAATTATTATAATCAAAATAAATATTATAAAAAGTATTATTGGGATTTTTTCATCATTAACCATTTAATATATATAAAGAAAATTATGTCTTATTATCTAATAAAACTATTTAAATTATTTAATTTTTTTAACTGGCTTTTTTTTATCTAAATATAATCTATGAATTAAAAGTAAAATTATTAAAATTAAAAGAAATATACCGATAACGGAACATACTATTAAAGATTCATTATCCATAATTTTTGCAATTTAGTATATACTAATAAAATAATTTTTATTTAATTAAAAATTATTTAAATTCTTTTTATCATTTATTGCGTTTTTAACATTTTTAATAGTATTTATTAGATTATTATTAACTAAGTTATTTGTATTATTATTCATATTTGTATTATTTGTATTATTTGTTAATTTTTTATTATTTGTATTAGTGGTAATCGCATTTATATTTTGATCAGAACTATTTCTGGTACATTTCGTTAAATAGTCAGATAAAGATAAATCCATAAGTTTAAATTTATTTACATCAACCATAACATCCATTAATTTCAAATTTTGTTTATGTTGTAATTCCCTTATATCTAATTCTAATTTTTCTAATGTTTTCTTCTTTTCTTCTCTATCAGGTAATTCTTCTTCCTTCGGTTCTTCTATACTTGGTGCAGGAACTTCGATTTCTTTAGAAGCCTCTATATATTCTAATGGTTGGGTAATTTCGAATAAAACAGTATTAATGCTATCATTATCGTCTTTAATATCTTCTTGATTAATGAGAATTATTTTTTTATTAATATCATTAATTTTCCAGAAATAATTTCTATTATTTTCAACTTTCTTAATAGAAATATATTTAGTTTTTTCGTTATTCTCTAAATCTTCTATACCACTATTTACAACATAATGTAAATCTAAATGGAATGTCGCATTTCTCTTAAAACTACTATCATCCTTTAACATACTAACTGTTATATCTTCTGTATCATTCATATTCACTAAATAATATTCTTCATTATTTTTCGTTATCTTAAATGAAATTCCTTCACCTGTTAATCCTTTAACAATATGGAATATTCCATTTCTGGAATATATTTTGCCATTACTACTTTCATTTTTATTTTCTACTATATCATCTACAGATTTACTTCTAATATTTAATTCATTATCTGATACTAACCTATCAAATGGATATTTCAAATGTTTAATGGAAATCGCAGTATCTAATCTAATACATCTAACTGAAGAATCCGTTTCTTCTTTTAAATAAGTGCTATAATCACTAAATGTATTTCCATAAATTAAATTAGTAGTTTTATTTTCTTCTTTTTTATTATTATTATTTTTATCTTTATTATCTTTATTTAATTCCGGTAATTTATTATATTTATTAATACAAACGTCTATTTTTTCTATTTTGTAATAATCATCTTCTTTGCCTGCTTCGACATTTTTTCTAATTATTCCTATACATTTATCATCACTATTACAACTATCTTTAGCTTGGTCTAAAGTGCCTCTAAGTTTTGTTCCTTTCATTGCTCCACCAATAATAGTATCTTCATATTTAGTATATTTATTTGTTTTATTTGTATTATTTGTATTATTCATATTATTCATATTACTCATATTTTCAACAATTTTTTGTTTTTGTTCTTTTTTTATATCAACATACTTATCTAATAAAAATAAAATTAATATAATAAGAATAAGGTATAAACTATATTTAACATTCGGACTCATTTTAATATTATTATATTATATTTATAAAAAAAAAAATAAAAAAAGATTTAGTAATGTCTATCTTTTAAATCTTGAATAGAATCATATAAATCACCTATAATATCTTTTTGTTCGTCTAAAATATTTATAAATCTCTTATTTCTAACTCTAGTTTCCGCGTCACTAGTATTTTCTAAATCCCTAAGTTTCAGTGCTTTCATTTTTCTACATTGTTTCTTCAAATTCATTCTATGATCTAAATATTGATTTAATTTAGGGTCTTTAAATTTATATTCACTTATTTTTTTCCCGTCAACATATACATTATTACTATTATTTCCCATATCTTCCATAGAAGCAAAAGTTTTAATACCAGTAATAGAATACATTACATCATATATGGAAATTTCTTTTTGTGTAACTTCTTCTTTATATTGTCTAAAATTAGATAAATAATTTCCACTCTCCTTTTTCACTAATCCGATTCGCGATAATCCTAACATATAACCATCAAAGTCAAACCATATATCTCTAACAGTTCCAGTTAAAGATTTAGGTAATGTATAAGTATCCCAATCTTCAGTTTTCCAATCTAATCCTTTTTTCCTATATACTTGGAAATCGTGTGTTAGACCAAACATATAACCGTCTCTATAGTCTAAAAGTAATTTTCTCATAGGAATTTGATTTTTATTATTATCTAAAAAGTCCCAGGAACCTTCTAATAGATGACTACTTTTTTTATACATATGTCCGTCTAAATCTAAACCAATAAGTATTTGGTCTGTATCATATATGAGTGAAACTATTTTATCTTTTTCTATAAATTCCCATTCACTATTAATATCTATATCTGTTTTTTTATATAAATGGAATCTTCTTTTTTCATTAGTATTATCTTCGAAAATACCTAACAATTTTTTATCTTTATCAAATGTTATAAATACCGGTCTTAACATATTCTCAGGTATACTATGACTTATAGAAGCCCAATCTTTCTTAATAAGAGATGTTGCGTGATAAATTCCATTAATTCGGTTATCAAACCATATTATACCTATATATCCTCCACTGAATTTAGGTATTATTTGATGAAATAAATCTGTTTCATATACAAATTCCACCAAATCCAATTTAGTTGTGTCTTCTGGATGAGTTGGATAAAAATCATTTATTGTTAAATCTTCATTATTTATATCCGTTAAAAATGAAATATCTTTTGCTTTTTTATTTTTCTTATTTACATGACTTTCAGAAGGTATTATACTCTCAGAAGGTATTATACTATCTGGACTAATAGCAGGTTCCCCTTCTATATTTAATTTTTTTATTGTTATTTTTTGGTCTTCAAAATGTTCTAGTTGTTGATGAGTTTTAAAAATGAGAAAATCTAAAATTAAAAATATAAATGATACTATAAAAATTATTAAGAATATATTTTTTGGTTCTTTTAACATTTAAATATATGTTATTATTATATTTTTTAATCATAAAAAATATAGTAAATATTAAAATTATACTAAATATTAAAAATTATACTAAATATTAAAAATTATACTAAATATTAAAAATTATACTAAATATTAAAAATTATTTTATTTCTTTTTCTTATTTAATTTTTTTTTAGTTTTTTTAGTTTTGTTTAATTTTTTTTTATTTGTTTTTCTTTTATTTATTTTTCCTACTGTATAGTAGAATTTAATATAATTACCAATATTATTATCATTTGATAAAAGGTCTTTAAGATTTGGTATTATATGAATATGAATATGATTATTTCGTATTCCAGAAACTCCATAAGCAAATCTAAAATCTTCTATCATATTACGGTAAATTTCTGTTATATCTTCTATATGATTAGTTACAGTAAATACGTCATTAATAGATGCTATATTTTCTCTATTATAATATATATGATTATTTCTTACAATTACATCTCTATTTAAAGGTATTATATCATTAATAATTGGAAAATCATATTTTTTATAAGACAAAAAAACTTTTCCTCTTTCATTATTTGGAATTCCGTTTCCTCCACTAATACCAGATAATAAATCTATATTATTTCGTTTAGCTTTTTTTGATGATGTAATAAATTTTTGAAATAAACTAGCTGAATTATTATTTTTTTTTATTTCTAATGTAGTATTGTTTTCTAATAATATATCCCCGGCTTGTGGTAAATGTATACTATATAATGCTTCCGGAATTAATTTAAATATAATTTCTTCAAATACAGAAGAAGCTAATTTGTCTTTAAAGACTATCAAATTATTACTATCATGTGATATATAATTATAATTTCTATATGGATAATATTCTAAAGAAGCTTTTTCGTAAGCAATTTCATTTATAAATTTAAATAATAATGATATTTTACTGTCATTTAAATCATAAACTAAATTTTGATCTAATGTATAATAATTATCTAATAATATATCGGTATATATATAAATTATATTCATAAAGTCACCATTAGTTCTATCTCGTCGAGGTTCTACCGGTGGATTATAAACTCTTAGAAAATTTAAAAATATATTTAATTCTCTTGAATTTAAATTTTTTTTATTTGGATAAGAATCAAAAAATATTTTATAATAATTCTTTGATAGTTCATTACTTATTTTATTTTCTAATGTTTCTTTACAACAATAATATAAAATTAATTTATCTCCACCTGACCTTTTTATTTTTTTCTCAAATACATCTTCCATATTTATAAATTTCTTATATTCTTTTTTCATTATTTTAGTATTAGAAGAAGATGTATTACTTTTTTGTGAAATAGTTGGATTAATATAAATTTTTTTTTTTTGTTTACGAGGCATATTATAATATTTAAAAATATTTTTTTTATAAATTATTATTAATATTTAAATTTACTACGGGAGGTTTTTTTAAAATATTTTTTGCCCTTTCAATCTGTATCTTCCTTTGAGTAAATGAGTTTTTCTTATTATTTTTATTTTCATTATAATTAATAAAATCACTATCAACTTTATCTAATTTGAGATTTATTATTTTTTTCTTAATATCATTTATCATTTTATTTTGTTTTTCTCAATCTTTTTTGAT
>Ga0222718_10001954_pt1 | contig 19037 bp, 8 predicted proteins | sample C33_27DmetaG_FD_165045 | JGI IMG/M metagenome (GOLD analysis project Ga0222718, IMG submission 165045) | Estuarine water microbial communities from San Francisco Bay, California, United States - C33_27D | ecosystem: Environmental > Aquatic > Marine > Unclassified | place: USA: California... | reverse complement strand
ACCTGGCAATTTGTGGAGGTGGTGGGAGTCGAACCCACTGTTATTAGATGTTTATATGGGATAAGATCTAACACGAAACCAGTACACCCCCGTCTACAGTATACTATATATAGTGTAGTCTATGACTACTATATGTGGTATAACTACCAGTAGTATGTTATATTACGTAGATCCTGTAATATAACAGTCGAGCGCTCGGCAGTCGTAGCAATCCCTGTGTCACTCCCAACCCAACGCAGTTTATTAAGTGCAGTAACGTAAAAATATTGTCTCTCTCTAATAAATAAAATGTGAGGAAGATCCCTCAACGGATGACTAAGGCGGTCCTGCTAGTCCAACCACAACTTTTTTCTATTATCATATGGTGCTTGTATAGGCAGGAACACCACATTACTTATCCCACGTATGCTACACTATACCATAGAGATATGTCAAATAAAGAAAAAAACACTATCTGCACAGCAGACAACTGCCTGGTCCCTTTACCTGAAGGTCGTAAGAAGTATTGTAGTGATAGGTGTTCTAAAAGAACACGGCAGAGAGCTTGGAGAGCAAGTAAACCTACAACAGAAGTACAGAACCCCAAACAAGTAGATGAAAATGTACAGAAACGACGTGGTGATTATTATGCCATTATGAAACAAAAAAATTTTTTCAACGACATTATTGATGGTAAGAAGACTAAAAAAGAAATTGCTAATATATTAAGCTGCAGTCCATCAACAGTATCTAGGGCAGTAGCTGCTTATTTAGAAGACGTAGAAAAAGAGGCGCTGCACGAAAAGAGGGGGGATCCCTTCAAGCTGCAAGCAGACGTAGAATCCTTTGTAAAGTTTAGAGATGAATATTTCCTAACAGAACGTGGGGAAAATTATGAAACACCTGACTTTCAAAAAAAGTGGATAGCTGCTATCTTAGATAGTATAAAGTTTGGTAAACGACTTATGATCTTGTCTCCGCCTAGACATGGTAAGACAGATCTATTAACACACTTTTGTGTCTACATGATATGTAAAAATCCAAACATACGTGTTATGTGGTGCGGTGGTAACGAAGACATTGCACGTAACTCTGTAGGCGCGGTGCTAGACCATTTGGAGAACAATGAAGGACTCATACAAGATTACGGAGACTGGGACGGATTTAGACCTTCTAATAGAGGTGGAAAAAGTTGGTCGTCCAGTCAATTTACTGTTGCAACTAGAACAGTCTCTGGTATTAAGTCACCAACTCTTGTCGCAATTGGAAAAGGAGGTAAGATCCTTTCCCGAGACGCAGACCTTATTATTGCAGACGACATCGAAGATCATGGAAGTACTGTGCAACCAAGTGCTAGAGAAAACACCAGGAACTGGTGGACCACAACGTTACAGTCACGTAAAGAGGAACACACAGGAATGGTCGTCATTGGATCAAGACAGCACCCCGACGATCTTTACCATCATCTCTTAGAGAACAAAGCATGGGAGTCTATTGTAGATAGAGCGCATGATTTAGAAATACCATTAGAAGATGAGTCATTAGATCATAAACCACATATGTTATGGCAATCAAGACGATCTCATAAATGGTTATTAGAACAGTTAGCAGCAGCAGAGACAACAGGCGGTAGAAATATATTTGAGATGGTATATCTTAACAAAGCAGTACCTGACGGTATGGCATTGTTTACAGCAGAGATGATTGATAAATGTATAGACAAGTCACGTAAGCTAGGAGACATACCACCTGGTACTACGCTTATTGCAGGACTCGATCCTGCTAGTACAGGGTATCAAGCAGCAGTATTGTGGGCATATAATATTAAGACACAACAGGTATGGCTTGTAGACATTAAGAATGATCAAGGTGGTGGTGTACAAAAAGCACATAAACTTATGAAGGAATGGTACGACAAGTATTGGTTATCACATTGGGTAATTGAAGAGAACGGTTTTCAAAGAGCGATCGGACAAGACCGTGACATAAAACAATGGGCAGCTAATCATGGTGTACGTATAGAGGGACATCAAACCTATAAAAATAAATGGGATCCTACATTTGGTGTAACCAGTATGGTAGGTATGTACGAACAAGAAAAAGTAAACATACCATACTCTGACTCAACTACACAACGTAAAGTAAATATCTTTAGACAACAGTTAATTTATTTTTCACAAGCAGGTGCAAGTAACTCACGTAACGTAGGAACTAAAACTGACTTAGTAATGGCTAGTTGGTTCCCTATGAAACGAATACGTACCAATGTAAAAATGATGTTATCTGAAGCAGAAGCAGACTATAATCCATCCTATAGTTATTATAAGCAAAGTGAATACAACGAGGTTTTTTGGTAATGCTAAACGCAGATGAGCTGTTAATTAAGACAGACGATTTAAAAGGAATGCACGAACAAAGCGGTCATTTTGAGTACCGTGATAGAGTACGTTCTATTATGAATGGTGGTACTAACGGTATCTCTGCATTACTAGGTCAAGAAGCAAAAAACTATGATGTTGACTTACCTATACCTAATCTTATTAATTCAGGTTTAGAACATTTAGCACAAAAGTTAGGACGTATGCCTGACATAAAAGTAGACGCTTATGCAGAGAGTGAACGAGCTAAAGCAAAAGCAGATAAGCTAGAACGTATTGTTACAAGTTTAGACGCTTCATCTAAAATGGATATGCAGTTACCACAAGCTGCACGATGGTTACCTGGTTATGGTTTTTGTGTATGGATCATTAGACAAAAGCGATCACCTGAAGGAATCATGTATCCACATGCGGAACTAAGAGATCCGTACGATTGTTATCCAGGATACTACGGCGCAGATCAACAACCTAAAGAGTTGGCGTTAATACGTTTGGTTCCTAACCAAGTTATTAAATCAATGTACCCAGAAGCTAAAGTAACTGTTGATGAAAACAGTGCGTTCCCATCAGGGTATAGCAAGTTTAAATACCATGACGGTTTTAATAGAAGTTGGGATAACCACACAGGTGAAGGTACAGAATTAGTTGAGTACTATGACGAAGAAGGTACTTATGTATTCCTACCTGAATCAAAACAAATATTAGATTTCACACCTAATCCATTAAAATCGGGACCACGATTTGTTGTATCAAAGCGTTTTAGTTTTGACAGACTATCAGGTCAATACGATCATGTTTTAGGTTTGATGGCAGCTATGGCTAAGATTAACGTCTTGTCCATAATTGCAATGGAAGACAGTGTATTTACTGAAACAAATATTATAGGAGAGCTAGAGAGCGGGAATTACAAGAGAGGTAGACTTGCAGTCAATTATCTAACACCTGGTTCACAAGTAGCTAAACCACCAAATAATATACCGTATCAGTTGTTTACACAGATTGACCGTATAGAAAGACAGCTTAGAGTTGGATCTAGTTATCCAGTAAGCGATGACGCAATATCTCCTAACAGTTTTGTTACTGGTAGAGGATTGCAAGAGTTATTATCATCCGTTGATCTAAACGTAAAAGAATATCAGCTATCACTTAAAACAGCAATAGAAGAGCTTGATTATAAACGTTTAGAAATGGATGAAGCACTTAATGGTAATACTAAGAAACCATTAGCAGGTTATCTAAACGGTACAGCATATGCTGAAAACTATACACCTTCTACAGACATTACAGGAATGTACAAAACAAGACGTGTCTATGGTGTCATGGCAGGGTTTGATGAACCTACAAAGATTGTGTCAGGTTTACAATTACTACAAGCAGGTATCATAGACAAAGAAACTTTGCAAGAAAACATGGACGGATTAGATAACGTACAGAAAATAAATGATAGAATACTTAAAGACGAAGCAGAGAGAACTTTGTTTGAAACGTTAAAGATACAGGCAAGTCAAGGAGATCCTAAAGCAACAATGGCGTTGGTACAGATATACAAGAGTCCTAATGAAATGCAATCAATATTAGATAAGTTTTATACAGCTACAGAACCTGAAGTACCTGAAGGTGAAGCTGCATTATTAGAGCAGATGATGGGTGGTGGTCAACAACCACAACCAGGACCTGCACCTGATGTGAGATCATTATTACTAGGAGGTTTACAAAGTGGCGCCTAACGAAGATACAAATATGGTTTTTGGAGATATAGTTGAAAACTGTTTAATTGATGTATGGCAAAGAACACAATTAGAAATAATGGATCACGAGGATAAATTGTTTGAAGAAGAACCACAGATTTCTGACATGCCGCAAGGGATGATTGTACAATATATACCACAAGGATTAATAATATTTTTTGGTAAACAGGAGGACTTAGATGGCAACTGGTAGTAGTAGAAATCGTGGACGTAGAGGTGGGGTTAAAAGACCTGCAGCTGTAAGTGGTCCAGGTAAATTGTCACGTAGAACAGACGGTGTTGCACCGACAATAGATGATGTACGTGGAATGGTTAATGAGTCTGCAGGAGAAGAAGCAGCACTTGTTGATCAAGTTAGACAAGGTAATGTAGAACAACCACAAGAAACTTTTGCTGCACAACCACAACCAGGTCCTGCACCGTTAGGTGGATTACCATCAGGGTTAGCAGATGTATTTGCACCTGGAGAAGATAATCTAGGACAGTATCAATCTCCACCAACACAAGATCAATTTTTAGAACCTGATGATGTCATGCTTATACGTGCAATGGCAGAAGTTAATCCTACTTCAGAACTTCTAGGACTACTTAAATTTGCTTCTGATAGACAGGTAGGTAGAACGCAGCGTAATTTCTAATGGCTACATTTCACAGAGATAACCCTGCAGAGGAAGCTAACTTTTATAAAGAGCTACAGCAAAGACAAGCTACATACAAAAGAGCTAAGAACTCTATAACTAAAGAAGACGCACTACGTGCTAGTGCAATTGCAAAAGCGTATCCTAATTTTTCACCTGATGTAATTACATCCTTAACAACATTGCAAGTTAAACCTGAAGCACAGGTTTTAAATGACATATCTAAAATGATTTCACAATCAAACAGTAAAACAGTATTAGATAAAGTCTTCGATCCTCTACAAGCAGGTGTACGTTTAGGATTTTTAGGTTTAGAAGATTTATATAGGACAACAGTAGATCGTCCTATCAATTCATTTATAGCAAGTACGTTTGGTGACAAAGCAGAGAATCTATCTTTTGCTGACGCGTATAGACAAAGCGGTAAGTCAACTGTTAAGCAGTTATTTAGTGAAGTTAATAAAGGTAAAAAAATTAACTTAGGTGAAGGATTCCTACCTGTATCTGAAACTTTTGACGCACAGAATCCACAATCTAAATTCTATGATGAGTATCAATATATGATACGATCAGGATTTGATCAAGGTAGAGCAGAACAAATAATACAAAACTATTTAGGTACACCAATAACTTCTATAGATAGACAAATGCAGGAAGGTAATGAGAATTTTACTATTAGTAATGAAAAGGGTACAGTTCCCATATCTTTAGGCAGATCGTTAGCACTACAAGTTGCAGAACCAAATACAAGAACATTTAATGTTTTATCAGGTGTATTAGACGCAGGTAAAGCATTGTTCTTAGATCCTGCAAACTATTTAACATTAGGCATGGGTGCTTTTACTAAAAGTAGAAAATCTTTAAAGATACCTGATTACTTAGAAAAAATCTTAAATGATACTCCTATAGATAAAATGACTAAAGCACAAAAAGAATACATTGGTGCTGTTAATAAAGGTTGGGGTTTACCGTTTATATCAGGTCGATCAGTATCTAATTATTTAGTTAAAGATGAAGGCGGCAAAAAATTAATTAATTATTTTGCAGAGTTAGATGATCCTAACAAGTTTATAGAACTTACTGGTATTACTGATAGAGAAGCTATTACTGCTTTTATGGATATATCACAAGACTTTACTAAATCTAGTGCAGATAAACAAGCAGCAGTTAAAAACTTACTTACAGAATTTTTAGAAGATCCTTTTGGACCAATGGGTACAGGACAAGCACCGACAGTAGGTGCTATAGGTAGGTTCTTAGGTGGCGCTACAGAACAGTTATTAGGTGGCGTACCTGAAGGTACAGGTAAATTGTTTGGTGCTAAGAAAGTAATTAAAACAAAACTTATGGACAGTCCAAATAGATCAGCAAGAATACTCGCTACATACGCAGGTGAGTTCCCTTATAGGTATGTTGATAGCAATCAGTTAGATGACGCTGTAACAAACTTAAAAGGTTTTATGGATCAAACAACAATGGATAGCGTAGCAAAGAATCAGATATTAAACAGAGCTATAAGATTACAAGATGGCGATCAGACAGGTTTATTTAACGTTGTAAAAGATATGGTTAAGTTTACTGCTGATGATTTAGTAGATAACTATGGTGTAAATGCAGAAGACGCATATACCTTTAGTAGAATCTTTGAAGATTACATACCTGAACTACGTGCATATTTTATAGACGCTGTAACAGGTAATAACGTAGCTAATCCTGGTGCAAAGATAAGCCAAACAATTATTGACAATAAAGCATTTGTTAATCCTGATCCGCATTTGTTAACAGAGTTTATTGAACGTACAATACCTTTACCTGATCCTGCACAATTAGCAAAAGCTATGAACTCTATGTCTTTAATTAGAGCTAAAGCGTCTGAACAAGGTATAGACATGTTTAGCAAGCTACCTTCTAAAATTAAATCAGGAACTATGGCAAAGATCATAGACAGTTACTACGGTGACTTTTGGAAACCATTTGTATTATTACGTGGTGCCTGGTTATTACGTGTTGTCGGTGAAGAGCAAGTACGTATGTATACACGTGGTTATGACAATATATTTAGCAGACCTTTATCTGTATTGTCATTAGGTCTTCTTAAAAAACCTAACACTACAGAAGCTGCACGTTGGACAAGCAAGAATGTAGAGTTTAAAGATTTACTAGGTAATCCGTTAGATGAAGCAGTTGAATGGCAAGCTGCTAGTTCACGTAGGTATGGATCTAATAACTTCGATCATCTATTTGGTGGTACCTACAGAGCAGGCAAGAGAAGAAAAAAACCTGGTGTACATCCTATGGATACTGTTAATAAAGAAGAAGCATTAGCGGCACAAGAGACAAGACCACAATTATTACAGAAGTATTTTGATGATGGGATTGTAAGAGAAGTTGCGCATTTACATTACGATAGATTGTTTAATCATTTGTTTAGAGGTGCTTTAACTAAAAAACAAAGAGATCAAAGAATGAAAGAGTTTATAGAAGGTAGTTCTTCTAGGGCTAAAGAAATTATAGAAGCATATTCAAAAGGTGGACCTACATATCAAGCTAGAATGTCAACAGCAGGTGGTAGATACGCATATACTGAATCTATTTACGCAAGAGCAAACCAGTTAGCAGGTGGTGCTTTTGATCAAGACTTAAATATTTTAGATGATCTTGCTAATAAAATAAACATAGACGATCTTGATTTTGGTAAAACACCATTTCCCTTATCTGTAGAAAAGACTGCTAATACAAACATATTTGAAATGCTTGTACGTAATAGATTAAACAGAATAGATGGCAAAAAGTATACGACTGAAACCTTAGATGATTTTTTTGATAGTATACAAAATGGAGACAACACTTTATATAAGAATGTTAAAGAGACTCTTATGTCAGATGAGTACATAAATGATCTACCTAACGTTGTTGCTGTAGGTAAAACAGATTACATTGACGATGTAGGCAAGATGGAGTTCTATACAAACAAAGCATTTGACGTTTTGATGGGACAAAGAACTGACAATGCCTCCAGGTCACCAGTCTTTAGACAAGCATACTGGAGAACAATATACGATATGCTTCCATACATGTCTGCAAAAATGCGTAACACAATGATGGAGGGTGGTAACTATATCGTAGGTGGTAAAGAGTTCAACGTATCAGGTGCTTTGAATGCTAACTTACCTGGTGAAAATCTTATGGCTTCTATACGTGCAGATATTGGATTGCCTGCACAAAAGCTACGTAAAACAGATACAGAAATAAACATTGATATGTTTCAAAGAAAAATAAAAGAACTTAATGATAGAGATATTAAAGCAGGTTTAGACTACCAAGATGTCGATGACGAATTTGATAAATTTCAAACCGCTTATTTAAAACGTAAAGGTGATTTAGAAAAACAAATAAACAACAAAACAGAAGAACTGGCTAGATTAGAACTTGATATAACAGGTACATACGGATCAGGTGTTACTTACGAAGATGACATTGTTCCTATTAATGTTAAGAAAAAAGTTGATGATCTACAAGAAGACATATTTGACTTAGAATCTAAAGTAGAAAGCAATAAAAATTTGTTTGACAAGAACTTAGAAACGAGATCAGAACTTCTAGGTTTCACAGATAAATCAGGTGACGTTGACTTAATTGATAGAATAGCAAAAGCACGTGCGTTAACAGAAGTGCAAGAGTTATTGTATGACTTAACTAAACGTAAAAAGATTGCATACAACTTACGAGGTATTTTTCCATTCGGTGAAGCATACGTAGAAATTATGACAACATGGGCTAAGTTATTAAAAGAAAATCCTGAAATTACAAGAAGAGGACAAGTAACTGTTAATGCTTTACGTGCTGATAATCCATTTAGTCCAGTAGAGGGAGAAGGATTCTTAGGTCAAGATGAAGTTACGGGTGAAGAAGTATTCTATTACCCCATGATTGACGACTTAGCTTCAGACGCATTGTTTGGTGAAGACAGACAAGTAGGAGTAAGGTTTCCTGGTTATGCTTCATCACTTAACTTAGCATTAGAGATTGTTCCTGGTATCGGACCTGCAGTAGCTATACCTGCAAGTTTCTTTGTTAACGCTAGTCCAAACTTTGACGAAGCTAAAAAAGTATTGTTTCCATATGGTTTACCTGATGTACGAACAGCAGGAGATCTTATATCAGCAGCAGGTGTACCTGCATGGTTACGTAATACATACCAGGCATTGTACGCATATAACGAAGATGTTGGACAAAACGAAATAACACGTATTGCTTCTAACACTACTATTGATGTTTATCGAATACTTAAAGCTAATGGTAGAGATGATAGGACATCACAACAACAAGAAGAACTTATGAAGGAAGCTAGATCTATTGCTAGGAATCTAACTTTAATTAAAGCTGCTTCACAGTTTGTTGGTCCAGTTGGTCTCAACCCTCGATTTGATATAGGTAATGATAAGAACGCAGGACACGTTTACTCTATGCAAATACTTGCAGATAGATATAGAGAGATGTTACAGACACCACCTAAAGATAAAGTTACAGGACAATTCCTATATGCACCTGGTGATAATTATTCAGCTACTAAATTCTTTATCGATGAGTTTGGATTTAACCCACTAGACATTGCTACACCTAAAACAGTAGTAGTAGAACCTAGACCAGTAGATGAACGTGGTGTGAAGTTCCAATTAGAGAACCCTGAAATATTTGAAAATTATACTTTTACTGCACAGTATGCAATACCACAAGGTGGAGGTGGTCCATTTGATTATGAAGCATATGTACGTACAATTGCTAATGAACAAAGAGAACCTCTTAAACCTGAAGAGTGGTTAGCTAAAAGGAATCAAAGACTAGGTCAGTTTTATATGGAAGAAAAGCGTGTATCTACATTACAAACATACGATATAACAGATCCTTATCAAAACTTAGTACGTAATAGAGAGTTAGCATTCCATAGAGATTTAGCTAAACAAAAGTTTCCTGGATTTGACGCTACAGTACCAGGATTACCGCAAACATCTACATTAGAAATGCAGTATGAAGAACTAAAAGATTGGAAAAACAGTCCTAAGTTATCTGGCACACCAGTAGGTAAAGACTTGCTTGTAGTGTTTAGTTTAATTAATACATTAGAAAAGAGATCACTTAGAGCAGGATTATCTAAGAATGGTTGGCGTACATCACGTACATTATTAAAAGAAAGACAACAATTACGTGATCTTATAGGTACATTAATAAATAGTAATCCAGATTTCCAGGTTGTAGCTGAACGTGTATTGCTTCCATTATTCCAGGAACGTACAGCTTTCTTAGAGGATTTGCAATACGATTATGATACACTTAAAGAATACGGTGTATACTTACCACAGTTACCTGATACAGAGGATATTTAATGGACAAAGATTTTAAGCAAGGTTTTGTAGATAGCATTATTGCACTTAGAGGTTTTGCACTAGATGAAGAGATAACAAAAATATTACAAGATTTAGTTAGTCAAGAAATACCAGATCAAGTATTTATAGCAAAAGTCTACACAGAACTTAATGTGCATGACACTGTAGGTGCAAATATGCGTCCTGATCTCATATCATTTCAAGAACCTTATGGAGAAGTAAATAGAAGAAGATCATCACGTACACCACTTAGTACTTTTAACAAAGCATTAAACAATGCAGTGTCACAATTATATGGCGTATCAGATTGGAAAACAGCACAGACTGATGAAGACAAAAAAAGAAATGCAGATATTTACTCAGGACTAGATATTGCAGCAGGTTTAAAAGGTGCAGGTTCTCCAGGTGCTTCAGAAGAATACTATGAATATTTAAATACAAAACTAGATAAGATATACGAAGATCAAGGTTTATTAGGTGTTGTTATACGACCACCACAAGGTGAAGGCGGAACAATATATGTTACAGAGGATTTAGATGAATACTTTAGAAACAATCCACCTGTTAGTTTAGGTGAAGGATTTTATCCTATAGAAGGTAAGAACTATAGAAAATATCCTGGTTTTGCTAAACCAACTATATTGACAAGACCTGCAATGAAACTTAATGAAGGAACAAATACATGGGAACCAGTAGATGGTGAATACTTAAAAGCTGTAGAGTCATACAGTTCTGAAGGTAAATTTAATACAGACTTAGACATAGGAAATACATTTCATGTAGCTATAGGTACTAAAAAACCAGACGGTTCATCTGTAGGTGAAGTGCAAACTTTAAGTAGAGATGAATTGTTATTGCTAGAAGATGAGATAGCAGAAGATCCTACAAAAGAATTAGTATTTACAGGAGGAACTAAAGATTCTGCACAGGCAGCATTAGATGGTTGGTTAGATTACAACACAAGTTTAGCTTCTGCACCAGAGTATGACATATTTGGTGGTATTACACCAGAGTATGCAATATATAAACAACCAGATTTAGCAGACGCATTTAAAGATGGAGATCCAACAGCGTCACAGATGAAAGACGCATTACTTCCAGAACAAATATATGCAGGTAGTATTCCAGAAGAACAGTTTTATGGCGCAGCAGATCACATATCAGGACAAGGTCCAGGACTAAACAATACACAAAAAATATCCTGGATCTCATTAGCACCACAAGAAATAAAAGCAGTACAAACAGATCTTATGCAAGCAGGTTATTTAGGAGTAGAAGAATTTTTCTTAGAGCAAGGTGCATGGCAAGATGAAACATCAGGTGCAATGTATAGTGCAATGGTTGACGCTAACTTAAACATGATAGATGTATATACACAACTTAATGCAGAAAAAGAACGTTACTTTAAAAAACCACCACTTACACCTAAAGTTTATCAAACACCATCACCAGGATTTATAAAAGATCAGATAGACGCAGCACTTAAATCTTCAGGTGTTACACGTAAACTTACAGACGCAGAACTTGTAGCGTTTTCTGACTTTTACATACAAGCAGATAAAGATTACGATACAGCTACTGCAGAGTATCAAAAGAATTTAGATTTAGCTGAAAAATTATTTCCTGGTGCGCCAACAGAAATATCTATACCATCAACAGCAGGTCAAGAGCTAGCAGCATTTGCAGAACAAAAGTTTGAACCTGAACTAGCAGCACAGCAGAGAGGTATACAAGAAAAGAATGATCTTAGCTTTTTGTTTAGTTCATTAGATCAATTCGATAACATGATCGGTAGATAATGGATCCTAGAATAGCTTTACTATTTGAGCATTTAGATAGGTTAATAAAATCTGCAATTGAACAAACAATAGAAAAAGAATATGGTGGCGTTAAATTGTTAGATTATGTTAATGCAGGCGACGACAGTTATCTTGATTTACTAGAACAAGGTTTTACAGCAAGAGAAGACGGTTTATTAGTATATGGTCCCTATGATTTAGAATCAGTAGCAGGTAAAGGTTCACAAGCAAGAAACGATTTAAGTTTAGCTATAGAACCTATTGTTGGTGATAACACTGACGAATTGATAGGGTTTCGTTTATCATTAAGAGATCAAAGTACAGTAGCAGCAGGTGGTTTAAATCCGTTTAGAAAACCTGATTCAGGATTAATGAAAGAAGCAAGCGAAATATTCTTTTTAGAATTAGGAGAATTTTCTACATTAGAAGAAGCAAATAATTTATTTACAAAGACAGTAGATGTTAATAATAGGACTGCAATAGTTTCATTAGTTGGTGATAAGCTAGATGAAATATTTCCTAATAGTACTTCTAGTATAGAAATGGCATTATCCAACAAAGGTCCTGTTATATCGGAAAGAATACGTACAACTTTAAATCGTAGTTTTGCACCTGACTATATAGTCAAAGCAATGGAACTAGTAGACAAAGAACAGTATGAACAATATGGAGAATTGTTAGGTGAAATAGAAACACCTGATACAGTAGAAAAAGCAGAAGCAGATATAGTGCCTGATAATATAAGTCAATTAGAAACTGAATTTGAAACTAGACCAGTATTACAAAATGAAGAAATATTACAAGATGGAAAATATATTAAAGGATCTATTAGAGAAGGACAGGTTAATAGACAAGATAAAATATTAATTGAAAGCATAGATGATTTTGCAAACTATTCACAAATTGCACGTACTGGTGATATTGAAGTAATAAGAGTATTAGGTGAAGGTGGAATTAGAAGTACAAAAGAAATTGGTTTTACTGATGATAACCAGTTATATATTTGGCACGGAGTTGATGACACTTATGAATATGTTGATCCAAAAAATAAAATAGCATTAAAAAAATTTTTAAATGAAAATGGATTAATGGATCCATTAAAAAATAAAGAATTGTATCTTCCTGTAAGTAGAAAAGTAGATGAAGAAATATTAACAAGAGAAGAAATACTAAAAATACAAAACACGCCTACAAGTTTAGAAGATGATGTAGCAGAAGTTAACAATGATTTTGTATACGAGAAATTTAAAGATCGTCAGAACACAGCAGACAATGTAATTTTTAAAGAAGCAAAAAATGGAGAAGTAGAATTACTTGTTATTAAACGTAAACGTGGTCCACATAGAGATTTGTTTGCTTTGCCAGGAGGTATAGTTGAAGCAGACTTGCCTGATGAGAAAGTAATTAAATCAGTAGTAGATCCTAACTTTGTGAATTTACATGAGACATTATTTAGTATTGATGGTGAAATGTTACCAGTTGATTATGAAAAGTTAGAAGCGTCAAGAGTATTTGGTATTGAAGCATTACGTGAAGCAGTCGAAGAAGTTGGATTGGATCCTAAATATATAGATATGACATCAATACTTCCAATAAAATACAACAGATATGATTGGGACGCTAGAGCAGCAAACGGAGTAAACGTTGGTGGTGCATTAATTATGATTAAAGATATAGAATCTATTGAAATTGTTGATGGAAGAAGCACAGTAGTTGACACAGATGTTTGGTCTCCTAAAGCTGCAGATGACGCAGTAGCTTATCAATGGATAAAACTAGATGATGTAATTGATGGAACAGTAGAATTAGCATTTGGACATACAGAGTTTGTTCACGACGCACTTAAAATGTCATTAAGGTCTGGTTATTTAAATAGATCGACACGTGAAAAAATTTTTAAAGGTTCAGCTATATACGATTATGATGATTTAACTTCTATAAAAGAACAAGTAGAAAATAGTATTAAACGTAACGTAAACATAATAAAAGGTAGCAACGAGGTAAGACAAAATAATGGTCAACCTGTAATTCCTATCGAAGGCAACAACATGATCGATCGTAAAAATAAAGCTATGATCGATAGTATAAGACAGGTAGGAAAAGTAAATGTAGGTGATGGTGTTAGTTTTACTGCTATTGATCAAATGAAACCTGATTTTATATTTATTGATGTGTTAAGAACGGCAGTAGAAAATGGACCTATAGGTTTTGAGTTTACTAATGCAGATATTGAAGGAGATGTACTTCAATCAAGACATCCTGAATATACAAATACTTACCATAAATCAATACAATTAAACGATAACGGTAAAAAACGTATGACGGAGATAATTAAAGATTTTACATCACGTTCTTATGATAGTATTTTAAAAAAGAAAATTAACGAAGGCATGCTAATTAGTCCAGTAGTAGCTGAAATGAAAAAAAATGCAGACAAAATTATTTATAGTGCCGAATTTGAAACAATTATGTATGAAACGTTTGATCGTCTTATAGTTGCAGATTCAGATGATGGTGAATATTTATTTATAAAATCAGATACTGAAGCTGCATTATATTCATATTTAGATCCTAGAAATACAATGATTGAAAAAAAAGGATTGGAAGCAGCAACTGATGACATTGTAGAATTTATGAAAATTAATTATCCTAAAGCAGGAAATGCGATGGAGTCAATTAGAAATACAAATAAAGTATTTTACAATAACACATTTCCTGAAGAAATATATATCCCTGCATGGGAATACTATAAGAACAATTCTAATGATATGCCACAAGCTATGCTTGATACACAGAAACTAGTTAGAACTGCAGACGGTAATTTAAGTGGGATGGTTTATCACGGCGCTAATGGTCTAAATGCTAAAGGTAGAAAAGTTTTAGACATACTACAAACATATTTACCTGCTACTAATGTTGGAACAACAGCACCTATGGTGGAATTTGAAAATACTATGAAAGGATTTTTAAATCGTATTACGTACGAAAATAATATTGATTGGTTAGATCCTACTAAATATAGATCACAACAGTTGCGTCTTAATTATATGTATACAACATCTAATCCATTTCTTGCAGCTTCATATGCAGTAGGTGGTAATAATGCAGGTAAAATTGGTGCTTCAAATAGAGAAGTATATGACGCAATATATCAGATAATAAATCACAAAGATATTATAGATGTAGATGATACAGATTTAATAGATATGATGAATCGTGATTTACGTGAGATTGGTTTAGAAGTAGTAATAAATCCTACAGATGGGAATTATTTAAAAAGTGTAACTAATGAAAATACATTGTTAATTGATCCAGGTATCATGCAAATAAAATTTAATGCAGAACCTAATTCAATATTGCATACAGACATGCCAATTATAAGACAGTTAAATAATCCTAACGTACCTACTTTATTACAAAACATTATTAAAAATGCTAAACCTGAAAATATACTTACAGGAGAATCATTAGATTTTCTAATAAACGAAATATACAAACAAAGCACGAGAGATTCATTCTTTATTAAAACAGCAAGTGCTGATACAAACGTTACTGAAAAATTAAAAAATGCTTTTAAAGAGGGACCTGAACGTGAAACTATAAGAAAATATTATCAGAACCTTATGAGTAGTGACACAAGAATGTCAGAGATTATAAAAGACATAGTACAAGGTAAAGGCGAAAAAACATATAACTTTAGTAACATGCAAAAACTTATGGCAGGCACTATAAGACCAAACGTAGCAATTTCACCCGATCTTTTAAATACAGCTAATGAATATGTAGCGGTAGATGATATAAATATAGCTAATTCTGATACTAAAATGGTAACACCTGAATGGTATCATAATCAACGTACTACACCAGGACATGTATTGTTTACTAAATATGCAAATGATTCTTTTGTACAAGACAGAATAACTTTTAAACAAATGTTTGAGTTTGCTAACACAGTAGATCCTGCAACACTTGGATCATTTCAAGCAGTAGGAGAATTATTGTTTGTTCAAAGTTTAAATGAATATTTATCTGACAAACCTGAACTAGCAGAACAATTTTTTAAAGATTTCAAAATAGAAATTGGATACGACTATATACAAAGGGGAGATAGAGGTATTGCTACAGCTGATGACATACTACAAGACATGTATATTTACGGTGATATAGTTAGACAAAAACACAATCAAAGATACGTTGCTAAAGGCAAGGGTGACTTTAATGATTTTAATCCTAATGCAAACGATCCAAAGAAAAAGACACAAGACATAGTTTTTGAATCACTTAATTTTAAAGATGGAGATAAAGATTTAATTAATTATTTAAATGAAGTTAACGGATTAACAACAAGCACTCCAATACCAGGAGGCAATCCTGAAAAATACGCTGACATTGCATTACTTAAATCTTTATCAGAAAGCGGTATAGAGATAGTTGCAGGTACAGGCGGTGGTCGTGTAAGAAATAATTTTCATGATGTGTTTGGAATAGTAGATCCAGGAGATAAATTTGGAACAGGAGTACCAAGAAAAACACTTTACGAAATTAAAGCAACTGAATTAGACGAAGATACTTTACTTTTACTCGACGATATAAATATGGGTTTAACCAGTTTCAATGATCTTGATGATAGAAGTATAAAACAAATTTCTGAATTTGTACCTATAGAGACAATTATGCAAAATGAAGAACTTACAGATATAAAGAAACAACAGTATTTAGAATTGTATAATGATCTAAACATTAATGATGAGAGGTTTTATAGTTTAGATGAAATAAATCCTACAGCACTTGATGGTGCTTATTTACAAAACTTTGATGTGCTTAGAGAACTTATTGCACAGCAATCTTTATTTGGAGATGTTGATAAGTTAGCTGCACAAAACCAAGCAACAAAAGTTATGGAACAATTCTTTGCACAAGTACCTGAAGAGAAGATAGCAAGCACAGCAGCAAGAAATGGTTTCCTACAAACACTAGGTTATAGTTTAGATTTGTTTGACGCTGCTGTATTAGCGCCAGTTATGCTAGATATGCTTATATCAAAGACAACAGGTGTAGGTAAAGCTACTGAAACTATAGGTGGTACAGTAGCAGATGTTGCACAAGACATTTATGATCCAAGCAAAACTGACACAATTTTTGAAAAGACATATGGATCTCCTGAAGATCCAGGTACCTTAGCAGGTGTTACAAGTTATGCATTTGATATATATAAAGAAGCAGCTAATCCGTTAGTTGAAGAAGCAAAAAATAATATGATACTCGGACCAATGTTTGATAGTATTAAAGAAGGTGCTATATCAGCATTAGATACTGTCAAAGATGGATTCGGTATGAACGATTGGATATATAACGTTAAGCGTGATATGTACGTGGCTAGTAAACTAAAAGAAAAAGGATATAATGGTAAGAATAGAACTATACCATCAGGACTTGTTTCATTACTTGAATCAGAATATGAAGCAGGTATGCCACAACTCGAAGATAAATATGGTAGAACATTAGATGTTGCTGACAGTTCTAATTTTCCTAAGTACAATCCAGGTAGGAGATAATATGTTTGACGCAAGAAGTTTTCCAGTTATAGAAGGTGGTGGTACATATCCTTCTATACAATACAGAGAAGACGGTATAGGTTTAGTTGATCCTAATAGAGTATATGAAGCTATGATAAATTACAGAAACTCTAATGCTAGGGATTTAAATAAACGTAAAAAAGTAGCATGGTATGAAAACGGCAAAGACGTGGCAGATGAATTACTAACAGTATTTGGTGTTGAGAGTGCAGATAATCGTACAAAAGATGGTGAGATTTTAAATATAAACAGAGTACCTTACAACGCACACGCTGAATATAACGTGCCAGGTAGTGGTGAGAGTTACGGCATAATGCAGATAGACGTCAGTGGTGATAATAAAACTTATGTAATGATGGCAATGGATAAAAAGTATGCAGAGGAAATAGATAAAGCTACTACAGTTACTGAACGTAATGAAATAGGTGCAAGATTATTTGAAGAGAATAGAGATGAAGCCATAGGTTTCCTAAAGGATATTAATAATATAGATAAACATATGATTATTGCAGGCACAATATTTAACGACAACGGTTTGGAAGGTTGGAAGGCATATACTAATTACAAAAATGGTAATGATCAAGGTTTTAAAGATCTATATGAATCAGTACAATCAGCTAATGAGCAACGTGTGTACAGTACTTGGGATCAGGATCTTATGCGTGAGAACCGTAAGAACACGTCAGACATGTTACGTATATTGGAAATGAGAGGGAAAATGCCTGTTAATATAGAAGATAGAGCAAAAACTTTAATAGACGCATATGTAACTTTAAAAAGACAGAATGCAGATATGACTGATTTTGCTGATAAAAAAATAGAAAAACTAAAACCATTTGCAGGGATATATGGCAGCTAATTTAATACCACAGTTACCAAGCGATACACAAGTTTGGCAAGAAATAAATGAGTCAGGTCAGTCAATATATTATCTTGTTTATAAATTACCACAAGAGGCAGCAGATCTATCACCAGGTTTAGAAAACTTTACATTTAGATACAAAGTAAAAGACTTAAAACAAATAGCAGCTACAGGTAATGTAACTCCTGATGTTGTTGTAACAAAGAATGGTGAAGTCTATTCTACAGAAGGTAGTTCAAACATTACTGTTGATGACTATACAAACAGTTTTTATTTTGGTGATCATACTCAACTAGCAGCTATACATGGTGGTATGGAAGCAGGTGCAGTTGGTTATGAATATTTTATAGAAGCATTAGAACAAGAAGCTAAATACAAACCATACATATTTAGTAAGAATGCAGCAGGACAGTATGATTATCTCGCCGTTGCATTAGAAGCAGCTAAAGAAGGTAGGACAGCTAGAGAATCAGAACTAGCACAGACAACTTGGTGGAAGACACATACAGCACAAGAGAGAATACAGATGAATGCTGCACATCAGGACCCTGCTACATTTAGTCAACAAGGTATTAAAACAAGAGAAGATATTATTGGCAGGATGTTGTCAGCAGGATTAACAACATTAGATCCTGCAGTCATTGACGCTATTACACAAAAAGCACAGTATGGT
>Ga0222718_10001952_pt1 | contig 19041 bp, 3 predicted proteins | sample C33_27DmetaG_FD_165045 | JGI IMG/M metagenome (GOLD analysis project Ga0222718, IMG submission 165045) | Estuarine water microbial communities from San Francisco Bay, California, United States - C33_27D | ecosystem: Environmental > Aquatic > Marine > Unclassified | place: USA: California... | reverse complement strand
CATCAACTAAACTAGTTTTAAACAACCAATCAGGAGCATTCTGCTCACTCATAATGTAGTCAAAGATTAAGAGCAGTAATTCATTACGATGTATTAATAAATCTCCTACAAAAATCTCTTCATTGAGTGCTTTTAATATTTGACGTGTTTCTATATTTGGATATTCATCTAATCTTTGTCTATCAAATACTTCCAGATCAAAACCATAATTCTCTTGACTGTAGTCCCAAATAGAATTGCTTATTGCTATTGTAGCATCTTCAGCAAAAACTCTGTCCCAAGTACCGTTTGTATATTGGTAAAGTTCCGACTTGCCAAAACTATTAGCTGTGACTTTTACAACATCTCCATCACGCAACGTAGAATCGAAAGTAAGCAAATCTGAGTATAAAGGCACTTCGTTGACTGGCCTTGTGGATAAGTTATATCCACTCTTTATCCAATCAGTGTAAGTCCAATATTGATTTGTATCATAATTTTGGAGTTTTGCCAGGAGTAAAGTTTTATCAGACTGGACCTGATAGATGGTCCATAAGCCGCCCTGCGTACTATCATTTGCAACTAGATACTTGTATCCGCTAGGTACTATGTCAAGGTTTTGGTAAGTAAGTTCATCATAGGTTAGTACCCTTTTATTCCATTGTCCGCTTGCACTTGTTGGCTCGGGATCTTGTGACTTTAAAAGATTCAGACTCTTCATTTCTACTATAGGATACTGTGCCATAATCCTGTTTGCTTTTTGTAGATAATTTTTTAGAGAAAGATATCTGTCAATGAAAACACTTTGTCTTGGTCTGAATGAAACGCCATACCTATCAGCTACACCTAGTCCTACATCAGGAACTAAATTCCCAAGAGTATCTGTTCCGCAGAAACTATCAAGAAACTTTCTAAAAGTATTTGCATTAACAAAACTTTCAGGATTATTGGCTGCAATCAAATCATATTCTACGTGTACATTGTCGTTATTTCTAATTTTATCAAATTCAATGTGCAGTATAGTGTCGGTTGCACTTACCAAGTCTCTAACATTATATAAACCAATCGTGCTAGGTGACAACGGTGCAATATATGGAATACCACTACTCGACGGATTTTCAATATACTGTGCCATTGCCTGAGCACTTAATGTCTTACCAATATCTGTTGCTACTGTAGTTAAGTTTTTAACCCAAAAATAGTACTGTGTCACAAATATATTGTTTGCATCAAGAGTGCTTGTTATATTATAACTGGTATTGCTAAACACTGTGCCAGGGCCTGTATACTCACCTGGTGGCACGCTACTACTAACCCATTGGTAAATGTCAACAGCACTTCCTGGGAAAAGTTGTCCCCAACGTTTTGATTTATAAGTTGTATCATCTTGGTGATAATCAATAAATCTTACCGTACTTAGATTCCACCAAATTTGTCCAAGATGTTCATTGTCCCAATAGCTACCATTGTTGTTTACACTACCAGTGTTGTACTGTGCAGGATCAGTTGGCGTTAAAAAGTCTATGTTTTGCTGAACACTGCCTAAAATTTTGCCTTTGATTGGATCTATGTAATCGAGATTACTGGTAAGAGCGGCAGTGTTTCTATTGTAGGTAAAAACTCCATTTATAAGTTGTACGTCAACAATAGGTTGTTGTGCATATTTTACTTGCCAAGATGACTGTTGGTTAATATTATTATATTGTAATGACTTACCGTATTGACCTACACTATCATCTAAATCTTCATTTGGTGCACCAACAACCAGTCGCCCGTTATTATAGCTCACAGCAAATCCAAACTGATCCTGAGGCTGAATAGTTGTATCAAATATTTGTTGTCCTAGTACAAACTTGCCTGGATTTTGTGCATTTGCATTTGCACTCGCTAGGAAATCAAACGTGTAAACCACACCACTCGAGTCAACAGCATCAATAAAGTTAAGGGCTCCAGCGTCAAACGTAGTTGTTGCTTGATCGTATACCGTTGGCAAGTATGCAGCGCCATCTGGTGATCCTACTGCAAGGGTCAATGAGTCATCGCTTACATCAATCTCTTGACCAAAATGTGCATAATCATATGCAACTGGTGCATAAAGAGTTTGAGCATAGGTCATTGGCTTAAATGCCAATGATGTCCATGCACCTCCGATACCTGGAAGTACAATTAACTTAATGAACTCGTCACCTGCCTGGGTGTTTACCAAAGACAGTGTTAATTTACCGTTTGCATACGACGCAACAACGTTTGGAATATCAGCGTCATTGATATCATTTGCATAACTTTGCACCCAGTTGCTGCGTTGCCAATATTCAGTGTCGCTAGTTGCTGTACCAATTGGTACATTTTGCAAGGCTAACCAAATGGTATCACCGTCTCTTGCAAAATCTCCAGCTGTCCAAGTGCGTCCGCTTGTCCAAGTTTCTGGATTTACAACCGCTATATCATAGTTATTGATTCTGATAGTATCACCAGGGTGTAAGATCGGTTGATCGCCAGTGCTTGTAATTAAACCGTACAAACGATTCTGATTAATCCAACGTTCAACAGCTCCGTCCTGAGGTCCTTTAGTACTAACGTTTGGCTGACCTACGTACAAACTGCAATTTGTTGGACATTGTATAACTTTTGTTCCAAAATTTATATCTTGATCGATATGATTGCTTTCGAGTGTTTGCATTAAATTAAGTACGTTTGTTTCAATTTCAACAATGTCACCTACAGTTAAAGTCACAGCCGTATCCAATGTAATCGTCTTGCCTGATACAGTATATTGTCCATTATTGTTGAATGGAGTTGGCTGTAAAAATTCATTATTGAGTTTGACAGTTGGAGAACCTACTGGTGTTCTTAAAGTTGTGAATACTTTATTTGTAGTGTCAGTGACCTGGAAACGCTCTACGCTTCTATCATAGAGAAAAACTTTACCTGCTCCGACAATTTCATCACCGGCACTGGTAAATGGAGAACCAACTATAAGTTGTCTGCCATCTGTTGTAGTATCAATGCTGTAGCCAAAAGTTGTTAAACTTGCAGAATCTCCTGAACCGATGTTAATTGTGTCAACGAGCGTCCAGCTGTCTCGAGAATTAAAAATTATACTGCCAGTTATGCCTGACGTTAAAGTCACAATCTTGGTGTTTGCATTATATGTATAGTCAAGAAATGGTCGCTGCACTACTTCGTTTACAGTCACGCTAAAACTATAGATGTCAGTGATAGGATAAATGTCTTCTACACTAAAAGTAGGAGTTGACACAGTTGGGTAATAGGATATGCTTGATTTTCTCCTAATGACTATCTCATCGCTTGTGTTTGGTGGTGTGGTGAATGCCACAATATTGTTAACGAATGAAAAATCTGTGCCCAAGACTTGTGGGACCCCATTTACATTTATTAGTATCTGTTGGCTTCCAATTCCACCATCAGCACTGTCATCATCAACTACAATATGTCCTGTAATATCAAAGTTGTTTTGCGCACCGTCACCAAAAAAAGTCACCTGTTGTAATTGTACGGTGGTTTTGTTGTAGCAGTAAACTTTATCATCCCCAAGAGCAGAAATGTACATCCATCTTTCATCGTTACTAACTGCAACATCATATCCAAACTGGCTTCCACTGCTTAAATCGTTCTCAACAAAACATTGTGTTAAAAAGAAGTTTCCAGTATCAACATTCCTGTTCAGTGCAAAAGCATATCCACGTGAACTATCACTTAGATTTGCACCAGATGCAATCCATTTTGTACCGCCAGTGTCTGTACTTTTACCAAAATTTAAAGTGTCGGTAGTTGCTGGAGAAAAAATAGTTTTTTCAGTGAAGAAACCAGTGTCATTCAAATTATAGGTGTACAATGCTCCAATGCCACTGTTAAAGCCAGTCGCACCAATTACCATTCCTTGATTTGATAAACCTTGGGAAATTGATGAACCAAAGAGGTTGTTAAACACTGGAGTGGATGCCTCGATATCCGTGGCAAAGGTAAATGGTTCAATTTTTTGATAGGCTGCCCAATTTCCAGTACCGTCATCATCTGACCAAACCTGGCGTCCAGGCAAAAGTGAATTTACAAAGCCAAGATTCACAATGTCACTAGATTGTCTTACTTTAACACTTTCTAAGACGAAAACTATGCCAATACCGGTAAGAGAAACAGTTGAATCAGGTAGTCCAAAAGCAACTGTGACCTTATTCAAAGTTGGAACACTTACAACTTGAAATGCGCCATCTACCAGATCACTGAAAAATCTTACCACAATGTATTGATCTTGAAGTAACCCATGTTGTCCATTAAATGTAAATGTGCATGTGCCATTAAGGTTGTCACGTACCTCTATAAGTTCATGTACCACTAAACTATTGGTATAAACATTCCAATCATATGAGTTATCTTTTGCTACCCAGATGCTTGTTCCCACAAGGAGGTTTGATATGTTATCAAGTACTGGGAGCAAGTTGTCAAAATCAAAAATCTTGATGTCAACCTCATCATAGTTTACATAACCTGCAGATGGAAGTTCAATGTCAGGCTGATTTTCAGTCAATAATGGTAAAATGTTAGGTGACTCAATGTTGTAGCTGGCTTTATAAATTTGGTCAACTAATACTTTCTGATCTGCTTTAGAAGTGTTTTCTGGTTCTACGACACCAATGGTAGCAGGATTACTCAACAATTTGGATTCATCAAGTTGCAATTCATAATATGAACGGTTTGCATTAGCACCATAGATAGCACGTTGTAGTGCCCAGTTTTCAAAGATTTGGTAATCAGCAACTTCCTTATTAAGATTAGCCTGAGTAAAGATTTCAGCGGCTTGCGTGGTTCCTTTGGTTCCAATAAATTGTTGATAAAGATTTACCTGGCTGATGTCATCAAGATTAAGATTCTGCATGTATTGTCTTGGTCTAAATCCGATTAATCCAAAAGATAGTTGATCCGCGTCCTGTTCAAGATTTGCGGTCTTTGTATCATAATAATTGTTAATTAATGCTGCTTTTGTTGCAGCATTTGGCAATAAACCTTTGCTTATTAGATTATAGTCACTCTTAATCCAGTCATTGAAATTAAAAGTTGAAGTTGGTGACAATAACTTGCCGGCACTCCAATAGGCATCTTTGTATAGCACAATTTCACCTTTACTATAAGATTGGTTTGGAACCCATTCTTTAATATTATCCTGGTTTAGAATAAATCCTTCGGCATCTAATGTACCATTCCAGTCATAGGTTTTATACCCATCGACCAATAGTCGGTATTGTCTTAACCCAGTAGCGGGATCATATAAAAGATCATTGAAAATACTAGTGTTATCAAATATTATCATATGTTCATATGATACTAAGCTGGCATCTAAATAACAAAGTGCTTTGTTTTGTTGCGACGTTATTTCCATTAAATTATCTGTACGGTAAATCACATAATTGTCGGGTGTTAGCACTTTATTGTTTTGGTCGAGAAGTTGATTGTTCACCAAAGAATCAACCACAGAGTATTCTCGTTCAATTTTTAGAACATTTGCTCCAGGGTTTAGGTTAATAATACTTCCGGGTGCCCAACCTTGAGTGGTCCAATAAACAAACTCCCTGGCAATCTGCACCCAATTTAAGGTCACGTTATTTTCAACATTATCAAAAATTAAACCTTGTTGTTCTAGCAGTTTTCCATAACTAACCAAAAAGTCAACAACACCATTTATTGTTGTAAATGTGTATCCGTATGGAACTTTTACTACCGTATCACTAAAATCCTTTGGAATGCGAGCTTGCTTGCCATTTACATTAATTGTATCAAAATTGCCATTTGGTTTGCTTGCTAGTATTCTAAAGTACGGTTTAGCTCTACTATATCCGTCAACGCTATACCCAGTACTAGTTCTTTGGACAATTACTGAACTCCATGCTATTGTTTCAAATGATGGATTTTTATACAATAAAAGTTGATAACTTTCATCCGGCAAAAGCAAACTTGAATTTAAACTGTTTGGAGATCCTTTTTCACTGAAAATTTTCAAATATTTTTTATCGCTAAAACCAGCAAGTCTGTAAATTAATTGTATGTTAAGATTTTCCAGTGTAGCAGACAACTCAGTGGTGCTGTCTAACCCTCTTAATTGATTATAATCAACGATAAAATTAATATAGCTGTTTTTTGCAATGCCATTGCCGTATACTTGTAGTGTTGCTGGCTGTATTCGGTAACGCTTATCGTATAGATACTGATTATAACTGGTGTCATATGTATAACGATCAATGTCAGCATTTAATGCAAAATATTTTGCAGTTTTTGTCAATGCAAATAACCTTTGTAGAGCAAACCGATACTGACTACTTCTTCTCCAGGCTGTTTCGGCAGGTCCCTGATCGCCAAAAACCCAACTTTTTGCAAAACCGTTTTGATCGTAAGATCCTACAATTACATCAAGTGGTGGTAAAAGATTACCTTCGCTATCAGCTGGGATAATCTCAAGTAGTTGTGGTCTTTTAAATTCTGGAAGGATTGTTGCGCCTGCAGGATTTGCAAGTTTTCCATCTCTTAGATCCCGCCACAATACAAGGTTACCACTGGTATATGGACCAGGTCCATAGGTGTCTTCCCACCAACTTGGTTTTTCTGGCTGACCTAACATTTCCCACGGATGAGTATGTGGTCGATCTGTATCATATAAACTGGAATAAATTGCTCGCCAACCACCAGTAAGTAGTGAATTGTCTAACTTATTAAGTGAGCGAGAGTAATTGTAGGTAAAGGCATTTTCATTGTCGTAAGTTTGAGACTTATAATCAATTTTGTTGGATCCTACCCATTGTAAAAAATTGTCCGCCAAGATTTGATTAACTTCTGTCAAGGTATAATCTGTGGTTCTAAAAAATCCTGGCACCACTTCTTCAGGATCAATAGGCGCACTATATCGATTAGCCACTTTGATATTACTATAAATTCTAGTTTCAAATTCTAATAGAACATCGTCACGTATATCATCAAAAGCTACTGTAATACTACCGTCATGGCCTTGAATCACGTTTGTAGGCGTTGTGTAGGTGTTGTCGAGATATTTCTGAGGTTTGTAGACTTTGCTTAACCCCATTGAACTTGGTGTAGCAGGGACAAAACTACCATACGTCGTAGTGTATTCTCTGATCTTGATTTTATCGCCTACTGTTAATGTAACGGCATCAGTATTAATAGTGATTCGAGGACCATCTGTCCCTACACTGTATTCATGGCCATCACCTACCAAAATATTATCATTGAGATACACTACCAATCCTTGGTAGTTTGCACTGGTAAAGTTATAACTATACAGAGTGTCAAAAATGTTTGACGACAAAATATTATAGGTATAAACTGTTTCATCAAACGTTTTATTGCTTGGTAAAATATCACTCCAGTAAAACGGAGAATTTTCAGTTTTGCCAAGGCTTAACGACTCAACCACTTCGTCTAAAATATTGGCTGTGATGTAGCCCGACCAATCTGAATTTGCAACTGCGTTCAACAATAGATTTTTATACTGCTCATATTGATACCCTGCCCAGTCAATCGAATCGAAAAAGTCAAATTCTTTTTTGTATAAAAAAGTTGAGGCAAATGTTAGTGGTGAACTGTTTTGGATAACATTTTCACCGTATGGAACAACGTTACCTAAATCTCTTAGGTTGTTTGCACCAGTAATTTGTCCAGAAAAGTTTGTTAAATTTTGACAAATCGTATTGTAATGTCCACGTCCAGTTCCGAGAGTGAACGTACCACTGTTTGTGTTAATCGCATTGTTTTCTAAGTTTGTAGCCACTGAATAATATGCAATTTTACTTGATGTTTTACTAACAACACTTACTTCAATTTTTGTTCCAACTGCTGGTGGCGTAACGAATGTTATTTCAGTGAAACCCTGATTGTTGGTAGTTGTTGTATACTGGCTAGGTAAAATAAAAGTATCATCTTGGAAAACTTTTAATGGTACAGTATCTGCATTGTCATCAGCGAGTACGTCTAGTACTAATGGAAGATTGTTATATTCAAAGGTAAAAATTTGTCTGCTGGTGGTTTGCGTGTGAGCTGTTTGCCAACCTATTTTGTTAGTGTTTGTTGTTCGACTGGTATAACATTTACTGTGGCCCACTGATATATTTGATGTTGTGCTTGTATTGTTTGAGACATACACAAATGTATCACTGTATAAATTATTTGCAAAAACAATATCACCAATATTATCAATTGACAAGTATTTTAACGGAAAACCAAGCACCGTGTCGTTTGTGCCTGTACCAGTAGCATAACTAAACAATTTTGTACCGGCAAAACTTGTTCCTGGATAGATTGTAGTATTACTTAAACTGTAATCATTGTTGTCAAAAATATCAAATAACGGTGCCTGATTGACTGCAATTTTTTGTTGACCTTCTACCCATGCTGTGCCATTATAAGAATAACATTTGCCTTGATTTTCTATGCCACTTAATACTGTGACAGTTTGGTCAAGCAAAGCACCAGCACTTGTAATATCAGCTGGTTGTAAGTCAATAATTGGTTCACTACTATCGTCGATTGTGACAAAATTAACAAGATAAACTTTATTGCGCACTTTAGAATCAAGATCTGCAGCAAAAATTATTCTTGATCCTTGTTGTAATGTGTATCCGTCAGAGCTATAACCAATGGAACCATTAACATTGCTTAACGCATCGAGCTCAATGGTATCGATTACATCAACTGGTGCAATTGATTCAGTTCCAAAGTTAAACAATCGTAAACCAGTATTAAATTCTAAGATCGGACGTTTTGCACGATTGTCTTGATTTAAAACAGCAACAGTGTTATTATAGCTTGCAGTAGCATAAATTACATCAATGTGGAACCACCTATTACTGCGTGTCCATGGATTTCCGTCTTTACTGGCGCGATTTATTGTTAGATAGTCGGTGGCTGTGGGAGCATTTAGCGACGCTTCAAAACCACCATCATCAAACCCTAAAGAATCAAAAGGTATTGTTTCAGACTGAGTGTATTTTTCTGGGGTATAAAAATCTGTGACTGGTAGAAGTTTTATTGCATCGCCTACACCCTCTACATAATATTTGTTGCCTGCATAAATTTCAGGCGTAGTGCGTCCTTCAAACTGAACTTTTAAACCGGTGGTAAAAACTACGCCATTAGGACTTGTATAATTCTTTGCTCCAATGATATCATCAATATCGAGCTCAATATTTGTAGGTGTGTCAACTAGCCTTATCACCCCAAACAAATCAGGATTATTAACATCTTGGTAATATAAGGTGTCAAGATTTGCTGTTATTAGTGGAACCACTGCATAATAACCATTGGCATCTTTGTACATATAGTAATCACCGTACACTGTACCATAGTTCACTAATAGTTTCTTAAGATTGTTAACTTCTCTTTCAACAGTAAGGGATAAAATTGGATCAGAATCTGATGAATAATTAATTCTCCAAACTGCGTATTTGGTAGAATCATCTGTAATTTCTGTGCTGCCGTCGAGAGTCCACCCTCCTTCCAGCCCGTCGGGTTGAGCTAAAAATATCACAGTACGACTACGCAAATCTGTGATCCCGTCGATTCCTTTATAGGTTGCTAGAAACGTGCTGAGTCTTTGTCCATTTATGTCATCTAATTGTAAGCTAGAAACTAAATCAACATTGCCATCAGATGTTAAATTTACATAAAAATCTTGTGCGCTTTTAGTCGGTACATTAAATGATATTGTTCCTTGATCATCACCATTGTTAGTGACACCAAGGATATCTCGACTGCTTCTATCATTATAAGAAAGAGTACCGTCAGCTCCAGGTACCGTTTGGATCCAAAAAGGATTACCAGGCTGATTTACTGCAAATGTATAATTACCTTGCCTTGCTATGGTAATAGTTGGCAGATTTCCTGCCTCGCCGCTGAATGTTAGGGTTTTTGCTGTTCTCGTGACAGTAAAGTCTTGTGTTAGAGGAATATCTGTTGCAAATACATCAACTTCGTCGGGACCGTCGGGCAACCAGTAGTATTGACTAAAATTTATAAACTTGTCAAAATCAACAAATGGATCCCAGCTATAGTACTCGCTGTTAAACAATCGATCGTATCTGTTGGTCAAGCCACCTTCATTTCCAATTCTGTCTACTAATCCTGGATATGTTAAGGCTCCGTCAGCAGTAGGAGTATTAGGTTTTAAAAAGGTGACACCTGGTTCAAGTTGATAGTTGTTTCGAGGAGCAGTTAACTCAGGAATATAAGAATCGTTTGGGTTAACACCAGGCCCTACACGCCTTCCGATATATCCTTGTGTTTGCGCTAATTTTGGTTCTTGTATTAACTGATCCAGCGTTGCACTTAGAAGTTGTTCGTTGGCTTTTGTACGAAATACTTCAGGTAAAAAATCAATACTTCTAATTTGACTTGCCATTTACTACTCTACTCCACTACCTGTCGCAGTTCTTAATTGGCTACTTGTTAACGCAGTTATTACTTCTACATTGTTTACAGTGGCAGCGTTTACAAAAATTTCATTTGGTTGACACCTTATTTCGTAAAGGTCGCCAAAATATTTTAAAGGATCTACTGGAACAAGTACAACGCTGCTGATGATGTCACCTAGTTGATCGTGCAAATATGCGCTCAACTCAGAAAAATAAAATGTATTTCCAAAATCCCAATTTTCTATGGTAAAGAATTCATTCATTGCAGCAATAATTCGACTTTTTATTTCGCTGTTGCTTGCTGTGCTATTAAGATTTTTTACTGCTTTGATAGTGGCACGAAGATTTTCTTCGGCTTTATCGCCAAACAAAGGTTTAAAGGTCACGCTGTTGAGCACCATATTGTCGGATATCATTTTGTATTTGTTTATAGAATTATAACTTGCGTTTAATTCATCAATGGTTGGTTGTGAGGGTTTTGACACCTGACCAGTTGTATCCTTAATCCAATTTTGATATGCTGTATAGTATGTGCTTGTCACCAGATATAGATCAATAATATTGGTTGTGCCTGGATCTATTCTTCGACTTAATGGCGCATTATGCCTATATTGAAAATAAAGATCTTGCCGTCCAATTAAGGCTTCATATCCACTGGTTTGCGTGATAGTTCTAATCCCGTTAGCTGCAACAGTTAGCTCATAAAATAACCTTGTTGCAGTAGCATAAAAGATTTGTCCATTTGAATATTCTGATTTGTTCAATTCGATGCTGTCAAGATTAGTAAAGTCCGTAATAACCTTTCCGGAGTCAAGCGGAAGGTATCTTTCAAGATTGTCAAAATCAGTGGTTCTTTGTAAAAACACATACTTGTTTGTGATGTTCACAGTTGGTGCAACTATGGTTTCAAAGTAATCAGGGTCGTCGGGTACTCCGTCGTTGTCTGCATCATTGAAACTAACTTGCACTCTAAAGTCATCAACAAATCCATCAGCTTCAACTGGTTGTCCCACAATATCAACAACAACATCACTGTTTAACGGACTAGCTGAATCAGGCTGACTATTTGTTTTTAAAACATTTACAAAATCATTAATAACCTTTCCATTTTTTGGATCATATACTCGCTGAGATCCGTCATAAAAGAATCTTGTTTGCAAAACACTGCCAAAGAATCTTTGTAAACTTCTACTTGTGACAGTGTAAGTGACACCATCAGTTTCGAACTTTACTAACCAACTATTATCCAAACTTGTTCCGCTTGTATTTTGTGCATTAGCTAAACTAAATGTGTCTGAAGCGTTTAGATTGATATTAGTGATTATATACCAAGTATCAGTTAAATTGTTGTATCCAATTCCGAATGTCCTATAAAGTTCAATCTGTTCAGACATACTTTGCTCTAAGGTTGATGGCAAATCATTATCCAACTGCGGTATCACCACTGTTGGTATTGCATTTGTTGGCACAAAAGAAGTAAGAACAACTGGCCCACTACCGTCTGACAAATTACCAGTTCCAAAGTTAGTACCGTCGAGCACCACTGTTTTTACTGAGGCCCATATGAATAATTTTTGATCAGCCTGTGTAGGAGATCCTAATTGTAATCTGTTGTTTCGGTCAAAATAATAACCTGTTGGGGCTTCAAATTTCACTAGACTTCCTGCATCAATGTACTTCTTATTATCGCTTGTGGTTGAGCCCACTGGTGCCGGTGAATTAGATGTAGAAAATTCAAAGTAGCCTGTCGTTTGATTTGTTTGAGTTGTGCTCTGCCTCCAAATTAAGTTTAAAGAAGTTAACACTGGCCGAGGGAAATTTTGGTAGTAAAACTCAAGCATACCTCTACTTTGTAAAATACTTTCAACCTGATTTCTGATAACGTTGTTGATATCATTGAGATCCGCAAATTCAAAGGTAAATGACGGGAGAAGATTTTTTTCGTAAATCAAACCATCGCTGGAGAAAACATTTGTACTACTGTATTTGCCAGTGATGTCTACTAAATCAAGGTATCTGCTGGTTCCGATACTGCTTCGATTAACTGCTTTACTTTTAATAATTGTATTGAACAAAGTATATGGGAAATTGTTGTAGTCCTCACCATTTACCATGCGGTTCTGCGTGTAGAATCTTGCAGGAGCCCGATTTTTAATATCGTTGATATTTTCCCTGTTTGTAGCATTACTAACTGGTTGACTTAGTTGACAAGTAAATGTAATAGTTTCATTACGGCCAGTCTTGCTTTGATACACAATACTGATGCTTATTTCTTGCATATCTTCAGGATTGATAATATATCGCAACCCATTGCTTGCTCGAACATAACTTCTAAAATTGCCAACTGGAATCGAACTAAACACTCCGTCGCCAAAATTCAGACTTATTTGATCATTGGTTCGACTTGATACACTATAATATGTGCGTGAATTTGGTGTGGTCTGTTCGGCTGCTGCAGCAAAGATATTTTCGACCTTGGTCCATTCCTGGTCAACATTACCATTTGCATCTAAACTGTACAACCAAACATCTTCATTGTTAACACCTTCAACGTTAACCGCAACCACTCGATTACTGATTCGCTCGGCTAAATTAAAATCAACTGCTTGTAGTGTGCCTTGTTTAAAATAAAAGAAAAATCCTGTATTTGGACTTGCATACCCAAGGCGATCGTTGCGATATAGAAAATTAAATTCGCCATCAGGTCTAGGACTATTTTCATACACATATTCTTCATTGTCCATGGTAGCACTAACAGCTTCAAAGGCCATTGCTGTACCGTTGACTGTTTTGTCAAAAGGTATGACTGGTAAGAAGCCTGTGACTAAATTTGCAGTGTATTGATCAGTTTGCACTCCAAGAATATTTTTACTGTTGCCTGGGCGACCAAACCTCTGACTATTAACCAAACAAGAATTTACTACCACACTAAACTGTTCTAGCCAATCTGCGTTTGTTGTATCGTTCCACTTGATGTTAATATTACTTAGATTATTTCCATTGTAATCTTTTACATTTTCTGTGGTCAATACGCTAGTGACTTTTAAATATCCTTGTGCTTCAGAATTACGTTTTGGGGTATATCCTACCAGGTCGGCTAAACGAACAACACTGTCTCTACGTTCTGCAGTATCAATAAAATTTTCACGGGTGTTAAGATCGTTTCTGAAACTTAAAGACTGACCCATAAAGGCCATAACGTCAAGCAGAGCTATGAATTCACTACTTTCAATGTAATCGTTAAAACTTTCAGGGTAATATAAACGAATATAATCAATGAAACTTTTTCTTAATGTTTCAAAGTCGTAGCTCTGGAAATCAGCTTCTCTATAAGTTTGATAGATACGCTTCCAATCTTCTACACCAAAAATACTGGTTTGTCTTGTTGTCTTTGCCATAGTCCCTTCCGATGAAGTATTTATGGCTTGAATAATATACCTAGTTTATACATAACTGGCACGACGATTATTTTCGTCGAATAACAGTGAGAGACTAGCAACGTCGGTGGTACCAACAGTATCAACTTGGAGCTCAATTAGTATACCGTTATCTTGTACATATACTTGTACATCACTAACATAGATTCTAGGATCTAAAGCTACCACTCTCTGTACCTCATTGTAGATATCTTGAGTAATTTCGGGGGTTTGATTATCAAACATAAAATTCCAAAGAGTTGTACCAACTTCGGGGCGCCCGACAACTTCACCTTGTCTAATACTAAAAGCATTGAGTAAATCACGTTTTATTAAATCAAAATCAGTTAGAACATAATTCTTCACTTGATTGATTGTATTGTATCCAATAAAAGTTGCCATACTGTATTTACCCTTTTATCAAAGCCTATCTTGTGGCTGTGCAGGTCCGTAGTATCTCAGCAAAAGTTCTCTGGTGCCGTGTATTTTTGTAAGAACATCATTGATGATTCGAAGTACATATGGATCACTAGGATCAATGTTGAACTGTGTCAGATTTCCATTGCTTGCAAGTTGGCGGACTCTTGGTGGCTGTTCAAACGATGTTGCATAATTAGGTGGAGGTGTTTTCTCATCTAGCACAGATGCGGCTGATACATCAATAGATAATCTATTTGCAGTGCCCACTTGATCGTTTGCCGCTATAATGCCTTTTATGTCATTGCTAATCTTTTCATCTGCAAGATTAACACTAAACTGTGTACCTCTAACCATTGTGTTTATGTCATTCAAGATTGGTGTACTTTGTACGGTACCATTTATCCAATCCCGCACAGTTTCGGCTGGATATACACTTGCGGCTTGCACCAATCCTGCAAGGTCCGCTGGATTCTCTTGACCAGATACTATGCCAAGATTTTGTAAATTGTTAAGTCCGGTGGCATACAGGTCACTTTGTATTGCGTCCTGTAATTCGCTATCATTAAGCAAAGTACTAACATTGTCGATACCTACAAGTCCTGTCCACACATTAGGATTTTGCAAAATATCAACTTCAGTGTTGATATCACCTTCAAGGTAAAATTCAACTGTGCCTGGCTTTAGATATCCAGCCGTTTCTAACTGCGACGCTGTGAATCCATATTTCCCTACGCCTTTTTCGTTGCTGATAACATTAGCTGGTTGTCCAGTCACAAAAGTTTGTTGTGCAAGCATTGCACGAACTTGGTTTTGATCTAGTTCGCCAACTCTGTTGTCTGGGTAGGCGGTTGCTTCATAGTCCGCAATGCTAATAGTTGCTACCTGTAAGTCTTGTATACTGGCTAATCGCTCTTGCACCTCAACTGGCAATGGTACATCTTCAGCAACACTCGATAAATTTGCCTGAGTATTAATTCCTCTGCCATGTAGTGGATATGGTTCATGTGTTGGAGCTCGTGTCACAATAGTTTCAAGCTCGTTTTGTTTAACTTCCCATCCTTCATTTTCTTTCCAGGTCACATCGGGTAATTTATATCTGTTAAGCCTTACAGTCTTTGGTACGTCTGGCGCAGAGCCGCCATTAAGGCTTATACATCCAGCACTCATTACCATGTTGTCACCGCCATTGAATGTTCCAGTTTTTTCTGCTTTTAGGCTCAATGTTCCGTCACTTCGAACTCCTACATATTTTTCACTGGCCATTAACATGGCTTTTTTACCTGTAATTTGAATTACATCACTTTCAACAACAACAGCACGATCGCTAGCAAGGTTAAGGCTTCCATATCTGCTATTCAAATTAATATTGCGGTCAGCATGCATGTTAATGTCGCCACTACTGCGTATGTTAACACTATTTGTTGCGTAAAGATCGATAGTACCTTCACTGCCAAGTTCAATCCAACTTTGTCCATTTGCATGCATGATATGGACGCACTGTCCAGTATCGCTCATGATTATTTGATGGCCCTGTGCAGTACGGAAACGAACATGTTGGTCGTTTCCACTGCTGTCACCGTCATCCATAATGAGACTATGTCCACCGCGTCTTCCAACAATTTCAAAATTATCTAAGGACGATGCGCCTGGACTGTTAGCATCTTGTGAGAGGGCAGTTTGAAATTCAGTTTCATTATATCCCCCGCCATAAATTGGACGTCCAGGTGTGCTAATGCCGTATAGAGTGCTAGGCGTTTCTCTATAACTATTGCTACCAATAACACCTCGAACTGGATCAGTGAGCAAACCTTGTTGCAGTAGAACAAAGGCAGCATAAGAATGTACTGGTTTTGGCAAATCAAAGAATCGGGGACCATCTGCCGCGGCATTTTTATCATTTATTTCAACAACAGGTAAGGCACTAGAGTTTTTAAAATAAGTTGATGTAAGCTCGGCATTTGCTTCATAATTTGTACTAGAACCAATTGCTGGAAGCATATGGTGAGAATCAGGATTTACTACGCTACCAAAGTAATAACCTTGGTTAGGATCTCCTTGTGCAAATACACATATTACTCTTGTGCCAATATCAGGAGGAGTAAACCACATGCCATAACTGTGTGGATTTTGTAAAAAACTACCGTTGCCAGTTTTTGGTGATGGTGGACTTGTTTGTCCGTAAAAAGGCGAAATATAACTTACTGATTTCCAGCCTTGCGGGTCGTTTTCATTTTCTAAACTAAGATATTCAATGTATACTTGTAATCTTCCGGTGCGAGCCAAATCTACGTTATTTTTTACAATGCCAATGTGGGGGCCTGGATCGACTGGTGCTCCGCCAGCGTCAGTTTTATATGCTCTACTGGTTCCTGTGCTTTTTTGAACGTTATCTACCATTTCTAAACCTTAATTTTTTAATACCGCGTCACCCGCATCGTCGCTTATTACAGTGCTTCCAGGTTTTGGCTGAACACCCTGATCACCATAGTACTGCAAGAGGTCAGCTGATGTACCATACACCCTAGTTAGTGTGCCGTTTATCTCTACATCTCTAAAAGGTAAACTTGTGTCAATGTTAGTGTTTGTAGTATTACCACCGCTCTGTAGTCGACGACGTTGTGTTGGTGTTGCCACTGCTGTCAAAGTACTTGACCCGCTTGGAATTTCACTAGGAGATGCCTTAAGATTGCTTTGTCCAAACGGCAGTCCAGTATCGTTAAATTCATCATCATTTACAGTATCTGGATTACCAATGGCTCCTCTAAAATGCCTGCTTAGACCACTAAGCCGCTGTGTAAATGCACCATTCCTAAAGTAATTAGTGACTTTTACAGCACTGAATACTAAATTTTCTTGTCCTTGTGTCAGAGTTCCGCCCGGTGTTTGTATTCCAGGTTGATCTCTAAAAGGTATCACCAAACCGTTGTCTGTGTTGTAATCACTGATCGGATTAAACTTAATTTCATAAAGAACTTCTCCGCCTTCGTAATTTACACTTCCATCATACATAAACGCATTTAAATTGATTTTAGTTTTACTGTTATAGTAAACTTCGCTTTGCTGAATCCAATCAGGGTCGCCTAAAATTTCAACATCTGAATAGGCCACATCAACAGGATTATACAATCTGTCAGCAAGTCCTGCAGCAATAATTAAGCTGTTTCTTGTTCCACCTTGTTGACTTGCGTTTGGCACTGCATAGACTTTTTTGTTTGGAAATGGACCAGGATCTTCGACTTCTGCGTCAGAGGAGTTTAATCCCGCTTGGTTTATTGGTGTTAGGTAATTTGCGTTTACATTGATTGAAAAATCTAAGACTTCTGAATTTTCGCCAGTAAACCAATAATTGTAAAGTTTATGTGTACCTACATATCTTGTTTTAGGAAAACCTGCAACTAAAGGAGTATTGATCTTGTATCTTGATATAATGTAGGTTATTTCATATTGATAGTCATTTCTTTTGATGTCGTATTGCAATGGTTCTACTGTACATCTTACTCGGTACCATTGAACCACATCTACATCCGGAGCACTAGCCGACACCCTACCTGTTTTTTCGTCAATGATTACATTTTGTTGTTTTGTAATATAGGTGCTGCTTCTCATCATTAAATCAATCAACTGCACTATTTGTGTTCCTGCCTGTACAGTCCACGTACGAGCTTTTCCGTTGTAATTAAGTTTTGAACTTAAAAAACGATCTGCGGCTGTTTCGGCTTCGCTGAGTACACTTTGATTTTTGTTAGGACGTCCAGGTTTCGCTAGTTGAGCATCTGCAAGTCCATCAGCATCTTCAAATATTATGTTGTAAATGTCGGGATATGTGTATCTACCAGTTTTAACTAATTCGCTTTGATATTTGTTTAAGGCTCCTACTAAACTGCCTTTATACACAGTACCAACTGGTGTTGTAATATTGTTCTGATCAATTTCTTCTTCAGTTGGTTCATAATCGCCGTCGATGACACTGACTCGTCTTGCACTTCCTTGTTTGTTGCCAAGCATGTCTGCTACGGTTTCTCCTTGCAATCCCAATGTAAAAGGTATTGTTGCTCTCGCAATACTATAACCAATGTTGGTTTGAGGAGTGACCGCATTAATGGTATATTCAGTTGCCTTACTCTGTATTTGATATGTTAAATTACCAATATGAAAAGGTATAAACTTTTCAATTATTGCATTTCTATCTGTTCTAAATCCTTTGGAGCCTAATTGACTTGCACTGATCTGATTGCCATTTTCATCATAGCCATAAAAACGAATAACCAATAGGTAGGTCATTGAAAACTCATTGCCAAATCCAGTTACCTTTGAGTGTTCGAGTGCAGCTCTTTTTAATCTTTGCAAAAAAGTTATACCTTGTGGTTCAAGTACTTTCATTGTAAGATTTGTTGCGTTATGTGAGCTTCGAACTTCTTGGGTTCCTACTAGGCTCTCAAGTTCAAGATCTTCTAAGTAAAAATCAACGTCAAAATATCTATTGCGTTGACCTTTAGGAGCTCCTCCGCTTTGTACAAGTAGTTGACTGTTAGGCAACTGTTTGGTTTTCTGTGCAATTAAGTCTCTATACTCTGGTGGACTCATAACATAAATGCTCAAACTGTAAGTGCTAGTGGTTAAATTGTTTAGTAAATTTTCAGTAGGAATAATTGGCTTTAGAAATTCAGGTGCGATTGCCACTTCGCCAGAGTTTGAGCTGATACCAATATTTTCTTGTTGGTTAAAGAATGCATCATCAGTGGTAGCTGATGTACCGGCCTGGGTTGTTCTGCTCTGTCTTGCTTGCTCGGGTGTGC
>Ga0222718_10001947_pt1 | contig 19062 bp, 15 predicted proteins | sample C33_27DmetaG_FD_165045 | JGI IMG/M metagenome (GOLD analysis project Ga0222718, IMG submission 165045) | Estuarine water microbial communities from San Francisco Bay, California, United States - C33_27D | ecosystem: Environmental > Aquatic > Marine > Unclassified | place: USA: California... | reverse complement strand
CTCGCTACGTCTCTGAGCATGCCTGAAAAAATGGGTTACGTCGATTGATCTAGATTCGAGCTGCCTGGAGTTCAAACAAGCGCTCCGTCGACCCTGCCTAAGACAACCTTCAGGGATTGGACAACCGGCGCAAGCAGCGCCATTAAAATCGGCCGGTTTTTCAACCGTTTGGGTTGCGTTGAGGTTGCAGCACTGAAAGAACCCCATGGTATGCCACTCGACATGGTCCGTTCAGCAGGCGTTTCGGCGCTCTCACGAAAACTCCTCGTCACGCTTCTAACCGTCCTCGATTGCTTTTGAACTGTTGAAGAACCCAAGAACCCTATCACTGGGGTCTCATCTAGAAACGATCAACTCGATAAGCATCGATCGGCAGAGCAGGCGACTGGCCCGAAATGCATGCGGCGACCAAGGTTGCAGTCACTGGCGCCAAGGTCAAACCTATGTGCCCGTGGCCAAAGGCATAAACCACTTGTCGCCCAAGCCGCGACGGAGAGATTACCGGCCGACTATCCGGCATTGAGGGTCGAAAACCCATCCAAACACGACTGGGAGACTGAAGGTCCGGAAACAACGCCGCGACTCTGCGCGACAGCGATGCTACCCGAGCTCCAGAGACGGGTGCTGCAAGGCCTCCTAATTCTACGGTGCCTGCTGCTCGTAGCCGTCCCAACATCGGCGAGCAATAAAAGCCGTCTGCTGCACTGCATACTGGACGCGAGACCCGAGCCTCGGCACCATCATATTCGAGATGATAACCACGCTCTGTATCCAGCGGTACAGCATCGCCGACTTGATCCGCGAACTTTTTTGAGTGAGCACCGGCCGCGACGACCACTTGCTTGGCTTGTAAGCGCTTACCGCTCGATAAGTTCAGCACCACCGCACCGCGTTGCGGCGACACTTCTTGCACTTCAGCTGTCATCAATTCCACACCCTCTTTGACCACTGCCTCTGTCAGTTCTTGCATCAGTTTGCCAGGATCCAATACCGACTGGGCTGCTGGAAAAAGAACCCCTCCACCCTCGACTTGCGGCCAATGAGGTTCGAGCACGGCTAAGTCAGCGGGGCTTAACCACTGCATTGGTACTCCGAGTGCCGCTCGACGAGCTAGGTCTTGCTTTGCTAACAAGAAACTCGCCTTGGACTCATAGACGTAAATACAGCCCTTCGAGTGCAGTAAATGGTCGGCGTTAATTGAGGTCGCCAGCGCCTGCCACCGACTGCCCGCATCTAATGTCAGTGCGGCAATTGCTTGCATATTCTTTCTTGCATTCGACCCCAGTGACTGCCACACAAATTGTCCGAGCCATGGCATCAGCGACATCAGAGCACCTGATCGAATACTGAACGGGCCATCTTGCTGGAGAAGGATCTCTGGCAACTGCTTGAGCAAAGCCGGAGAACCGATCGGAGCCACCGCAAAATCGGCGATCGTGCCTGCGTTTCCCATCGACGCACCTGATCCCGGACGTTGACGATCAAGTAGCAACACCGACCGACCTCTTCGTTTGAGCTCAAGCGCACTGACAAGCCCGATAACGCCCGCGCCTATAATCACGACATCTTGATCAGCCACTGACTCTCCTGCCACCTAACCTCATGTTAAATTGTCCTTCGAAGGGAATAATCGAGTATCCGTCACCGAACTCCTGATGTCACAGGGATCTCTATCATGCGACATCGAGCCTTACTCTCTCATCCATTGCGCGAATGCGGTTACTCATTGTAGACCACTCTGAGGCTAGGGTTCTCCTGCCGGAGGGGCAAACTAAGGACTCCCTAAACTTCAATGTTTTGTGAGTTGTTTACGATATTGGATTGGATGAACTCCTCAGGAGCGGCTTCTTGCCATCAGTTTCTAATCCGAGCTTTTTATCTCAGCGCCCCCTGACCCGATCTTCACGACGACTGCTTGATATTGGCTGCTGAACACGGATTGCTTGACAGCGGCTTCTCAAGTACCGCTTCTTAGCATCGGCTTCATAAGGCCGGCTGCGTCGCTAAAGCGCATCTCTAGCGCAATTTCAATAGCTTGCAACACGAAGGCTCGCTTGATGCCCGAGCAGTGCGCACCAATTTGATGCCTTTAAAAACCCTACAAAAACGGTCCCTATAGGACGCTTAACGTCTTTTCTTATGTCGCTTTTTGGACCAAGCGCTAGCCCGGCCAGGACAGGCGACTGCCTCAGCAACATCGCTGGCACAGTCCCTCTTTCACTTAACCAACCCAACAAGAGGGATAGGCCTACATTCGGCCTCTAGATCTTGGGCCAACATCTGGTTACTCTTTCCTAAACCTTTTGAGTAGACCTTTATGACTTACGCACCCGCTGACCGACAGTTCTTTGATGCCGACAGCCACATCATGGAGCTCCCTGATTTCCTAAAAGCCTATGCTGACCCCAGTATTCGTGACGCCATACCCGAGGTCAGTTACAGCGCGTCCTTGGTTACCGATGAAGAAGTTGCCACTATTATGGAGCAAGGGGGTCGACACAGCGAAGCGCACATCGCTGCTCAAATCGCTATGGGGGATGAGCTCATTGCTCATTCAAAGGAAATACAAGCTCTTGGCGCTTTTAACAAAGCCGATCGGAGTCAAGCACTCGACCTACTGGGCTTTGAAAAACAGCTCGTCTTTGCCACTCATAGCGTCGCCTTTCCTTTTCACCCCAGTCAAAAGAAGGATCCGGTTCTTCGTTATGGCGCTACTCGGGCCCATAACCGTCATATGGCCGACTTCTGTAGTGATGACCCAAGATTGATGGGAATTGGCATTATCCCCTTAGATGAACCCCAACTCGCGATGCAGGAATTAGAGTTTGCACTTTCGCAAGGTCTGCAAGCGATTTGGGTACCGCATCGAGCCCCAGGCGAGCGATCTCCCGGACATGTGGATCTAGAACCTTTTTGGGAGCTGCTGGCGGATAGCGGTACGCCCTTTGTACTCCACGTTGGTGGCGCGCCGCTTCAAGCACTCAAATCTTGGAGTAATAATGGCAGAGCGCCCGTGAAAGATTGGATGGGCGGCGGTGAAAATGTTCGGACTAAAGATGCTGCGCTTATGCACCAGCCTCCAGAGACTTTTTTATCTGTGCTGATTTTAGATGGCGTTTTAGACAGGCATCCGAAACTTCGTGGTGCAGCGGTCGAGCTGGGTGCAGGGTGGGTACCCGAAATGGTTCGTCGCCTTGACTGGGTCGCAAAAATTTATGGCAGGGTTGATGAGTCGGTTCGATTTGAACGACCTCCCAGTCAACAAATTAGCGAGCAGCTCGCTTTTACGCCGTTTCCGCACGAGAACGTCCATCACTTGATTCAGGAATCCAATGAGGATTTATATCTGTTTTCGAGTGATTATCCCCACGTGGAAGGTGGCAGGAATCCTATTGGAAAATTCGAGTCCCATCTAACCAATGCGCCCGAATCAGCCAAGCAAAAGTTTTATACCGATAACTTTTTGCGACTGTGGCCTGGCGCGGCCGCATAACCAGGACCCGCCGACCGAAATCGCAGCTTAAGGAGTGATCCAATGAGAAAGCATCGCTCGATTCGAGCCAGCAGCTGCGATTTCGTTGAAGCCTTGGACCATGCTTAAGCTCGAAAACTTTTCATCGGCTGATTTTTTGCGCGAGCATTGGCAGCAATCGCCCTGCCTGATCACCGGCGCGTTACCCGATTGGGGTTCCGCACTTACCGGAGCAGAGCTTGCCGGACTCGCTATGGAGGAGGATGTTGAATCGCGGTTGGTTCTCTATGATCGACGCAACAGCGATTGGCAAGTTGAACACGGCCCCTTTGAAGCGGAGACCTTCCAATCACTGCCGGACACGGATTGGACCCTACTGGTCCAAGCTGTTGACCTTTGGAGTCACGATGTTGATGCCATCAAATCGCTCTTTGACTTCCTACCCAACTGGCGGCTGGATGACATCATGGTCAGCTACGCCGTAGCAGGCGGCACAGTCGGACCTCATTTTGATCACTATGATGTATTTTTACTGCAAGCAGAGGGCCAAAGGTGCTGGCAAATTGGATCTCAATGTGATGCATCAACCCCAATGGTCGCGAATGCCCCGCTTAAATTACTGAGTGAATTTACACCCGAGGAAGAATATCTACTGAATCCGGGGGACATGCTCTATCTTCCTCCAGGCTATGCCCACTATGGGGTTGCAAAGGATAGTTGCCAGACCTATTCGATCGGCTTTCGATCCCCTACCCTCGGTGACTTGTTGGCAGATCTTGCCAGTGAGACATTAAGCAAACCGACCGACTCCGTGTATCGTGATCCGCCATCAAGCAACTGGCAGGGTGAAAGGATCACCGAGGCACATATTGATCAAATCCAGACCATGCTCAAAACGCTTGCCCACGACAGGCAGAGCCTAGCCCATTGGTTTGCTCGCTTTGTGACGCAGCCACGCTATGAGCCTGGTACGACTCCGCTGATCGAGCAGCGCACCGCGATCGTTGGCAATCAGGAATTTGTTAACGGTCGAAAGGCGCCTAAGCCGGGTACACGAGCGTAGTCCTCCTTCCTTTATTTGGCGTGCAATCGTACGGGTAACTCAGCAATACCGCGGACAAAATTGGAGGCCACTCTAACCGGCTCGCCCACCACCTCGATGCGATGAAATCGAGTAAGAATTTCTTCCCACAATACTCGAAGCTGCATCTCTGCCAGTCGGTTGCCCATACAACGATGGATGCCAAAGCCGAAGGATAAGTGATGACGCGGATTCGCTCGATCGATACAAAACCGCTCGGGTTCAGTGATCGCACTTTCGTCTCGATTGCCGGAGAGATACCACATGACAACCTTATCGCCCTTTTTGATCGTCTTACCATGGAATTCCACGTCATTGCTGGCAATACGACGCATGTGAGTGAGCGGAGTCTGCCAGCGAATAATTTCTGGAATCATGCTCGGAATGAGCCTAGGGTTCGCCCGCAACTTATCAAATTCCTGAGGGTACAGGTTGAGCCCCAACACGCCACCAGAAATCGAGTTTCGCGTCGTGTCGTTGCCGCCGACAATCAACAAGATCAAGTTGCCCAAATACTCCATAGGGTCCATGTCACGGGTTGCTGGGTTATGCGCCATAAGCGTAATCAGATCATTGTGTTCGGCAGGGTCCCAATTGAGCCTTTCATCCCATAACTCAGTAAATTCGCTGAGACATTGCATCAACCCTTCTCTCCGATCTTCATCCGGCAAAGTGCCGCCGGTTGCAACACTCGAAGTTGCGAGGTCAGACCAAGCGGTTAACTTCTGGCGCTGTTCAAACGGAAAATCAAAGATGGTGGCTAGCATTTGCGTCGTCAGTTCGATTGAGACAGCATCCACCCAGTTAAAGTCTTCTCCGACCGGCAGACGATCTAAAATTTCAGCAGCACGAGAGCGAATGACCGGCTCAAGCTTAGCCAAATTAATGGGTGCCACTACGCCCGTTACCGCTTTACGTTGCTCATCGTGCTTGGGAGGATCCATGGAAATAAAATTCGGTGCTTGGAAATCGTCACTGCGATTTCCAATACTCACTCCACCTTGCGATGAAAAATCTTGGTGATTTTTGTCTACTGCCATAATGTCGTGGAATCGGGTGATCGACCAATAGGGGCCAAAAGCGCTTTCTGGACAATAATGCACCGGCGCTTCATCGCGTAACCGTTTAAACACCGTCCTAAAAGCGTCTTGCTGAAACATAAGCGGGTTGGATACATCAATGCTCTCTAGATCACCGGAAAAGTCTACCTTCTCGTTTATCTCGCTCATCTTCTCACTCCATTAAGGCAATACTGGGTGCTAGTGCAACCCTCAGCGCATTTCCCTTACTGTGACAAGGAATGGAAAGCGGTGCAATCCCTGAAAGAAAATCTCAATCATTCCGAATTGACAACCCTTCAAGAGCACAGTTGAATGACTCTGAGCCAACCAAGGAAAACACTGTGACTTCATCTTCTACCTCGACCCTGCCCAGCGGGATGGACCTCCCCGCACGGCTATCTGATATTAACGCCGATTTTATGACTCGCTTACTCCGTGCCCGTGGACTGCTCGCTGACCATAATGAAATCATTCGCATTGACGAATCTGGTGTTGGTATGACCGCAGGTTATTTTTCAGACATCAAAAAATTACACTGTCATTTCAAAGAGCCGACTGAATGCCCGAGTCGTTTCGTGGCCAAGGCTTGGCCGGACTTTGAGATGCTACCGGGCGAAACCATTAGCGATATGTTTGTAAAGGACATCAAGGGCTACATGTTGCCTGCTGAGCATTTTTTCCCAAGACCAGAGGTCTTTCTTGCCGACTTCGATCAAACCAGCAACCACTATGGGCTAATCATGGCCGACGTTGATCAATTTGGTACCCAGAAGGTTCATGAACAGGAGCTCACCTTCGATGAGGTCATGCAAATGATACCTGGCCTCGTTGATTGTGCCGTCAACTGGGAGGGATGCGACACCGGCCCGGCGGCTTCGGCCCTGACTGAGTTTGGTGTCGCCCATTGGAGCTCGTCGGAGAATCTTGCACTGTACAAAGAAATTATGCCGGCGGGTGCAAAACTGTTTGATAAAGTGCTGTCGATGCCAGAGTCAGACTTAATAGGCGGAGCATCCTGGCAAGCTCAGTTTGGCACCGGCGTTGCCGAACTCTTTACTCAGAAGTTGGATGCACATTTCGCACAAATTGACCCCTCTACCGGAGCCACTTGTACACTCAGCCACGGTGACTTGCGCGGCGATAACCTATTCTTCTGTCCTAAGAGCGATGCCAACCCTGAAGGCTGGCTTACTATCGATTTTCAGCTCATGTTTAAGGGGCCCGTTCCTTCTGATCTGGCGTACCTGATGAGCAGCGGTAGTGTTTTACCGGAGGTATATTCTGCTGCCAATAGAGACCAAATTCTGAAGGCATTTTACGATCAGTTTATGGGCAAAACGCGTCGTTACCCCGACTACACTTTCCAACAATTTCAAACAGAATTTGCGGCCATGTGTACCGTCATGTTTATTTACTATGTCGGCATGGGAGGCGCGATTTGGCGAGCGGCAGCTTTCGAGAATGAGCAGCCAGGGCGTATCGAGCTGGGTAGCGAGCCTTTCACTGTGGATGACTTGGCACCTGACGAACTCAGGAAGCGCATGTGGTGGCGGAAAACCATTGCCAACAATCGAGTCCTCATGGCAGATCTTGATTTGGTGGGTCTCTGGCAAACCATGCCTGACAATACCGACGGAATGGGAGACTGGGTCAACCTACCACCCCATCTCTCTGAGTGAGGCTGCCGACAAAAGCCCAGCCCACCGGCCGCTTGCAAGGCCACGTGCCGAGAGAGCCTGTGACTCTCTCGATCTCGACCCCATCGACCTAATCTCCAACAGGATCCAGTTAGCGGAGACTTTCTTTGCAGACTGAGTCGCGTACTGTCTAACTGCCACCGTTGATGGTGATCGTTTGCCCCGTCATCCAACTCGATGCCTCAGACGCGAGATAAACGACCGCTGGCGAGATATCTTCTGGAGCCCCAATTCGTCCTAGTGGAATATTTAAGCGCTGCCCCATTTCAGGTAAATCTTCTTCCTTGAGATCTAAAAACTCCATAAACACTTCGGTTGGAATAGGCCCAGGTGACACGCCATTGACCCGGATATTGTACCGCGCGAGCTCTACCGACATGGTTTGAGTTAAGTTGTTGACGCCGCTTTTTGCAACCGCATAAGGCCCGTTAAACGGTGAGGCCTTGTTGGCCGCTTGGCTAGAGATGTTAATGATGGTACCACCACCCTGGTCTTTCATGATGGATGCCGCCGCTTGAGCGCCGGTCCAGACCGCTTTTAAATTCAGATCCATCTGGAAATCCCATTGCCGTTCTGGCATCTCGAGCAGCGTTCTTGCCACACGATCGTCAGCGCCACCCGCGTTGCTTACCCAACAATTGAGGCCTCCGAGTTCTTCAACGGCCCTTTGGGCAAGGGATTTGATCTGTTCAATATCCATAACATCACAGGTAACGGCCAGTGCGCGTCGACCTTTTGCTCTTATTTTTTCAGCGACTTGCTCGACCTCTGCAGTGCGGCGGGCCGCGACGACCACATCGGCACCGGCTTCGGCTAATCCCAAGGCAATAGCCTCGCCAATTCCACGCCCACCCCCGGTTACCACCGCTACCTGCCCTTCCAATCCAAATCGATCCAAAATCGCCATCGTGCTCTCCAATTGCTTAAACCCAGATCATACCCTTGGCGTCCTGACAAAGAGAACCCCATCAGTCGAATAACCTGCAAGGCCTTTACGCTTACGCTTTGATTGGCTTTCATAGCCTATCGGGTCGTAGATGCATCGATGCAACAAGCACTGGATGGCCTCGGTACCAGAACTTCCCTCTTGATCAGGCCATCCACTGGCCTGGCATCGCTTAGATCAAGAGGGGATCGGGTTTTGCTGCAAAAAAGCTCGGACCCGATGTTGGGTGAACACCGGATCTTCCTTCCAACTTTCGATCAGAGTCGCCTGAGGTGCTTCAGCTATCTCCCTTGAAATCGTTTCGGGGTGATACAAATCTTGGCCCATCAGCACCAGCAAAGGATGCTGGCAAGCAGCAACTTCGGTCGCCGTTGCACTGAAGACAAAATCGCTATCGTAGAGATTCGATCGAAACTGATCTAGGGACTGGTCGGTAAGCTCGCGGTTGTTTGCCTTTTGATCGACCGCCCAACCATCAAACATGTCATAAAATGCCTGACGGTTATTGTCCAAGCCAATGGACTGCTGGATTACTGCGGATCTCACTCGATCTGGAGCCTGCTTGATTAGATTGAAAGCAAACGCGCCGCCGATACAACCCCCTAAGATATGACATACCGGAATCTCTAGGTGATCAAGAAGTGCCAAATGATCCGCTGTGTAGGTATCCCAACTATCTGTTGCTGAAATCGGGGCGCTGGATGACCCTGCGTTACGTTGGTCCATAGCAATAACCGTAAAATCATCGGCTAAGGCGGCGATGGGATTCCAAGACCCCTGCGTCCAAAAGGGTATCGCAGATCGCATTCCACCGGGTGCAAACAATAGCAAAGGGGGGCCTTCGCCGGTCACCTTATAGTGAAGTTTTAAATTACCTGACTCAAAGATACTCATACTGCCTCCCTAATTGACTGTTAGCTTTAAGTGGTTGGAACTGATCTCTGACACGCGTAATCGGAGGACAGTGCGTTAACGCCCTTCAGCAACCTTCCAATTCTCTTGTCCCTGCTCCGTTTACCCGGCCTTTAGCACGCTATCATCCCCAGAGAGAAAGATAGCATTCTGAAAAATCTCGTTCCAAGAGGCGCCTGTCAGGTCTACCATGCCAAAATTTCAGCCCAACTCGGAGCGAACCCCATTGACTCTGACCTCAGTCCCTATTTTATCGTCCCTGACCAGTGCAACAGCAGACCAATCATCCGTTTTTCCCACCCAAACCGTTTGATCCCAAAAAATGGGTCTGCGAAAGTAAATATCTACGTCAAGTGCTCTATACCCCTCGTCCCACAGAGCTGCCGTCAGGTAATGCACGCCTTGCCCACCCCCAATAATCGGCGCTTGAAAACCGGCTTGTTCAGCAGCGGGCACTTCGTAGTGAATGGCGTTGCCTTCATGGCTATAGGCCCAAGTAGCACCCGGCGTTAACTGATAAGAGGCGACCCGGTTAAGCTCAGCGAGATTCCCAATCACCGGGGCAGGCCTCGAGCCCGCACCTCGCGCCGCGGTAGAGCTCGGATCAGGTTTTAAGGATTCTCGTCGAACGGTCGCCAAGGGAGCGTCCGTTACACTGCGAAACTCGACTCGGGTTTGAATCCTTGCGCCTCTTGGCACTTGCTGCACCGATTCGATCATACCGGATACCACGAAGGGCTCATTTAACCTTATCGAAGCCTGCTGACATAGGCTGGTCAACATGTTGACATTACCTTCCGCAGAAATACCCGCATCAATACCCGCATCAATGCTCAAGCCGATCAAGAACGCAGGATCGATCTGTTCCTGATAACGCTCAGGATCGACGCCAATCGCCGTCAATCGTTCGACTTGCTCACGCTTGGCAAATCGACGTTCTTGATCGGCTATCATGAAACCTTCACTGGGTTCATGCCACCGCTTGCTTGATGAAGTCATCTTCAGCTCCCTCTTATTTTATCGATTGACCACCCTACTGCCCTAGCCCCACACCATCTCCCGCGCGTGACCTAACCCACGGAGCTGTTCGCCATCACTTGACTCGATGTGAGACTGACTGAGTCGTCGAAATTTGAATGGGTACTTTGCAACCCGCTCGATGCCTGCTCGACGAGTCCGGGAAGCGACTCAAGAGCTGCTATTGGGCCTAAGAAATAAATCTAAATTTTCTCCCTCCGAGTGCTTCGTTAATAACGATACGAGCACCAAGCTCGGCAACCCAACACCCCAGCCTAAGTAAGCCGCTGGCAAGTTAAAAGGTTCGCCGGACACCATCCATACGACCGCGGCGCCGCCACCAAGAATCATACTGGTTGTCGCCCCCGCCGCCGTCGCCCTTGGCCAATACAGCAGTGCTAACATCGGAAAAAAAAGCCCCGCGGCGGCAAAGGTATAAGCATAGAGGATGACATCGATGATACTCGGGACCCGATAAGCTAGACCAATGGCCAGAACGCCCAAAATAAGGGTTAGCCATCGAGCCACGCGCAACAACTCTTGATCCGAAGCCTCCTTGCGCCATAGGCCTCGATAAAAGTCGTGGGTAACGATTGCCACAGGGCCGATTAAACACGAATCTGCTGTCGACATCACGGCCGCGATATAAGCAGCTATCACGATTCCCGCCAGGCCCATGGGTAAGACGGTCAATATCATCATCGGCGTCGCTAACTCAGGATCGGTCAAATCAGGAATGAGCATTTTCGCCAACATGCCCACCAACGTTGCACTTACTGCAAACAACGGCCATTCTATCGGCACTCCGGTGATCACAAAGGCTTGCTGGGCAACTTTGGCATTGCGAGCAGCGATCACTCGCTGCATTGCTGCAATCGAAACAAACCATACCGGGAAAACGGCGAGAAACCAGCCCAGCATTTGTTTGAGATCGACTGCCGTCCAATCCACCATCGACGCCGTGTCTGGGTTTGCCTTAAAGTAGGCAATCATTTCAGCCACACCACCCACTTCGATTAAAGCCAAGGGGACCAGGAGAATCACAATACCCAAAAACAGCACCACCATTTGAAAGACATCGGTATAAATTACCGCCTTTAGTCCACCCATCGCGGTGTAACCCAAAATCACAAACCCGGCGACGGCAATGGCCCAATCAATCGATAGCTCAAGCGTGGCTTGCAGCAATTTCCCACCGGCTACTATCTGACCGCCAACAAAAGAAAACCAGCTGAGCGCCACTACCAAGGCAGCGATCCTTCCTGCGATTGGGCCAAATCGAGCGGTGAACAAATCACCCGTGGTTAGGCCACCAGTAGCGTCTGACCACAACTTGAGTCTGGGCACCAACAGAAACGCTGCCATCAATACGCTGAGTCCAGAGATTGCGATGAGCCAAGAGCCAGAGATGCCCAGCGTAAACCCCAGGCCTCCCATTGCAATGCTGAACCCTCCGCCCAAATCGGTCGCTGCAGTGGATGCTGTCGTTTGAGCTAAGCCCATATTTCGATTTGCTGCCAAAAAGGATCCTAAAGCCTGGGACCCCGCATCTTTTCGCATCACGCGAATACCAATTCCTAAGAGCACGGCAAAATAGCCAGCAATAGCTACCCCATCAAGCCAAGTCACCCGCTACGACCCTGCTGCACCTTAAGCAACCGGGTAATCTCTACCTCAGGTACGGCCGAGGTCAACACCCTATTCATTGACCTTGATTCCAGCCATTCCAAAAGGTGACCTCAGCTGCAGCTTGCCGGTCCGCGGGTTTAAGCACCGCATTTTTTGTATAAGCTGCAGGCAGCATCACCGTCTGCGTTACTCCTTTGGGAATATCTAAAATCTTAGCGACTTCATCCGCCCGGGCGCACAGCAAAGAGGTCCAGGTTGTTCCGATATCACGTGCCCGTAAAGCCAACATCAGCGACCAGGCTGCAGGTAGAATCGACCCATAAAAGCCGACCTGACCTGACACATCCTCCGGCGGCACGCCGACGGCACATACAAAAATAAGACACGGCATTTCGTGCAATCGTGCGACCAAGGATTGATGCGAAGCTTTAAGGGGTAACCCTCGCTCAGCCATCAATTGCGTTAGGGTCTCACCGTACAGCTCGGCAATAGCGGACTTTTTAGCGGGTTCGGTCACGATCAAGAAGCGCCAACCTTCACCAATCAACCCTGTGGGCGCCTGCACTGCCACATCAATGGCAGCATAAAGGTCCTCCTGGGTCACAGGCCGATCAAAATTTAAGTTGCGACGGACAGAGCGCGCGGTTTTCAGCACCCGCTCCACATCCATCAATTGTTGATCTCCTTGCATAATTTCTCCTCAAACGGCTCTCAAGGGGTTGGCATGAAAAACCCTTTGAATGAAAGGCTCTTTCAACAAAAGGACTTTGGATAAAAGGACTTTAGAAAACCGTGCTTTACATGCCTGGCAGTCACTTCATGCGCCACCGCGCCCTTCATCAACCCCACTCACTCGCCTTTAAAAATCTAAAGGACACTGCAAATGATGTTCGAACATATAGTCTCGATGCGCCAAAACCTGAGGCGCGTAACCTGCCAAATGCTGACCCGGTATTTCATAAGAACTTCGTGCGGCTGGCACCATCGGATTGCGTTGATCGTCCATGGGTGCGAGCAAATTAGAGAAGTAAGCCCAGTATAGATCTGCAGCCGAAAATCGATCACCGATCAAATAAGGGCCCTCGCTAGACTCTAGCGCTTCTGCAAACTCAACAAGAAACCGAGTGGCACGCTGTTGCATGTCGCGCGCGTCATGAGCAGCAAAATCGTAGGCGGTCAGCATGCGATGATGACGTTGCTCATCTTCACTCAATTGACTGGCCCAGCTCGCGAAAATCAACTGTCTCGCGCACCACCCAAAACCCGATTCACCCGCAATTTCATGCGTCCAGCCCAGTACTTGGATGCGCTGCTGCCGATCCTCAGGCAACAATGATTCGTTATGACCCAGCCGTTCCGCCAACATTAACAACTCGAGCCACCGAGTCCGCGGCGGTTCATCCTGCCACATTGCGATGGGGGCATTGCGATGCCCCGTCCAAGCAACCAACTCGACATTTTCTTGACCGGCTAGCTGTGCAACCGGTGTATATGCCACGCCGTGATGTGAGAACAAGGCCTTGGCAGCCTCACTCCAAGGGCCTGGTACCCCCGCATTTAATACCAACCGCAAACCGGTTTTTGTTTCAGCGTTCTCTATGCTTTGATAATCCAATCTGTATCATCCCCCTTGATGGATGGCTCCCGGGTGTTACCAGAAATTGAGTCGGGGGTCGCAACCCTCCTAAAACGGGATCCTATGACCCAAGTTGGTGACGCCAGCGGCACTCCGCTGGACCCTCTACCCTGACCTAGCCTTCTGGTTCTTTCTATCGGGCCCTAGAGAGAACGCCCTGGTGGCCATGCGCTCAAGGGGTCGATAATATCCACCTGGGACACGATCGAAGATTACTCCTCAGCTTGATAAGGCCACTATACCCTGCTCGACCGCTAAACACAGCCGAGATGTGCCATTTATCCGGGTTTTCGCGGGCGACAGAAAAACATTACGGCTCTAGCCTCGGCTGGAAGAGACGCAAGAACCTGCCACTTATCTGATCCTTAACAATTAATGCCCCCTCATCAATTCTGCAGGGACGCGTCGACCCATCGCTTGGTTTCATTGCCAACTTTGACCGCAATTGGATTCGGGATCAGCATCGATAACACATAGTGTGCGATACGCCAGCGCTCACCATCAAACACAACAACGCCTGAACCCCGACACAGCCCCAGCTTTTCATTGCTAAGAACCTCGTCAAAGGCGTAAACGTTGGCGGATACCGTTATCATGATATTTCTTGAAACAACTTCGTACCGCCAGCCTCGACCCTCTTTAAAGGGCTGATCAGCGTATTGCTTGAAAGCCTCGATTGTCCAACGCTCGCTGGCGTCGGTGCCTAAAAAAAAGGCATCGTCGGTGTAATTCTCAAAATATTGTTGGGCTTCCGAATGTGCTGCTGTTCGATGGAGATTATCCAGGAGCTGTCCGATAGCCCTTTGATCGGTTACCCGATCATCAGCCGCACTACTCGCTAACGCCACCCCCGCCATGAGCATGGCGACTACTCCAAGCAAAATCACGGTTGGCCGGCGACCAGCCTCACGCCTCTTCGAGACACTCAATGCTTGCATCACTGACATCAGATTCTCCATAGGTTTTATCACCACCGTAACATGTTGAGCCGTTGACCGCCTGCTTAGGAGCTTAGCCCCAAGGTCATCAAAGGTCCTATCAAGCGTCAATAAAGCAGCTAAAGCAGCAGCGATGATCTTGTTCAGTTCGGTCAACCTTCGCCAAGCCAACCTGAAGCTCATTGTCAAAGGCCCTTACATGTGATCAATCGGCGCGCCTATCTCAACTTCACTAAATTTCGCTTAGCGCACCCCAACAATTTGCAACAACCCTGTCCCCCTGCGCGGCGGTCAGGACGGAGCTACGCCTGCCGACTACGTTCGCTCAGAGTCATGCCCCTTGCTTGGCCAACAAAGTGGTCTGTGCCATGCTTAGCGCCAATATTTGGACAATTTAGGAACTTTCTATGAGTGATTATCTTCCACCTAAAATTGATTGGGTTCGCCAACACGTCGAAGCTTACGAAGGCAGTGGCGGTACCAAGGCGACAACGCTTCGTGATACAGGCTTACCTTGCATTATCGTTACCCACCAAGGGGGCAAAACCGGCGCTACCCGAAAAATTCCGTTGATGCGCGTTAAAGTCGACGACAGCTATGTTCTGGTTGGATCAATGGGGGGGCAACCTAAAAATCCCGTCTGGGTATATAACCTTCGAGCCCATCCCGAGGTGGATATCAGAGATGCCACCGTTGTGGAATCAATGATGGTCCGCGAAGTTGAGGATGCTGCCGAGCGCGAGCGCTTGTGGCGGGCCAGTGTCGATGCTTTCCCACCCTATGCAGACTATCAAACCAAAACCGACCGAATCATTCCAATTTTTGTCGCCGAACCCAAGCCTTGATGAGAAGGCAATGGGTTATCTGCTTCCGTGAGCGGTCTTTGACTTGATCTTTCGATCAGGTCACTTAACCCCTAATCAAAGATCAATATTGCACGACCCTTGATTTTACCCGCTGCTAAGGCAGCGGTTGCCGTGTTGATCTCATCAATCGAAAAGCGTTCAGTCACCATACTTTCTAGATCCAGCGCACCCTTCTCAAACCAGTCGATGAAGGTTGGAAAATCTCGATCGGGGCAACACGACCCCCCAATACTTCCGACAAAGCGCTTTTCGTTCATCAGCAAATCAACAGGATCGATGGAAAGCTCTGTTGTGGGTACGCCTACCAGGACAGCAGTACCGCCGCCCTCAGCACCAAAAAACCCTGTCCTTGTAGCGGGCAAGATTTGCTCCATGGTCGTTCGAATACCGATACAATCAAATACAAAATCGGCACCGGCGACGGGTTGTCGCCTAATCGTATGTTCCCCTTTTTGGGTCGTCAGTAGACGAATCGCCTCGATGGGATCCTGGGTACCCGCATTCACAACATGACTGGCACCAAAGGTTTTCGCGAAGGCCAATTTTTCGTCGTCTAGATCTACGGCAATTATCGGATCAGCCCCCCTTGCCTTTGCTGCGACGACGGCAGATAAACCAACGCCACCGACGCCAAAAATCGCGACGCTATCACCCTTCTGCACGTTGGCGGTGTTCAACACAGCACCAGCACCCGTCATAACCGCGCATCCGATAATCGACGTCACATCGGTTGCGAGTGTCTCTGGCACTTTAACCACGTATCTTTCATCGACCAGGGTATGGTCAGCCCAGGTAAAAACGTTACTGGACGTCGCCAATTCACCCGAATCAAGTCGGACAGAGGCTGCAGCGGGTACCCGGTCTCCCGTTTGAATCTGTCTAGGGACCCATGTCACCATTACCCGGTCGCCAGGCACTACGTGATCAACCGCATGTCCCACCGCCAAGACTTCTCCTGTCGATTCATGCCCTAACACCTCCGGGGACACCCGGGTTCTGTGCATGGTGTGTAGCTGACTGTGGCAGATACCACTAGCAAATTGCTTGATCAACACTTGATGAGGATCCGGCGCGGGGAGCCTCAGCTGGTGCACTTCTAAGGGTCCTGCTTCCTTCGGTACAACAACAACTCGAGCAGATACTTCCACTTCCCTCTCCTTTTGTTTAGCATCTGAACAGGTCTTTACTGCCAAAACAACGAGCGACATCGCAGTCCATTCTAGAGGCCTCGAGATCACAGTGGGCATTCAAAGTTCCCAGTCCGACTCAAGGCTTATAGTGACAACAAGCGAGCATCCGCCAAAGGCGATCTAACTGCAAATACTGCTGGCTGAATGAGTGACTTAAAACCCTTGGGCAAGTTCGTCAAAGCCGATCAAATCCTCCATGGCAGCCATCGCTTGCAGAACGCTTAGGTCATCCCTCTGTCGACCAATGACCTGCATCGCGATCGGTAAACCCTCGCTGGACAATCCAATCGGCAAAGCCCCGGCCGGGTTACGCGTCATATTAATGCCCATTGTGTAGCTCACCCAGTCAGGGGTTTGCTCACCGTCAACAAATCCGTCGCCTTCCAACGTTGGCGCATGACCCCGCGTTACCGGAGTGAGCATCAGGGGTGCCTGGCCGAAAGCTTGCTCCAATTGATAGGCAAATCGATGGCACTGGTCGATTGCAACCGCATAATCGGCACTGGAAAATCGATCCAAGCCCATTTCAATCTGAGGCCGCAGCGCTTCATCAATTTGGTTCCATTCATCAGTACCACGCAAATGTCCTTGGGCCCTTGCTCGCGCTGAGGTCCAAAATACCAACCAAGCCGCTAACGGATGTTCATTCCAGATTTGATCATGCTCAATCACCTCCACGCCCGCATCTGACAACTTGTCTACAAACGCCTGACACAGGCTCAAGATCTCTCGATCACAGGTCGTGATTCCCATCGTCGGCGCCCAAATAACCTGCTTGGGTAAATTACCGTCGAGTTCAGGAAACCAGGGGCCTGAAGGAGTCGGCAATGAAAAAATGTCAGTCGGTTCATCCCCCACGCAATAGTCCAGCGCATAAGCGGTGTCACGGATCTTTCGGGTCATGGGACCTTTAACTGTCAGTAAGCCAGAACCCGTAGGTGTAGGACCGCCATTAGGGACCCTACCCTGAGACGTCTTGATACCACTTAATCCGCAGAGCGCTGCAGGTATACGAATCGAACCTCCGCCATCACTTCCCGTGGCTAAAGGAACCATACCCGCCGCCAAGGCCGCACTCGAGCCGCCCGATGACCCACCGGGACTACGACTTAGATCCCATGGGTTTCGGGTCGTGCCAAAGGGGACGTTGTCAGTCTTACCTTTATAGCCAAATTCCGGCGTATTGGTCTTCCCCACCACCACTGCACCCGCCGCTCTGAGCCTCCGCACCAACTCTGAATCAGCGGTGGCCACCGGATCGTTGACGTGAAAAGCAGATCCAAAGGTGGTGATGTAACCCTCGGCATCCTCCAAATCTTTCACACCAAAGGGAATACCCGCTAACGGGAACACCGCCCCTCCTCGAATTTGCTGGTCAATTTTCTCAGCCTCTTGCAACGCAAGCTTTTGATCGACGGCACAAAAAGCGTTGATTGTGGGGTTATCTCGTTCAATATTCGCGAGCGCTGCTGAGACCAACTCAACCGCACTTCTGGACATTTCATTGACCTCAGCCGCCAATCGCGCCAGTGATGTATGCCTAAAATCCATCTCTACTCCCCTATCATGTTTGACTTCCACAACCGACAATACCCTTTAATTCGCCCGTCGTCATAGTCCAGTGACAACCAACGCCAACCAATCCTTGGTTTGGCTTGACTTGCTCTAGCTTGCCTACCCTTCATAGCCGTCTTGCCTTGCTTAGCTCTTATGTCTGTTCTGACTCTCCCCTGCCTCGCTTACTTATCCTGCCTCTTACCCGAGGGGTTATCTCAAATCAGCGTAACAGCTTGCTGATTGACGTCTTGTGGATGTTCTTAACCGCATACTCTCCTGCTTTTTGTGCTGCATCTCCCGAGCCGTTCTCGCTTTAAGACTTTAAGGCTTTGAGGCTTAAGGGCGTTTTGGTTTTGCGGGCTTTAAGACTTTGGAGCTTTGTTGCTTTGGAGCCTTGGGGTTTTGGGGTTTTGGGGTTTTTAAGTTTTGGGTTTCCTGGTGCCCTTGATCTGACCTCCGGGCCTGAGTACCCCACTTTCGAGCTGCTTGCTCGAACGCTGATTTGACCTGGAAAGCTCTCCTGATCAAACCTGGGTTCACCGGCAACCTTATCAACCCAGTGCTACAACCCGAGGACAGCGATTTTCTTGGGTGTATTGCCACTCACATTGCTATCGGATGCTGCCGTGTTCCGCTTTCTGTTTAAACAGTGCCTATAGGCCAGCGGCTAATCGTCGCTGGCGGGCGCTCAAATCAGGGCCATCGACTTGCCAGCCCGGCGGTTTCAACAAGATTTTTATACGATCTGTCCAGGTCTTGGCCAACACTAAGTCACGCCACAATGATTGATAGCCGGCAACGGCATAGCTAAATGGGTTATAACCCACCAAGTTTTTGGTCAATCCGTAAACTGGAGGGTCATCAGGTTGTTCTTCAGCGAAGGTTCCAAAGAAGCGATCCCAAATGATCAAAACTCCTCCGTGATTTTGGTCCAGATAACGCAAATTAGCCGCGTGATGCACTCGATGATGCTTGGGTGTATTGAACAAAAACTCGACCCAGCCCGGGAGCTGCTTGACCGTTTCGGTGTGCACCCAAAACTGATAAATCAAATTCAACG
>Ga0222718_10001945_pt1 | contig 19067 bp, 18 predicted proteins | sample C33_27DmetaG_FD_165045 | JGI IMG/M metagenome (GOLD analysis project Ga0222718, IMG submission 165045) | Estuarine water microbial communities from San Francisco Bay, California, United States - C33_27D | ecosystem: Environmental > Aquatic > Marine > Unclassified | place: USA: California... | reverse complement strand
TCCTTCTTTTGATTTAAGATCAATAGATAGGCTTCTTTTATTTCTATTTTCTAGAATAAATGCCCAATCAATATCGCTTTCTGGCCAGACATGACCTCCAATTACAGCCTCTCTATAGGTATCACCTGTAAGTGGCTCAATTTTGATTACTTCAGCTCCATAATCAGACATAAGCGCGCTCACTAGAGGTGCTGCTATAAAACTTGCAGCATCTATAACTTTAATTCCTTTTAAGGGTAAGTTTTCCAAAATTAATAAGAACCTTATAATAAAATATATTTAAAATATGATAGTAATAAAGTATTATAAGAATTTAAAGAAAATATTTACTTATTGAGGTTTTAATGAAATTAAATTTGTATGACGCTCTACAACAACCGAGTAAAATAATTGAAAATTTAAATCAAGCCGATATAGCTACTCTTGCATTAGTATTGTCATACATAACATCAGATCTTAGCTATATAAAAACAATAAGACCATTTGTGAAGGGCGCATTTGATTATTCTGTAGACGTCCCTAAAGATTTATCAAATGAAATTATAATTAATTTATACAAAGAATTAAAAAATAAAATAAATAAAAACAATAATTTAATTAATATAAATAATATTGAAGATAAATATCTATCTCAGTTAATGAGTGTTGGTGTTGGAACAGAAGTTCCTAATGAATATATTTCTATGATGAAAGAAGAGTTGAATTTTGATAGTAATTCAGAAAGAGATTCCTACATAGAAGACATTAAGAATTATAATGTTAAACCAAGTGTAATTATAATTGGAAGCGGTTTATGTGGAATTTTAGCGGGAATAAAATTATCTAAAGCAAAAATCCCGTTTACTATATTAGAAAAGAATGACTCTATTGGCGGTACTTGGTATGAAAATACATATCCAGGCTGCGGAGTAGATACACCAAACCATGTTTATGCTTATTCATTTGAACCTTCTTACGAATGGGAAGAATTTTATTCAAAGAGAGATTCTATTTATAAATATTTAAAGCATTGTGTGAATAAATATAATTTAAAGGACCATATAAAGTTTAATACTACTGTAGAAAGTATTAAATATGATGAAAAATTAAACAAATGGAAAACATGTATAAAATATGATGATAAAAAAAGTATATTAGAGTCTAATATTGTAATTAGTGCAGTTGGGCAATTAAATAAACCTTCTTTACCAGACATTAAAGGAATAGAAAACTTTAATAATCCAATTATTCACACTGCAAAATGGGACAAAAATTATAATTTTAATAATAAAAATATAGCATTAATTGGAACAGGGGCTAGCGGTATGCAAGTGGCACCTGAATTAGCAAAAATGACAGAAAATTTAACTATTTTTCAAAGAACACCTCATTGGATTATATACAATCCTAATTATCACCGTAAATTGACAGAAGGAAAAAAATGGGTCTTAGAAAATATACCATATTACGCTAGGTGGTATCGTTTACAATTATTTTGGGGTTTTTGTGATGGTATTCATGAGTCATTATGTAAAGACCCAAATTGGAATTTTCCTGATAGGTCTATTAATCAAACTAATGATCGTTTTAGAAGTAATATGGTAAGGCATATAGAGTCTTTAATAGGCTCAAATAAAGAATTATTAAATAAAGTAATACCAAATTATCCTCCCTACGGAAAGAGAATGCTTATGGATAATAATTGGTTTGATATGTTAAATAAAAATAATGTTGAACTTATAACTGATAAAATAAATTATATTACTTCAAATGGTATTGTTACTAATAAAAATACTTATAACTTTGATGCAATTGTCACTGCAACTGGTTTTAATGCTAGTAAAATGATTTGGCCTATTAAGGTAATTGGTAAGAAAGGTATAAACTTAGAAGACTATTGGGAAAAGGATAATCCTAGAGCTAACGTAGGTATTACAGTACCAAATTTCCCTAATTTTTTCATGATGTATGGACCTAATACAAATCTAGCTCATGGAGGTAGTATTGTTTTTCATGGAGAATGTCAAATAAGATATATACTCGGATGTATAAATTTATTATTAGAAAATAATCATATGAGTATGGATTGCAAAACTGATGCTTATGAAATGTATAATTCTAAACTTGATGAACAACATTCACAAATGGTATGGACCCACCATAAAGTAGATAGTTGGTATAGAAATAAATCAGGGCGCGTTACGACAAATTCTCCATGGAGATTAGTAGATTATTGGAATTTTACTAAAGAGCCAAGAAAGAACGATTACATATTTTATTAGGAGAAAATTTGGAATGATTAATGAATTAAGAATGTATACAACGAGACCAGGCAAAATGATGCATGTAGTAAATGCTAGTGCAACTGTAGCTCAAAAAATTAGAAATGGCGATACTTATGGAAAGCTAGTTGGTCATTGGTCAAGTGAAATAGGAAGGATGAATCAGTATATTCATATGTGGGAATATAAAGATGTAGAAGAAATGAGAAACCTTAGGTCTCAACTATCATCAAGAGAAGATTGGAAAAACAAGTTTGTTCCATTAGTAGGGCCTTATATTTTAAATCAGGAAATAAGAGTATTAAAACCCTTAATAGATAGAAAAATACCTACAGATAATTCAAATATATATGAATTAAAAATAATTAAACTTAATATAGGACAGGTTAATAATTGGAAGAATAAGTTTTTAGATATTATCTCCTCTATAGAGGGAAAATCAGTAAATATAGGTTTATGGAATACAGAACTACAAGACCCTAATGAAATAATATCTATATGGAGTCATCCAAATCTCGAAATTATGAGTAAATTCTGGAATAGTTTGAATGAGAATAAATATTGGATTGATTTTAATTCTTACCAAGAAAACGCAGTAAAATATGAGGATTCTATTATTCTTAGGCCTTCTATATGTTCACCACTCCAATAATATTTAAAGGAAAAAAATATGAAATTTATAACAATATTAATTATAATGCTAGGTAGCTTTATAGCACAAGCACATAAATATGAGACGGATACTATGATAGTGGATCATCCATGGATGAAGGTAATAAACAACAATGGTGCTGGGTATTTTAAAATAAAGAATATAGGCGAAGATAATATTCACTTATTAGAAGTAATCTCTGATAGTGTTAATAAGATTGAGTTACATACTATTATAATGGAAGATGGGGTCTCTAAAATGAGGCCTTTGAAAGATGGGGTTATTATTAATGTAGGTGATTCAATTGAATTTAAGGCTGGAGGGCATCATTTAATGTTTTTTGGTATCAATAAAGATTTAGGTGAAGGTGAGCTTATGGAGGCAATATTTAAATTTAAAAATTCAAATGATTTAACAGTAAAGTTCAAAGTTGAGTCAAATAAATCTTCCCATAATCATGATCATTAGTTTTAAATAAGAGAGAGATTAAAATATAATCTCTCTCTCTTATTTAAAAACCTTAGGCTGTTTTTGGGATAGCTCCCATCACAGATTTTATTTCTAAAAAATCTTCTAAGCCAAATTCTCCCCATTCTCTCCCATTTCCAGACATTTTATATCCACCGAACGGAGCAGATTGATCTCCGGGAGCATTATTAATATGCACCATTCCAGTTCTTAGCTTTGAGGCCACGGCTTTTGCATTATTTATATTTTCAGAAGATACGTATCCTGATAAACCATATATGGTTTCATTGGCTATTTTTATTGCTTCTTCTTCATCTTTATATCCTAGAATACTTAAAACTGGTCCAAAAATTTCCTCTCTTGCAATAGTCATATCATTTGTAACATTAGCAAAAATTGTTGGCTTAATATAATAACCTTTATTATAACCCTCAGGTGCATTCGTACCGCCTGCTACTAATGTAGCTCCTTCCTTTATACCAGTTTCTATTAAGTTTTTAATTTTATTATATTGAATTTCACTAACTACTGGTCCTATAGTAGTATTTTCAGATTCTGGGTTTCCAACAATAATTTTTTCTAATGCATTTTTTGCAATTTCTATTACTTCTTCCATTTTAGAGTTTGGTACTAGCATTCTTGTAGGTGCATTACAGGATTGACCTGAATTATTCATGCAGTGCATAACCCCTTTAGTAACAGCTTTATTAAAATCAGCATCCTCTAATAAAATATTTGCAGATTTTCCTCCTAGCTCTTGTGTAACTCTTTTTACAGTATCAGCTGACGATTTAGCAACAGATATTCCGGCACGGGTAGAGCCTGTAAATGACATCATATCTATATCAATATGTTTACTCATTGCTTCTCCTACGGTAGGTCCATCTCCATTAATCATATTATAAACACCTTTAGGCACTCCTGCTTCATCTAAAATCTCAGTAAAGATAATAGCGCTTAGAGGTGCAACTTCACTTGGTTTCAATATCATTGTACAACCGGCCGCTAGCGCAGGACCAACCTTACATGCTATTTGATTAATTGGCCAATTCCATGGAGTAATAAGACCACAAACGCCTACTGGTTCTTTTCTAATTACCGTAGTATTCATTTCAAATTCAAATTTATAATCTTTAAGTGTTTTATAAGCTTTACTTAAATGACCTAAACCTGCTGGAGCTTGAGCGGCATTTGCTAAATTTACTGGTGCTCCCATTTCCCTTGTAATTGCTTTAGCTAGGTCGGACATTCTTTTTTTATAAACATCCATAATTTTTTCAAATAATTCTAGGCGTTCTTCACGTGATGTTTGAGAAAATGAATTAAATGCATTTTTTGCAGACACTACTGCTTTGTTAACATCTTCTTGTGATCCAATACTAATTTCTGTTATTACTTCTTCATTTGCAGGGTTTATTACCTCAAGAGTTTTTGGAGATATTGGATTAACCCATTCACCATTAATATAAAATTTTTTATTATTTTCCATTTGTTTATCCTTAGTAATTTTTAATTAATTAATATGAGATTTTGGATCCCATCTTGTTATAATATTAGAAACATATGAAACGAAATTATATAATAATATTGTAAAAATAGCTAAAATTATTATTGAGGAAAACATTAAGTCAATCTGAACTCTACCACTTGCATACAACATTAAATAACCTAACCCCTCTGATGATCCTACCCATTCTCCTATAACTGCGCCCATTGGAGCAAAAGCTGCAGCCAATTTTAACCCAGAGGAGAGTTGTGGTAACGCAAATGGAATCCTTATTTTTAAAAGCATACTAAATGTATTTGCACCCATCATTTTAGCCAAATTAATAATCATTGGGTCAATTCTTTTTAAGCCATCATAAAATGCTATAGTAATTGGAAAATAAATAATTAATACTGTCATAATTATTTTAGACCATATCCCATACCCTATCCATAGAGTTAATATTGGAGCTATTGCAAATACAGGAATAGCTTGTGTTAGTACTATAAAGGGTAACATCCATTTTCTCATACTTTTAGATATAATAAATAATATACCAGTATACATTCCAAAAATTAATCCTAAAATAAATCCAACTAAAATTTCAAGAAAAGTAATTATTGAATGGTAGGCTAGTAAGTGTAAATTGTTTTTTATGGATAAAAATACTCTGTAAGGGCTTGGTAAAATATAAGATGGACTATCAGTTATATATTGAATTAACCACCAGATAGTTATAAAAATTATAAAACTAAATAGATATTTATAAAAATAATTCATCTGATATACGATTTTTCTAATTTATTTAGTATAAATTTATGACTGTAAAGTAAGTTTTCATCATTAACTGTTCTAAATGGTTTGCTATTTGGAAGTTTGATAGACCTTAATTTATTTTTTATTATATAATATAAATCATTACTTAATAGTAGGGCTTCTAACGGGTCGTGCGTGACCATAATTACAGTTTTATCTTTTAATAATTTCCATGTTAATTTTTGCATTGCCGATCTAGTAATGCTATCTAAAGCTGAGAAAGGCTCATCCATTAATATTATATTTTTATCTTCCATTAATGTTCTTGCAAGAGCAACTCTTTGTCTCATACCCCCAGATAAAGTAGAAGGTAGGGCATTTACCTCATTTATAAGTCCAACTTGATCCAATAAGGAAAGAGCTCTTTCTTTATCTAATTTTTCTCCCCTTAACTTTTGCCCTAAAGTAACATTATTTATTACGGAAGCCCATGGCAATAAGAGATCATTTTGAGCCATCCATGAAAAAGAATAATTTTTATTAGAACTTTTTATAGTACTTTTAAAGACGTCTGGAAGATCCATGCCCGCAATTATTTTTAATAATGTTGATTTTCCAGAACCGGATACACCTATTATTGATGTCCATTTATTAAAATTAATTTTTAACTTTACATCAGAAAAAAGAATTTCTTGACTGATTTTTAAAGAACCTTCAAGTAAAAACGATAAATTTTTTTTATCCATTATTATTTTAATAAATTTCTATTGCCATTTTATCAAAAGAAATCTTTTCCTCTATCAGTCCTTCTTCATATAAAAATTTTTCAAATCTTTCATACCTTCTTTTGTCTAAGGCTGCTGGCCTTAAAGCAAATCTAGGAATTGTATCATACCAAGCCATTTCATTTAATTTATTATTCAACTCTTTTGAATAATTAGAAAAAATTTTCCAACTTTCTTTCGGATGATTAATAATATACTGAGTGGCTTTCTCTATAGAATCTAAAAATTTTGTAAGCATCTCTTCATTAATATTTTTATTATTCACGATAAATATTAACTCATCATAAGGAGGGACACCTTCTTCTTCAATATAAAAACATCGTCCTTTAACGCCTTCAATTTTCATTTGGTTGAGTTCAAAATTTCTATATGCGCCAATTACGGCATCTACTTGTTTACTCATTAAAGAAGGGGATAGTGACCAATTAACATTAACATATTCTACTTCATTTTTTTTTACTTTTGCTTTTTTAAGTATTGCACTTAATAAAGCTTGCTCCATTCCAGATATTGAATAGCCAATTTTTTTTCCTTTTAAATCTGATAAATTTTTAATAGGACCATCTTCTAAAACAAGTAAACAATTCAAAGGAGTTGCAACTAATGTTCCTATTCGAGTAACAGGTAGTCCTTCATGAACTTGCATATGTAATTGAGGTTGATAAGAAATAGCTATATCTGCTTTTCCTGCTGCTACTAATTTAGGAGGATCTGCAGGATTAGCTGGTGGGATAATTTCTATTTCCAGTCCTTCTTCTTTAAATATACCTTTTTCATTAGCAATAATAATTGGGCCGTGGTCTGGGTTAATAAACCAATCTAATAATAAGGTTACTTTTTCATTAGCAAGAATATTATTTGAATATACTGAGATAATAATCAGTAAAATAAGTATATTTTTAAATTTGTAAATCATTTTATTTCTCCCTACGCTGGTATTAACCAACAGGTTCAAAGGGTATATATCTCAGCCTGGATAAGTTAGGCACCCCCGCTTAATCAAATATATATTTTTTTTAATATTTGTGAAGTATAATTAGAAACTATTTTAATTTTTTACATATTTTAATAAATTTAATACTTAAATTACCAAATTATTTTATTTTTATCACCTGTGTAGATAGATCTTATATATATAATTATTTCCCATATTTCATTATTTTCAAGTTCAGATTCCCAACCGACCATATTTGTGCCTTTTCTTCCTTTTGCTATTGTTTTAAATATCATTTTGCCTGCTACGCATTCAGGAAGTTGATGGCTATATCTCCAAATTTCTTGTCCATTTGCTGCATTTAATGCATAAGTTTTTCCGTGAGATGCTGTTACATACATAATTCCATTATGTATTACTGGAGTTGTATTTTGAGCATCTAAAGTGCCTAATGAAAATATCCATTTTGGAACTAATTTTGAGACATTAGATTCATTTATTTGGCCTAATTTACTATATCTATTACCCGTATAATTTCCAGTAACCATTAACCAATTATTAGGGTCTTCTTGAGCCGTAGTTAACATTTCTTCTGTTACTAAGTTCTGAGCATTAACATTATTAATATTAAGCAACAAATAAAATGCTATTATTAATAATTTGAGTGTAATTTTTAGCATAATTTCTCTCCTTTTCATATAAATGAAAACATTGAAATAGTCATTATACAATAGAATATTAGTCGGTAGTTTTAGCTTTTGAAGTAATCTACTATTTACGTGGTAATAATTACCTGAGACTTTATTTGACTTTAAAGCCTAATAATTAATCAATAATAATTTTTAATGATTATTATTTAATCATATAATAAATTTAATTTTATATACTTCGCAATATAATTAGCATTTATAGTTGGCATGAATCATGCTTATTAAAATAATATAATAAATTTAATAAACGCGAAGGAATAAAAAATGGAATCTCAAGATATAGCATTTATATTTAATACATTTTCATTTCTAATTAATGGTATATTAGTGATGTTAATGGCAGCAGGTTTTTGCATGCTTGAAGCCGGTATGGTTAGAACAAAAAGTGTTGCAACTATATGTACAAAAAATATAGTATTATATTCTGTTGCAGGAATATTATATTTTTTAGTAGGTTATAATTTAATGTATTCAGGAGTAGATGGAGGCTTTATTGGAAGCTTAAGTTTGTTTGAAGTAGCAGACCCATCAACAGAGTCATCAGAAGGAGGGTATGCAGGTGCCTCTGACTGGTTCTTTCAAATGGTTTTTGTAGCTACAGCAGCATCAATTGTTTCAGGTGCTGTAGCTGAAAGAGTAAAATTATGGTCATTCTTAGCCGTAGTTGTTGTGTTAACAGCTATTATATACCCAATTCAAGGTTCATGGACCTGGGGTGCAGGTTGGTTATCTGAAATGGGCTTCAGTGATTTTGCAGGATCAACTATAGTTCATTCTGTAGGAGGTTGGTGTGCACTTGTTGGCTGTATTGTATTAGGAGCTAGAAAAGGTAAATATTCTAAAGATGGTAAAGTAAATCCTATACAAGCTTCAGCATTACCTCTCGCAACTTTAGGTACATTTTTATTATGGTTTGGCTGGTTTGGTTTTAATGGAGGGTCTCAGTTAGCATTAGGCTCAGTAGCTGATGCAAGCTCTATGGCGAGAATATATGCTAATACTAATCTAGCAGCTGCTGGTGGAGTTGTTGTAGCTTTAATATTAGGCCAGATACTTTATAAAAAAGTAGATCTCACATTTGTTCTAAATGGAGCATTAGGAGGACTTGTTTCTATAACTGCTGAACCTTTAGCTCCAAGTTTCTTGGCAGCAGTATTAATTGGTGGTGTAGGTGGCGCATTAGTAGTCTTTTCTATTCCTCTTTTAGATAAATTTAAAATTGATGATGTTGTTGGTGCTATACCTGTTCATTTAGTTTGTGGTATATGGGGTACTTTAGCTGTTCCTATTACAAATGATAGTGCAAATTTTTCTACACAATTAATAGGTATAGTTTCTATAGGAGCATTTGTTCTTATTACTAGTTTTATTCTTTGGTATGCTGTTAAAGCTATTCTTGGAGTAAGGTTATCTGATAATGAAGAAAAGGATGGAGCTGATAAGTCTGAGATAGGGCTTAGTAGTTATCCTGAATTTATTCAATAAAACAATATAGAAAGGAAAGATTACAATTATCTTTCCTTTCTATTTTTATTTACTTTATTACGAAGTGTAATTAATTAAAATTTATAGGTTTATTATGACAATAGTTAAAGATTTAAAAAATTCTAAAGAAATAAATAAATTCAAAAATGATGTTGTAAAAAAACAAAAAATAAATCAAATAGTATATTTTGATAAAGGTGGCAAAGATGGTTTTCAAGAATGGGTATTAAAAAGACTGGAGTGGACTGTATCATTATCTAGATCGCCTATTCATCAAGCAGAGAGATGGTGGAGTCAAACTTTAGATCATAGGTTAATAGGTTTAATGGCAGTATCTAGCAGATATAATATTTTACCTGAACAATATTGCCAGAATGTTAATGAGCGTAATTATGTTAGTATGAAGACAGTACATAATTTGTGTACTGCTAGTCACACAACTTTACAAAAGATTGTATCAGATGGTATATCTAGGGGCGATTTGATTCCTTTGGTAACTAGTAATGGTGACAAAAGGTTTTCTATATTTACCGCTAGCGATACAATGTGTAAAGCTTATAAAAATATAAAAAATTGGACAGGTTTTTAAACTATAATTTAAATAAATTAAATATTTCTTATTCATTTAAATAATATAGTTGCTTTTAAGCAACATAAAAATTTTAAATTATAATTACATTTAAAATTTTTAAGATTAATTTTTATTTTTCAGATCTTATTTTTGTAATTCATAACCAATTATACTAAAATAGTATTCTTTTTTCTATATTTTCCAACGTTTTTTTGTTTAAAATAATATGACAAGAATATTGCGTTATATTTTTACATAATTTATGTAAAGTTTTATATCTTACATTCAGGATTTTTAATTTTTAATATTATATCTAAATTTCTATTTGAAGTTGCAATAAAGCAACAAAAAATTAAGGAGATATAAATGTTTAAATTATTATTTAGTATTATTATAATGGTATTTACTTTTACTAATCTTGCTAAAGCTGACGTTAAAATAAGTGGTTTTATGCAACATATAGTTGGTATGGGTGATGAAATAGATGGAGGTGTAACTGATAAATTTACTCGTGTTTCTTTTGGGGCAGATACAACCACAGATAATGGATGGACTGTAGGAGGAGCATTTACCTTTAGTACACAAGTTGTAAATAGTGGTAGTAGTGATGCATATTTACCAACAGCAAACTCTATGTATGTTCAAACTGATATAGGTACAGTAACTATAGGACAGGCTGCAGACGCTGCAACAAACTTAGTTCCAAGAGTATCTGCTATGGTACCTGGTGACGGCACAGATGGGTATTATTTTGCATTATTTGACTCTGGAACATTGGCTACATCTGACACTGGTTTTGCAGAAGTATACTATGCACAAGCCTCAAGTAGAATTAACTATGCGCTTCCAGTTATAAATGGTTTTTCAGTTCAAGTTACTTATACGCCTGCATTAGAATTTAATAGTTCTACTTCTAATGCTCGTCAACAAACGACGGAAGCTTCAAACCATGGAGAAGCAACTCATGTAGCTGTTTCCTATGAAGGTGTAATGGATGGAATATCATATGTAGCCGGTATTGCTACTATAAATGGTAATGCTAAAAGTACGGCTGGTGCAACTAATAATGATTTAGCAGTAGTTACAGGTGGAATTAAAGCAACTATGGGCGATATTACTTTAGGTTTCCATGCATATGACCATGGGGAGAGTTTTGGAAGTGTAGGAGATGCGAACAAAGCTTCCGATGCAGGATATACTGCTGCTATCGAGTATGTTATGGGAAATATTACTCTAGGTGTTGGTTATGCACATCAAGAAAAAGTGGATGGGGGTAGTTCTTCTAATGTAAAGGAAGATACAATCACTTATTTTGGTCTTGGTTATGATATAGGCGGTGGAGTTAACACATGGGTTCAATTTGATAATATAAGTCATTCAGATGGAGACCATGCAACTACTGAGACAGATCCTCAATTACTAATGGCTGGAATCTCATTAGGGTTTTAAATTAATAAATTTATGATTTTATATTTTTGATCCTCCAAAGAACTTAATATTAAATCATAGATAAATCAATTATTCGATTCCTCCAAAGAACATAATAATTGATAGAAAAGGAGACAAGAAATTGTCTCCTTTTTTTTTCTTTAATTATATATATACTTATTTTTAGGATTATTAACAAAAAGGTAAATATATGTCAGAACTTTTAACTAGTGATTTAATCAAACTTCAAACTTGGGATACTCCTACAATTTGTAATGCTTTAGATATAGCAGCTCCGGATAGAAGATTATTAGGCTTTACATCAAAACCTTTAGTGCCCGTTGGTACTCATGGTTCAGTGTGTGGTTATGTAAAAACAGCAAAAATAAGTGGAAAAAATAAACCTTTAGATAATGCAAAGAACATTAGGCAGGATTATTATGAATATATAGCTAATAATCCCAAGCCTTCTATAGTTTTAATTGAAGATGTTGATAACCCGGAGGGCTTTGGAGCATTTTGGGGAGAAGTAAACAGTGCTATTCATTTAGGTTTAGGAATTAAAGGTTTAATTACAAATGGAGTAATTAGAGACTTAGATCAATGGGCGAATGGTTTCTCTGCATTAGCTGGCTCAATAGGGCCTAGCCATGCATATACTCAAGTATTAGAGTTTTCTTCTATGGTAAATATATATGGTATGGAAGCAAATGATTGTGATATAGTCCATTTTGATAAACATGGGGCTGTAATAGTTCCTAAAGATGTTATTAAAAATTTACCTAATATTATTCAAAAACAAATGGATAAAGAGGCGGTTATATTAGAGGCAGCAAGATCTCCAGACTTTAATATAAATAAATTATTATCCGCAATGAAAAATGCAGAGGAAATTCACTAAAATTATTAGGGCTTAAGTACTAATCTTCCTATTACTTCTCTATTTTCTATTTTCTTAAGAGCTTTAATTACTTCTTTTAATCCTAAAGCATCATGTATTATAGGAGTAATTAAACCTTTATTCGCAATTCTTAATAAATTATTCATTGAATTAGTTTTTAGTTTAGGAAATTGTCTATAATACTCTCCAGCTCTTACACCTATTATTGAAATTCCTTTTATTAAGGCAATATTTATGGGAAGAGTAGGAATTGTACCACTAGCAAAACCTATGACTAATAATTTACCTCCCCATTTAATAACTTTTAATGAGTTATTAAAATATTCACCACCTACAGGATCGTAAATAATATCAACTCCCTCATTTTTTGTAATTTCTTTAACATTATTAACCATATTTTTATAGCCTATAGCAAATTTTGCTCCAGCTTTTATTGCTGCATTTTGTTTATTTTTAGTACTACAAACAGCTATAATCTCAGCTCCTATTGCTTTTGCTAATTGAACTGCAGCTAGTCCTACACCGCCAGTTGCTCCCATTATAAGAATTGTTTCTCCCTTTCTTATATTTCCTCTCTCAACAAGAGAAACATAAGCTGTTTGAGCAGCAACGCTAAAACTAGCTGCTTCTTCAAAAGAAAAATTTTTAGGAAATTGTTTTAAATCTCGAGTATTAGCTATTACTTCTTCTGAATAGGCTCCATAGCGCATCTGGTAAATAACTTTTGTTCCTGTTGGATACTTTTTATTATTTGACTCAGAAATAACTCCTGATAATTCCATTCCAGGTATAAAGGGAAGGGAAGGCTTTAATTGATACTTTCCCTCAATCATTAGCTTATCTGGAAAATTTATTCCGCAGGCTTTAACATTTATTCTAACTTCATTATCCTTGATTGGAAGAGAATCAAAGCTTTTATATTTTAAGTTTTCTATTGAACCAAAGCTATTACATAAAATTGCATTAAATTTGGCCATCGTAATAAACTATAATTTATATATTCTAGTTGCGTTATCATGAAAAAGCTTAGCTCTTTCATTAGCAGAATAATCTTTAGTGAGTAGCTTAAATCCGTTCCATAAATTAACGTAACTACAACTTATCTTGTCTACAGGAAAATTAGATTCAAACATGCATCGGTCTGTGCCGAATAGCTCTAAAGTTTTTTCATAATACCTTTTGGTTTTATTTATTAACTCATTTCCAGATGGTGCAATTTTATTTTTATGCCATTCAAATCCATTAATTTCCATGGCTATGCCTCCAAGTTTAGCCACTACATTGTCACATTTAGATAACTCAGTAATTTCTTTTTCCCAAAAAGAATATGTTTCCTCTTCTTTTCCTTTAAAAGAACCTATACCTAAAGGTCCTCCAAAATGATTTAGTATTATTGTCGTATTAGAAAATTTTTTAGCTAATTTAATTAATTGAGGTAATTGAGGGTGGTAGCACCAGGCTTCAAATGATAAATTTCTAGATTCTAACTGTGCAAATCCTCTGTGGAACATATCATTAATATATACCCCCTCTTTAGGACGGGCTCTAGTACTTGGAATTGTTCCATCAGGATGCATAGCAGCTTGCGACCTAATGCCTTTAAATCGTTTTGGAGCTATATTTAAATGTTTATCTAAAATTTCTGCAACCTTCTCCCCTATTAAGAGTGGGGCACTACCCACAATACCAGCAGCTATTTTTGTTTTACCATACAAACCAGAATTGCTCATTGCTGCTATTCCATTCACAAACTCAGTTTCATTAATCACTTGTTCTTCAATAGAATGATTTTTATTGTACATAGCTCCACATTCAATAAATACTGTAGACACAATATTATGGCCTGAATTTGTATCTTTAAGAATATCAGGTAATAGATAAGTTTCTTCAATATAAGTCTTATTAAAATCCCATAAATGATGATGAGGATCACATATAGGTAAATCAGGCTCCAAGGCTTCTTCTTTATTTGTTAATAACCATTCTTCATTAGAATTCATTAATCTATTTCCTATTTATTTATTCTGACCATTCTTTTGCCCTTGTTTTCTCCATTTAATAATCCAATTAGTGCGTTAGGCGTATTTTCTAGACCTATAACAATATCTTCTGCGGGTTTTATCTGTTTTTTTTCTATCCAATCCATAAGTTGTTTTTCTGCCTCTTTCTTTCTATCTTCAAAATCCATAACAATAAACCCTCTTAGATTAAGTCTTTTAGTTACAATTAAACCGGGTACTCCTCGCGGACCACTTTCTGGGGCTGCTTGATCATATTGTGAAACTGCTCCACAACATATTATTCTTCCAAAATTATTCATAGCAAATAAAACAGACTCAAATATAGATCCGCCTACATTATCAAAATAGACATCGACTTTTTCAGGACATAGTTTTCTTAAGTCTTTCACAAAATTATTATTTTTATAGTTTATAACACCGTCAAATCCTAAATCATTTATTAACCAATTTGCTTTTTCATCAGAGCTAGTTATGCCTATAACTTTACAGCCATAAATCTTTGCTATTTGTCCAGCTACATTTCCAACTGCTCCAGCTGCAGCTGATATTAAAACTGTTTCACCTTCTTGAAGCTTAGCTAGATCTAATCCAAAGTAAGCTGTTTTACCTGTTATTCCTAATACACTCATGTGAAGGCTTTTAGAGGAATTAATTGATGTTTTAATTAGTTCTTTTTCATTACGAATAGCATAATTTTGCCAGCCTAAATCTCCTTCAACATAATCACCAACCTTGAATTTATTGCTTCTGGATTCTAAAATTTTACCTAGAGCATATCCACCCATTACATCACCAGGAAGAATTTGACTTCTGTATGTTCGCCCTTGCATCCAAGCTCTATTTGCAGCATCGATAGAAATATAAATTACTTCAATTAAAACTTGATTGTCATCTAATGCACTAAGCTTAGTTTTTTTTAGTTCAAAATTTTCTTGAAATAATTTTTCTTTAGGAGAACTCTTTAAAAAAATTTGTGTATTAATTAATGAATTAGTATCTAACATTCTAGCCTCTCCGTTAATTCGTTAAAATTATCTACTATTAAATCATGGTGAGGGTTAGCTTCCGGATCTGGTGGTCCTTCATTACCCCATTCTAAAGGTCTTTTAACAAATATAGTTTTAAAACCAACTTTTTTAGCTGCATCAAGATCAAAATTATGACAAGCAACCATTCCACATTCACTAGGATTTAATTGTAACCATTTTGCAGCAGTTTCATAAGCTTCGGGTAGAATTTTATATTTACCTATACCTTCACAAGAGAACACTGCATCCCATGTTAAGTTATTATTTTTTGCTGTATCTATAATTAATTTAAAGCTTAATAATGTAAAAGAAACGCAAAGAAACTTCTTTTTTAATTTTTTTAATGCATTTGGAAAGTCGTCCCAAACTATGAAGTTATGTGGCGCATTATAAGAAATATCATGAATATTTTCTTCAGTGAATTGATTTAAGTCATATTCAGATATTATATCTATCAAGGCTTTTTTATGAGCTCCATCAAAATTGTAACTTGGTGGACTATGCTCGCCTAAATTTAAAACTGATTTTAGAGATTTTCTTCTTAATTCGTTTGTAATATTAGCCCAATCTCTATCAATTTTATGTTCCTTACCAGCTTTTTCAAAGGCTCGTCTAAAACCAGTATGCCAATCTAAGATTGTACCTCCTGTATCAAATGTTAATGCTTTAATATCATTAATTGACATTTTTTAATCCTTTATATCTCTAATTATTTAATTAATATATATTTGTTATCTACCTGTAAATACTGGTTTTTCTTTTGCAACAAATGATCTTGCCGCATTTTGATGGTCTTCAGTATCTCTACATAATGTCTGGTATAAAGCTTCACTATCTAGTGATGCGACTAAATTACCTTCCTCAGCTAAATTCATATTATATTTCATATATCTGAGTGCTGTGGATGGCCCATTAGCAATTTGATCAATAATTTTTTTAGCTGTATTTTGAAGATCTTCGTCACTTGCAACTCTATTTATGATACCAAGTTCTTTTGCTTCGTTAGCTGTAAGCACACTTGATAAATAATATAGCTCTCTTGCTTTAGCGGTTCCTACCATTTGTGTAAGAAAAAAAGTACCTCCAAAATCACCTGGAAAGCCTGCTTTGGCAAAAGCTGTTGTTATTTTAGCATTCTCACTTGCTATTCTTATGTCGCAGGCTAATGCTAAAGATAATCCTGCTCCGGCTGCAGCTCCCGGTAATACAGCAATTGTAGGAGTAGGCATTTCATGAAGTATTCTTGATGTTTCCATCATACGTCTAAGGTTATTAGTTTTTTCTTGAGTCGTCTCTTTATTATTATCTCTTTCTGCCATATCCTTTAAGTCACCTCCTGCGCAGAAGGCATTACCAGCTCCTGTAAGTACTACGGCTCTGATAGAGCTATCATTCTCTATTTTTATTAATTCATGATAAAAACTATTCAACATATCATGGCTTAGAGCATTTCGTCTTTCTGGCCTATTAAAAGTAATAGTAACTACAGAGCCTTCTTTATTTATAATTAAGTCATCACTCATTTTATTTTCCTTTCTTAGTTAATAGATTGACTACCTCTTATAAGTTTACCTGGAAGTTCTCCAGTAAACTCGCCATTTTGCGATACTTCTATACCTTTTACAAAAGTATGATTATAGCCAGTAGACTTTTGAATTAGTCTTTTCCCCCCTGCAGGTAAATCATAGCTTAAGCAGGGTTTAGTTAAGCCAATATTTTCATAATCGATAATATTTATATCTGCTCTCATGCCTTCAATCAAAGCTCCTCTATCTTTTAGTCCATAAGTTCGAGCAGTTTTTAAAGTTTGTTTTGAAACTAAGTATTCTAAGTTTAGAAGCCTTCCTCTTTTACGGTCTCTAGACCAAAAAGGTACCATAAAAGTTGGATAACTTGCATCGCAAATTGTTGCCACATGAGCTCCGGCATCGCCAACTCCACATATTGTATATTCGGATTCAAGCATTTCAGCAATAACATCTAAACTATTATGTGTATAATTTTCAAAGGTATGCATTAAAAATTCATCGTCTTCAGAGGATGTAAAATGATCAAGAATTATTTCCCATGGATTTTTATTTAATCTTGCAGCTATTGAAGTGATACTCATCTCTTTTGTCGGTTCATAATTCAAGGGTTCTTGTAATAAATAAGTTAATGGAAAAGCATGACTTACCCATTTTGTATGAGCATTTTCTGGGATATCATTAATTAAACTATTTCTGATATTTATATCATTTTTTAATATTTTATTTCTTTCTTTTTTAGATAAATCTTTTATTTTTTTCCAAGCTTCATGACTAGAGAAAGGGTTAACGCTAGTATTAAATCCCATAAGCACCCCAATTGGCCGACTTCCAACTTGTCCAGTAGTTATAATTCCATTTTTGTTAGCTCTAGAAATATAATTTAGAGTATCTCTCCATCTTTCAGGAAATTCATTATATTGTATTAGTAGAACTGATAGAGGTTGCCCGGAGTGTTTGGCAGCTTGAATTAATAATTCCATTTCTCCAGGACCCATATCTGAATTACATTGTAGAAGGCCTTTTTTTGTATTTTTTAAAGCTTCAGCTATTCCAGCTAATTCTTTATCGTCTGCGTTTAAACTTGGAACTAAATTACCATCTGCAGATTTATGCTTCGTAGTTCTTGAAGTTGAAATCCCTAAAGCACCAGCATTGAGAGCTTCTTCTAAAAGACTTTTCATGTTAGAAATTTGGTTTTCATTTGGTTTATATAAGTGGTTTGCTCCATCTTCTCCCATGACAAAAAATCTAAGGGCTGAGTGAGGAACTTGTGTTCCAATATCCATAATTCTTTTTGATTTTTCTAGAGCGTTTAAATATTCAGGAAATGTTTCCCAGCAAAAATCTATACCTTCTGATAAAACTGTTTCAGGAATATCTTCAACACCTTCCATTAAATTTATCAGGAAATTCTCTTTACCTTTTTTAACAGGAGCAAAGCCAACTCCGCAGTTTCCAAATACACATGTTGTTACACCATGCCATGAAGAAGGAGTAAGATAAGGGTCCCATGTAGCTTGTCCATCATAGTGTGTATGAATATCAACCCATCCTGGAGTTACAAATTTATTCTCTGCATTTATTATTCTATTACTAGTTCCTGATATTTTTCCAATTTCACATATTTTTCCATCTTTTACTGCTATGTCAGACATTTTTCTAGGAGAACCTGTTCCGTCATTATATTACCATTTTTTATTATTAAATCGTACATAGCTTATTTCCCTTACTAAAATCAGTATCATATAATAGTTTGTTTTATTGCTTTATTCCAGCCATTTCTATAATTTTTAATCTCTTTACTTTTCATTTTAGGAAAAAAACTTTTATTTAATTTCCAAAATTTACTTGAGTTTTCCAAAGAAGTTATTAACCCAGACCCAATAGAAGATAATATTGCAGCACCCTGAGAAGTAGTTTCAGTATTATATGATTTTTCAATTTTAGTATCGCTAATATTTGATAAAAACTGAATTAACCAATCATTATTACTCATAGCACCATCTACTCTTAAAATATTTGGTTTTTGTCCATCTAAAGTCATTGCATCAA
>Ga0222718_10001940_pt1 | contig 19092 bp, 35 predicted proteins | sample C33_27DmetaG_FD_165045 | JGI IMG/M metagenome (GOLD analysis project Ga0222718, IMG submission 165045) | Estuarine water microbial communities from San Francisco Bay, California, United States - C33_27D | ecosystem: Environmental > Aquatic > Marine > Unclassified | place: USA: California... | reverse complement strand
GGAGGCTGCTATTACGCACGGGTCTTGGTCGGCAAAGATGGACATGAAGTCCAGCGCAGACTCTTGGCTTCAAGTGCTATCAATGGCCAAAGAAGCAATGGAGGTGCTTTATCTTTGGAATGCTACGTATGAACACGCAGCCCGAGACATTGAACTGGCCATTGACCCCGATGTGGTGCGGTTCGTAATGGATCGTAAACAATAAGCAAACAAAGAAGCCAAATTTATTTTCTGATTTTATTGCACCCAACTTAGGGTCAAGGTATATTGCTTCTACCGACGGGCGACTGGCTCCGAGGGTGTGATAGGGTTGTGCGAGATACCCGCTAAACTTCAGTCTGAGACAAGCTGTTGGACCGGATAAAGCAAGTCCCCTGATAAGAGCGTTGCTCACAGCAACAGGCTGTGCATCCCTTTGTGGTTCCGGTGTCCCCCAGGCAACACGATCAGTCAGCGGCAATTTTTCTCTCTATTGAATCACAAGGAAGGGGGGCATCTGTCTCTTCCTCTTTCTCTCCTCTATCTCTGGCTATCTCTCAAGGCTCCTCCACCAAGGGTGTGATATGTTTAAGACAGGCTACTCCCTACAATTGAGCCAGTCCAAAAACGACCTCCAAAATACCACACGCATTTGAAGAGGGGGTAAGGTGGGCCGCCTAGCACATTTAACCCCTCCAGCCCCCATGAAGATTCGGTGAAGAAAAAGTGGTTAGGGTTTTGAGGCGGGTGTAACCCTATGCACTACCGTTTCCCGTTTCCCGTATCGTTTCGGCCGTTTCCATGGATTCCCTTTCCAGGCCTGGAGAGTTGCTCGGAGTAACTTGCCCGAGAACGTACCTGGAATGCCCGAGAATTGACGCAATGGCCGAACCTATAGGAAGGCACAGGAACGGTATTGGAAGGCCGTACAGAGAACGCGAGAGGCCTATGCAGAAACGTATATATACAGCAAGGCCCGGCCGCCTTTCAGCAACCGGGCCAGGTTTAGGGTTTAGGGTTTAGGTTCAGTCCATCGGGAACGTTTCCATCAATTCGGCCAGCTCTATAACGGAATCCTGATTTACCAGGAACGATCCGTTCAAACGGAGGATCAGGCCGTTATCTATCGCGAACCGAATGTTACGTGACTGTGTACCGGTTGAAGGTTTCAGCCCGGCATTTAGGAACGCGGCCGTCGCATCAGCCAGGGATTCGGCGTCCCATTCGTGGCCGTCCAGTATTGCAAAAGCTTCTATGTTGTTCATTTAGGTTTCCTCCTTTATTTGTCAGTTAAGTACGGGAAGTTGAATCACGAACCCGGATTGATCCTTCCGGGCCGCTCCCTTAGCCCTGAGGCCGGCAATAACTCCTTTCGGTTCCAGGAACCGGAGATCCGTCGTATCGGCATCCACTACCGGGAATCCGTTCCATTCGGCCGGGAGTTCCTGGCCTTTCGGAGTATTGAATACAACGGCTACACGGGAACGGCCCATGGCCTGGACTATATCGGCCCGGTTCATTCCATCCGCGTAACTGAATGTTAGGTCGTAATTCCGCGGAAGGTTGGAACGCTTCTCCAGAGGATATTTCGTGTAATCGTAAAACTGCACGTTCGGGAATAGCTGGAACACGTTCGGAGCTGATCCCTTCCGGCTATCTTTCACGGGAACGCGTTCCCATGGGATATCGGACGTTCCGTTAAGCCTTACGACCGGCGTGAGGCCTTCCCTGGCCGCTTTACGTTCTAGGGCCTGGATTGAATAGACCAGGTCAGCCATGAAGGTATCACGCTCTCGGAAGAATCGTTCCGTCTTAGCCTTCCGGGCCTGCTGTACCGAATTGAATCCACCTCGGCCGGCCGTATATAGGCAAGCGGCCGTACATCCCTTGGAACGGTATCGGCATACCTCCCGGCCGGATTCCTTAGCCGGAGCCAGGTATAGGATTCCAGTTAGGAATCCGCGGGCCGTTCCCTTGGACGTTTTCGCGTCTACATTTACTGAAAGGATATTCTTAGCCATGGATCCGTTCCTCCGTTGGATTGACTTCGTAGGTTGCCACGTGGGACGTATTATCAACGTTAATAAGCCGAATCAGCTTTTCGGCCCACAACTTGCGAACGGCCGCGGCCTCTGATTTAGTACAGCTGATCCAATTGATATATATCGGACGGCCGCTGATCAGCCGTGAAAGGTATTCTGAGTGTTTACTTTGCATCTTTTCAGGCCCTCCGGCCGGTTTTAGTTTACTCGGTTGTATGTTGTAACGTCGGCAATTTCAGCGGAATGGATATCAATCAACGTCCATTCCAGACAAGCGCCCTTTATATAGCGAAATTCAAGGCCGTCCTCCGTTTCTACTAAGATCCGTTCCTGGTCTGTACAGACTTCCACGAAATCGGGAGCGGTTTCTGCAGTCAAGCGGCCAATTGAGAACGAAAGGATACAAACCAAAGCCCAAGACACAGCGAGAATATATACAGTTGTCGTTTTCATGATTTCAGGCCCTCCGGCCGGTTTTACTGTTATTTGCTAAAACGACAAGTTTCGGTTCCGTCGTTCCACTCAATACACGTTATCTTCCCTTTCTCCGTCCAGGATTTCGCTTCACGTGGAGTCTCATGTATTGCGATTCCAAATACAATAGTAAGAAGGACAACTACAAAGCCCATTCCTCCAAACAACCATTTATCATCTTGTCTCATTTTGTCAGGCCTTCCGGCCGGTTTCGTTAGTAACTGTTCCAATAATACAGAGGCCGTTTCATATTGCAAAATAATATTCGCACCAAGTGCCATCTTCATCATTTCTTCATATTAGGCCTAATCTGCGGCCGGCTATAGTCCAGGTATGAGTCAGCGAAACCGATACCGAACCGGGCTAGGCCGGCCTATAGCGAATCCGGGCCACCGAATCCAGGTCTTCACACAATCTTCATCAAATCTTCACATTCACCGAATCTTAACAATCGGGATCGCCCATTTTGGACCCCCCACCCAAAAAAGAGGCCCGAAAAAAGAGGCCCCGAAAAAAAGGCCCCGAAAACCCCCCACCGAAAAAACCGGGCGGTAAAATTCATCACAATCATTTTCCCTTAGGGTTGTGAATCGTGAATGTGCAGATTGCGTGAATTGACCAGGGTATACCGAAAAAACATTTGCGTGGTGCAAACGGATAGCGTAGTATTGCATCGTCACACAACAGCGCGGAGGCGCAGGAAAAATGACATTATACGAACGCATCAAGCCCGCTTGCCTTGACAGGATCAATGAGGAGCGGGAAAAATACCCGCACATCCATGCGGAGATGATAGAGGCCCTAAAGTCCCATGAGTTTTATATAAACATGAAGTACTCAGACGTACTTTCTCTTGAGGCATCCGTAGGACAGCCTGTGCATGAAATGTTTTACCCGTCAAAATTGGTGTCACAATGATAGGATATTCTGCACATGGCGTGGGACCACTATCCCCGCCGTCACCAACCATACCTTGCCGTATCTGCGAGTGCCACGTTTACAGCTATGACCAGTTAGAAAACGGTCTATGCGATATATGCGTAGAGGAATACGTCTGCATTGAGTGTGGCGAAGAAACAGAAACAACAAACAAGCACGGAGTATGTGCGGAGTGCGAACATGAAAACCATTGAACAGGAGATCAACGAAGCCACAGCCCGATGGGGCGTAAAGCATGACGCAGAAAAATGCCCAGCTTGCAACGGGTCCGGTGAGGATCTGTACAGCGGTGATCGCTGTGGCGATTGCCGTGGCAAGGGCTACATAATCACGGAGGTGTCATAATGAGCATCAAGCACCCAGTGCCCGAAGATCCGCTCACAGAGTGGTTCTTTTGGGTAGACCAAAAAAAGTCAACCATCAAAGACAAGGTTAAACATATGTTTAGCCGCATATGGAGGCGGAGAAAATGACTTTTGCTGAGTTATTCTCAACCATAGCAAAAATCCTCGTCATCGTCGCTGTAACAGCCGCTGTGCTGTTAGGAGCAGGATACGTAGGGTACACCATAGGCCAGTCAAACGGAGCCGTACAGGGCTACTTGGAGACGATGGACTATCTTAACGGACTACCAACATCGGAGGTATGCAAATGAGTTGCACAAAGACAATCGCACAGATTCAGGAAGAGCTTGCACAGCCGTGGCCCACACGCGAAAAAAGCAAGCGCCTGAAGGGCAATACGATCACGTACATACCGTGGTATGAGGCTGTCAGCATTATGAACCACGTTACAGAAGGTCATTGGGACTACCGTATTGTAAAGTCGGGACACAACGAGATTAGCGGTAAGTTTGAAATGGTTGTAGGTGTCACCCTATATGCAAGTGACGGCGCGATCTACCGCGAAGGCACAGGTAGTGAGGACAGCAGTACCGACAACTACGGAGACTATCAGAGCATCGCTGAAAGCATGGCGTTGCGCCGAGCCTTGACGAAGTTCCAACTGGGCATTTATATGTACCGCAAATAGGAGGAGACATGAAAGCATTGAGAATGGACAAGCTCAGGGCTATGCGGGAAGAGCATGGCATGAGCCGTGGTCACTTGGCAGACCTTATGGGCGTTGGCGAGTCTACGCTTGCCTGTTGGGAACTGGGTCATCGTGAGCCACGATATGAGCATCTTGTACAATGGTGCAACGCAATGCACACAACACCAAATGACATCTTAGAGGGGGTACAAAAAAATGGCTGAGAACTTGGCATGGATCAAGTTCTTCGTGGGGGACTGGCGTAGAGATCCGAAGGTCGCTATGCTGTCAGCATCAGGTCGCGGTGTATGGTTGGAGATGATTCTGACCATGCACGACCTGTCTGACTACAAGATAGAAGGCACCGTTAGAGAGGTCGCACGGATGTGCCACCTTGATATGGCAGAGGTTCAGTCAGCCCTACAAGAACTGGAAAGGCACGAAGTTGCCGAAGTAGAGTGGCATAACGATTCCGTTACGGGTGAGGCGATTGTAACAGTCGTGTCACGCCGTCTTGAGAGGGAGGAAAAAACCCGCTCAGATGCACGGGAACGCCAAAAAAGGTACAGAGAGAAAAAGAAGTCACAAGAGAATAACACAATAGTTCCTTCTGACTCTGACTCTGACTCTGATTCTAATAAGAATAAAAAGGTATACAATCCGAAGAAGGAGCATTTAGAAGCCATCTATGCCGCGTATCCAAGGAAGATTGGGAAGAAGGCGGCAATAGATAAGATCAGGGTAGCCTTGCAGGGTCTGCATGAGGAGCATGGGGAGGAGAACTTCTCCTACCTGCTTGACAGGACACGGAAGTTTGCTAACAGCCCTGCCGGGAAAAGAGGGGAGTTTACCCCACACCCGTCAACATGGTACAACCAAGGGCGGTACTTGGATGACCCGAATGAGTGGCACCGCGTAGACACAGAGCCGAAGAAACCCTATCAGCAACAACAGCAACCAGTTAGATCACGCGGGAGGACGTACCTTGGTTAATGGACTACAAAGAAAAGCTGTGGCTACAACGACTGACAAAAGGGTACAGCCGAAAAAAACTGGGACAAATGATTGGCAAGCGTGGCGATTCCGTCAAAGACTGGGAAACTGGGCGATTTGCTCCAAGCAATTTTCTTGATTATATTCGGTGGTGCCGTGCGCTTGACATGGACCCGATGCAAACCATAGAGGACGATGAATCACTTTGAAGAGTTTAGAAAAGAGGCAGAGGCCATATGCCAAAGGATCACAGGCAAGACCGTTGATGAATGGGACGCTGTCTTTGCCAAGAGGCGGGCAAACGGCCTTCGGGCAGGAAAATTGTCTCCAGACCGCATTATGTCGGAAAAGGAGGCTGATGGTTTTATGCGGTACTACGGACTCAGTGACGGCGACATTGAGCGCGTCCTTTTGAAAAAGAGCGACTTTGAGGTTCCTATGCCATATGATCTCAAAAAGATGGAGAAAGTGGTGTGCCGTGATCAGGAAAAGTGGAGCAAATTTGATGAACAGCATCAGCACTCATATCTTGGCCCAATGAAGCCTGAGCTTCTTACGGTAATCGCATATCGTCCCGTAGCGGACTTAAACAACAGGAGGTTTGAATGACACTATCTGAAATCGTGGGCGGAAACCCGTTAAAGAACATACAAAGGCTTGATATCAGTCAAGAAGAGTACTTCGCCATTGATGCGTACAGTAGCACGGACCTGCGAACCCTATATGCAGACCGGGGTCAGCCCTACGGGATGGCGCAGAAAAAAGCAGGTGATTACGTAGAGACGGATGCCATGCTGCTTGGATCTGCGATTGACTGCATGATCACGGAGCCAAAAGAGTTTGACAACCGATTTGTAGAGGCTCCACGCTCTGCCATCACGCCAAACACAGCATTGCAACAGAAGGTGTGCGATGAGATCCTGCGCGGCACAGACCCGGCAGAAGCACACGCCATGCACTACAAGAACAGCGGAGAAAAAGCCGTTGCCCAGTTCATGGAGTCCTTTGAGAACTACATAGCCCTGAACAAGCTGGTAAACCTTGGCGAAGGCACACCGCGTCGCATACTATCAGCCGATCTTGCAGAACGTGCGCGAGAAGCCGTCTCAGCGGCCCGTCAGCACACGCAGTTCGTGGAGATAGTCAAGGGTAGCGATAAGCAGGTTGCGTTTGTTGCAGAGGCATTTGGAGTGCAATGGAAGGGCCTGTTGGATTTCTACCGCCCAGGCTACGTCACAGACCTTAAAACAACGTCTGATTTCCTTGGCATTCGGTCTAACTTCAACCGCCGCGCCTACGCCATTCAGATGCGCCTATACTCATGGCTGGCAGAGGCTCACACAGCGGAGCATTTCTACATTGAGACGGATGCTCCGTATCGGACCAAGCTGACCGACGAGCCGACTGCCTTGATGAATGAGGATTTCTGGATAGAAAAAACGCTTGAGATGATGCAACGCATCGCTCATCACCACAAAAGCGGCGACTGGCTGCGTAGCATGGAGTACCATACCAATGGTGGATATGAACGCCTTTAATATGTACCTCAAGGCGGTGCTGATGCTCTTGTCCATAGGCATCTTGGCTATCGTCTTTGTTACCTTTGTTCGCGTAGTGTGGATGCTGTCATGGCTCCTCTTTGGGACTGTGGGCGCATACGTGCTAACCGTGCTGGCAATTTTATCAATGGCATATACAATCTATGGCTACCAAGCAGAAGCAACGCGGGAATCAGGCTGAGAAGTATGTCATTGACACAGCCCTTGAAAAGGGCATAGAGTCGCAACGTGCCTGGGGAAGCGATGGCAGGAGCATGGGTCTTACCGCCGCTGATGACGGCCTGATAGGCTGGTATCGCTGGCAGTGTAAGCGGTTTATGCACAAGTATGTGCCGAAGTGGTTTATCACGAACGTCATAGACTACCTATCCGGAGACATTGACATCGTAACCATCTACGTGGACAAGGCCAAGGGGCACCCAAGGAAGGTCTACGTAGTGCAAGAGTACGAGTCCTGGCTCAACCTAAAAAGAATGGCAACGCTATATGGGAAGCCTGACGATAGAGATGGTGGACGGACCCCGGAAGGGTGACTCCATTACGCTCAAGAACGCATGGGAATATCCAGAGGTGCATCTTGCGCCGTACAAGGATGAGAACGGCGATATGAAAATCGCTGAATACCGGGCGGAAAGACTGCCCAGAAACGTGTTAAAAAAGGAGGGATCAAAAATTGTCTACCGACACATTAAAGGCACATGAAGTTGTCTACATCAGCAATGCCTGTAAGAGGGCTATCAAATTGGCATATGCAGACCTCATTGAAATGAAGAAAGCATACTTGGAAGCAAAGACCTACTGGGAGGACTCCGGTTCGGGTGCGGAGCATCATTGGTATTGGAAGGGGTCAGCAGACACCATAGAGAGCATCATTACTTCAAGTCGCAGACATATGCTTGCGGAGTTGAGGCAGATGGGGCTGGACAAAAAGATGCTTTACATGATGTACGGCGCACAAAAGTACGCCGACTATTACGATGCAGTAGTAGCTGGGGATGAAGCCCCACTTGAGTTCAAGGTTAGCAAGGGGGTAGCTGAAGATGAGTAGCAAATCATACATCAATGACTATGTGCGTTTCAGGACGGCTATACAAGCAGTATCAAATGTCACTGGCGTAAAAAGGCGGCACATCCTTGGCCAAAGGAGATTCCGTCACTATACCGATGCAAGGCATATGGCCATGCTATTGACAAGGCAGTCAACGAAACTTAGCCTGACCAGTATAGGAAGGTTGTTTGGAAGGGATCACTCAACGATTATCCATGCAATAAACTCTATGCGAGATATTATGGATATATCAGAAGAGCATAGCAGCAGGTTCAGCGAGGTTATTAATGAGTATTATAGGCTTATCAAGGAGCTGCAACCCGATGCAATAGAGGTGATCGTAGAATGAAAGGTCACAAGGCGTTTGTACGCGATATAAAAAGAAGTGAGCTTTCTGTACAAAAAGTGTTGCGTGAGATACTCAGCATGGGCTACAAGGCCCATGCCCCGGAGACGGTAATCTCACCAACCTACGAAAGCAGATGGGATTACGTTGACGACGGGGACATTCATATGCAGGACGGTAGGATTGTCCAGGTTAAGCATAGCCGAACGGACTTTACTTGGAGCTGGCCTTACAAGGACATGATAGTAGACGAATGGTACAAGGCTTTTAAGTATGTTCCAGAGGTTGAGTACATCATTGTAAACCCTCCTATGACACACTACATTGTAGTACACGGTGCAACGCATGAGATGTGGAAGCACAAAAAAATGTTTGACCGCACCTACCAGGCAGAAAGGGAGTTTGCAATGGCTCCGAAGTCAATACTAAACCACTATCAATTCCGTGACTAAAAAAGAGTACCAAGCAATGATGGAGGAGACGCTGGCTGAGATACAGCAAATTCTCCATGCGAAGAACCACGACTACACAGCAGGGTCACCAGACCCATTTGCCAACTTTCGCCTTGCGGAACTGGAGGGCGTAGATCCTGTCAAAGGGGTGATGGTACGGGTTTCTGACAAGATGCAGCGTCTAAGAGCCTTTATCAGGAGTGGAAAACTGCTTGTAAAGGGCGAATCCTTTGAGGATGCCATACATGACATCATCGGCTACATGATCCTCATCAAGGGGATGCTAATACAGAAAAGCAATGACAAAGATCGGGATAGCAGTACCAGTCTGGGGTAGGCCCCGGATGCGCTACGCATTTCTAAAGCACATGAAGGAACACGAGGCTCATGCCGCACAACGCGGCTTGGGCCTTCGTACGTACGTGGCTGGCTCAGAGGGTGAGGAGACACGCAGTGAGGCACAGAACCTTGGTCATCACTACGTGGAGATAGCCAATGATCCGCTTGGTGCCAAGTTCAACGCAGCCGTCAACATGGCTTTGGAGGATGGCGTGGACTACGTGCTTATTATGGGGTCAGACACCTTCTTTATGCCGAGCCTATGGGACCAGTACCGTGACCTTATTCGCTTAGGCATGAAGTATGTTGGCATCCGCGACCTGTATATGTGGGACTGGAACAACAACGATGCAAGGTACTGGAAGGGATACAGGGGAGATCGCTTTTTAGAGCCGATAGGATGCGGTAGGCTGATACACAGGTCCCTAATTAAGGGTGACCTGTACGACAACCACCGCAACAAGTCATTGGATGCGTCTGCGTCACGACGATTGCCGAATGCAACAGTTATATCGTGTCGCCAAGACCTGCTTGTGTCATGCAAGGAGGAACTATCCATTACACCTATTACGCGCTTCCCAGACGCGGAGCGAGTAGACCACACCATGTTTACACCCCTAATACCATGAAAATCGTCATACCTGCCTACGGTCGCCACGAGCTAACCCGCCGCGTAGCCCTGTACTACGACGACCTTGGCTACGATGCCATTATAGTAGAAACGCCCGACGAGGATGGGAACCTGTCAGGCGTAGAGGACAAGGTGGTTGCACAGCACCAAGATGAGGATGGCAATGTATTGGTGGGCAGGAAGTTTAACGACGCACTAAAGTATGCCGCTAACTTTGACGACGATGTGGTCCTAACGGGTAGCGACTCCCTGCTATCACCTGCATACCTGAAGCACCTTGACTCCTACAAGGAGGACTACCTTGAGATCAGCGGGTGCCACTTCTTTGACCCAAAGGAGAAACAGGTAACCTTTATAGACAAATTCCTGTGTGGCAGCGGCAAGTACATGAGCAAGCGCATGATGGACAACTGCGATTGGTCACCCTACGATGACACAAGGGGCCGCAATGTTGACGCTGGCCCGAAGAGTTGCATCCCCGACGGCAGCCGCAGGAACTCATACAACAGCACCCGCACCTTCCCCGCCTGTCTTGAGATCCGCAACAGCGAGAATATGTGGAGTCTCGGGTGGGTTCAGTCTCAGCCCGCTGCGACCATACTGAGCGTTCACGAGACGCGCACCATCTTTCAGCATGACTATCGCCAGAAGGTTGATTGGTGGACATTACGCTGAGGCCAGTGTATTTCGGCGTTGATCTGTGGTCTTATCTGACACCCTGCTTCGGCTGAAGCCATTGCAGTCCGTGCATTTGTACAAGCGGTAGCGTGTGGCACTGCTGTATACGTGCTTCTCTACTGCCTCTACATTGTTACTACCGCACTTGACGCATTTCACCTGCTCATTCTGACTGTACAGGGACACGTTAGGATGTGACTTGTCATATGGGCGCACCTTGAGGTACAGCTCCTCTAATAGAAGGACATCCTGCTCATTGTAGCGGATCATCGTGTCAAAGGCATTTTGGTCCCCGTCAAGGCACCTGATCCACAGGCTCATGCCCTCATGCTCCATCTTCCTGCCGATGCCAAGGTCTTGGCCCAGCTCGTCAAGCCTGTTGCTGTCAAAACCGAAGTACCTGCGGGCAATCTTCAGCGTGTCAATGCTCTTGTAGGGGCTGGTAGGGGGCAGTCCGTGCGATAGGAAGCGGGCATTCATCATCTTGATGTCAAAGCGGTCGCCGTTATGGGCAATCACAATATCCGCATCATCAAGTAGGTGCCACAGTGACTCGCACACCTTGAAGTCATCCTGCATATTACCATAGGCGAGTATGCTATCAGACATCACATCCTGTTCGCCAAGCCACTTGGCAGCCCACGTAAGGATCTTGCCCGGCTTCTCAATGACCATCTCCTTGTTGATGTAGGTGGTCTTTCTGCGCCAGTAGAAGCAAGTGCCGGGAGCCGTCTCAATGTCAAAGACCAGCACCTTTGGCTGTCCCCTCTTTATGTCATTCCTTGATATGAAGTCGTGTAGCGTAGACTTCGGAATGCCAATGGCTTCGGCTATGTCCCTGATAGAGAGCTGTGTCTCTGTATAGAGTTTCTTGGCCCGCTCTTTCCATTCGTCCATTATCCGTTCCACCGACGCATACTGCGCCATACGTCAAGATGAATGAACCTATTCTGTTCGTAGATGCCTATGCCGCCAACGTCAAGGTCCTCGGCAAACTCTGCTATCCGCTTCAGGCTTACGCCACGAACAACAATGTCGGCGGCCATGCCCTTCTTATGCGTACTGTTCTTACTACCACCCACCAGCTCATTGTAGTCAGCAGTCCTATATGCAGATAGGATATGCACAGGCTTACCGAAGTGCGTCCTAATCGTCTGCAAGAGTGCTACCAATGCGGGGTGAATCAGCACTACATCTGCGCCATCGCTGCAAGCGAACTCACTCAAAACAAAATTATCGGCAAGCGCAAGGTCCCCGCCATTCCGTGACAGCGAGAACTCCTGCACTTCCGATAACGATGCTTCACAGAACATAGTTCAGTGTTTAGGTTCCGTGAATATACACAAAGATATTAACCGTTGTCAACATCTTCGGCTGGCTTCCCTTCTGGGATCAGCATGGCGGCAACAGCAGCAAGAGCCGTGATAGCCTCCCAGATAACCTGAAGCTCTTCCATGCCGATGGGCAGGAACTGGGCAATGATAGCAAGGCCAGCCCATGTAGAGGCTTCTTTCAGTCGGTCAAGTAGTTTCTTAATCATCGTAGGTAGTACGGTTGGTGGTACAAGTGCCGCCACAGGAATCTGCTCCGGTGGGTGCGGCTTTATCTTCTCAAGCATTACTTCTTCTTACGCTTGTAAGACTTCATCTTGGTTTTCTTAGCGTATTTACCGTAGGGCATAGTGTCCTCGTTGTTTTGGTTACCACATCTTGCACGACCAGTAGCGCGGCGTAAAAACGTCCTTCGCTGTGTCGCACTTGTGTCTTGCACGAAAAGAAGCACGACGCTCAGGGTTGCTTTTCTTGATCCGCATATTGGGATCGCCGAAGCGTACCAGCTTTACTTGGTCGCCCTTCTTCGCCAGCACCGCAAACTTCTTACGCTCTCCCGGTGTCCTTTTCGGCTTGTTGTATCCGCTGAAGGTTTCGCCCCGGTAGAGTAGTCGTCCGCCTTTGGTTTTTGAGACATCCTTTGTCGTTGCCATGGTTCTAATCGTCTATGTTCCAACCACGGTTCTGCGCTATCTCATAGGCATTGTCTGCCCGAACACGCGCCCGCTGGTAGGTATCTATGGTCCTCTCCCTGATGTAGTCAGCCGTCATCTTGGCTGGCTCACCGTTGAGAGTGCGATATTCAACCTCACCTGCCACCACGCTACGGATAATCAGGCCGTCACCCGTATAGTGGATTGATGCCACCGATCCTCCATTGAAAAGCGGCAAAAAAACCTCTGCATCCTCATCATAGGCGCGAACGAAAGACGGCTCATCCATGTCAAGGAAGTCGCCAATACGACCTACCAGCTCGTTGAGCAGCTCAAGCTCTTCGTCGCTGAAATCAGACATATCCATGCTTTTCTGTGCCTATAAAAAGTGTGAAAAAGTAGGCGGGACTCACCCCCCGGCAGGTGAGGGATCAGGGGTTTGGGGGTGGCCCGCCTTAGTCTTGTACTTGGTTCTCAGTAAACAGCCAAGCGATGGCAAGCTCTTGCTCACCAGTGATCCCGTCGGCGAACTCCATGAGTTCCTCTGAGAATGTATATGGCGTGTACTCAACCATCTCATCTGTGCTGATCAGGAAGTCCTCAAAGCGCCCATAGAAAGCGTCGCCATCGGGCGGTCCCTCGCTTCCGGGAGAAGGCTCCCACTTATGCTCCTCTCTATCAGCCTTAATCCACTCAATGATGTCATCCCAGAATGGCTGCATCTGCTTGACGTTGTGCTTACAACGGCGACGCAGTTTGCCGCTCTCGCTTGTCATAAAGAGCTTCTCAAGGATTGGCTTGCTTCTCCAGATTGTGGCGTACTGTATTTTCATTGATCCCTCGGTTTAGTTACTTATTATAGCCGCCTGTACCAACAGGTTCTCGTTATACAAATATCTCTTGGCGATTAAGACATCGCTTGTCCCAAACCCACAAATCATGCCCTGCTTGCATGATGCGATCACTCATTGTTGCATCGGCAGACTTCGTGCAATTTCCAAGTGTGTCGTGCTGGTATTCAAACGGTCGCGTGTCGGCAATCGCTTCAGCAACGTCCCGCCTCATGAAAAGACACCCGGTCCCTATGAAATCAGTCTGCATAAATTGTCCATCTCGCCGAATTTCCTTGCCACAAATTTCCTCTATTTTCATGCCCATTGGTCGCATCATGGATGCTGAAAACACGGAACGGTCAAAGGGAACATGAGCCATTTCAAACTGTGGTAAAGCATAGTGATTCAGCATCAGCCACCACTCGGCATCAGAACTAAGAAACGTACGTAGTGACTCCATTTTAGATCGCTCACGAGGCTTAGCCTCAATCAAAGAAAAATAAAGGTTATCCTGATTGACCAACCACTCAACAAGGGGGTTTCCGACGAACCCCGGTGTTACAACTGTGGCAAGGACATTCACTTGGTATTGAGGTTTGGTTTATTTTTGCCCGCCTTTCTTTACTGGGCTTTTTTTGCTAAGTCTGCTGCCAGATTCTTGCACTTAATCTTAATCGCATTTTTTAGGTCATCAAGTGTGGCGTGTTCGCTTTCTTCGCGTAAAATCAAGTCTTTGTCATTATCAACATAATCATCTATCTCAATACCCGCCTCTTCTTCTGTTAGCTCGGCATATCCCGTTTGGGAAAAATCAAAATCATTAGGAACCATGCTTACGCAATGCTCTATCTCTTGGCCCTTGTTTTCATAGTAAATGACTTGATGCAGATATGGGTCATAGCCCTCTGGGTATATATAACTTGTACCCAAATTAGAGCGATTTTTATTGATTTTAACTTGACAGTATTTCATTTTTTATGCGTTGTTGATTACTGCGTAGGCAGTTCCTGAAAATGCTCCTCCAGATGCTGGTATTTTTAATGCCACGCCAGATGGACTGGCACCGGGTGAAGCAAAACTGCTGCTTATAGTAGAGGTGATCCCACTATGCACATATATTTTATCGGCTGAACTATCAGCTGATACAAGGTTGTCATTATTGTCTATCGCCAAGCCAGTAGGACTAATATACGGCGCAGAAAAACTGGTGGTTATAGTAGAAGTAATACCGCTGTGCTTATATATCTTATCGCTTGATGCATCTACGTGGATAAGGTTTCCGCTACTGTCTACCGCCAAACCTCTCGGTATGCCAGACGGTGAAGCAAAACTGGTGGTTATAGAAGCGGTAATTCCGCTATGTTTATATATCTTATCGGCCGATACGTCAGACGAGATAAGGTTGTTACTACCGTCTACTGTCAATCCTTGCGGAGACGCACCCGGTGAAGAAAAACTGGTGCTTATTGTAGAGGTAATGCCACTATGCTTATATATTTTATCGCCTGAATAGTCAGTTGAGATAAGGTTTCCGCTACTGTCTAACGCCAAGCCAGACGGATTTATATACGGTGAAGCAAAGCTGCTGCTTATAGTAGAGGTAATCCCACTGTGTAAGTATATCTTATCAGAGTCAGCATCAGACGAGATAAGCGTTGGACTGCTGGCTACTGATCTTATGTCAAGATCAGAGGAGGGCGCGAATATCCGTGTGACAAGAGCATGCCCCCCCGGAAAGGATTCTTGCTCTGACCCATCCACATCTATTGCTATGGAACCTTCAGTTACACCAGAAGCATCAATAATGACCTGTGTAATTGTTTCCGATGCAAGCCCATCCAAGGCGGCCCATGTTTCGGCCGTGGTAAATTTATGAGACTGAAAGTTAGATCCACCGCCAGCACCAATCTCTACTACGCTGCTGTCATTCTTCCCAAGAAAGAGTTTGCCGTCAGCAGTATTAGCAGCCAGCTCTCCTCCTGCAAGGGAACTTGGTACTGCACTCGCGGTGCTACTACGCTTAACTTTAATCGTACTTGCCATTAGTAACTTCCACCGTCAATGGTTGCATTAACCGCAACAAACGTTGGGCTTGAGGTTGTCAAAAGGTCTTGGTCTGCAAAGGCGGCGTTAGCATACGGCAGATTGCCCGTAACGTCAGTTGTCAAATCAATTTGACCAAGGGTGATCTGCTGACCACTGAGGGTGAGGTAGTCATAGCTACCCGCCAGCGTAACATCCGTTGAGTTGTCGGTACCTGCTGCATCTACTCCAAGGGCAGTGCGGGCATCAGCCGCCGTTGTGGACCCTGTCCCGCCGTTGGCTACTGGCAATGCACCAGTAACATCTGTAGTTAAATCAATCTGGCCTAACGTAATTTGCTGACCGCTCAGGGTCAGGTAGTCATACGTTCCCGCCAGTGTTACGTCGGTAGAGTTATCGGTTCCTGCGGCATCTACGCCCAAGGCAGTACGAGCAGCGGAGGCAGTGGTTGCCCCTGTACCACCTAACGAAATAGGCACCGTGCCAGCAGTAATCTCCTGCCCTGTGATGCTGAGGTAGTTGCCAGTTACCGTTGCAAGAGTAACATCGGTACTGTTATCCGTACCTGCTTGGTCAACGTCAAGAGCAGTTCTTGCGGCGGATGCCGTGGTAGCACCTGTACCGCCAAGGGACACAGGCACCGTTCCAGCCGTGATCTCCTGCCCTGTAATGGTCAAGTAGTTGCTGCTTACCGTGGCGAGTGTGACATCCGTACTGTTGTCGGTACCAGCAGGATCAACACCCAGAGCAGTACGTGCGCCAGAGGCCGTGGTAGACCCGGTACCGCCATTAGAAACAGGCAGTGCGCCCGTTACATCTGTGGTAAGATCAACAGACCCAAGGGTAAGCTGCTGGCCGCTAATTGTGATGTAGTCAAGTCCCGCAGCAATAGTTACATCAGTGGAGTTGTCAGTCCCTGCCTGATCAACGTCAAGTGCAGTCCTTGCGCCAGCCGCTGTGGTGGCACCCGTACCACCAAGAGAGACGGGCACCGTGCCAGCAGTAATTTCTTGACCCGTAATGGTCAGGTAGTTCCCTGCTACGGTAGCAAGCGTAACGTCAGTACTATTGTCTGTTCCTGCCTGATCCACATCTAAGGCAGTCCGTGCGGCAGCGGCAGTCGTGGCACCAGTACCGCCATTGGCAATAGGCAGTGTCCCGGTAACATCAGTAGTAAGGTCTACTTGCCCCAGCGTAATCTGCTGACCACTAAGTGTTAAGTAGTCATAAGCACCCGCCAAGGTGACATCGGTGCTATTATCTGTACCAGCTGCATCCACGCCAATCGTCGTGCGAACAGTAGCGGCGTCAGCATCGTCAAGGATGCTACGGGCAAAAGAAGTCAGGTCTGTGACTGCATAGGTGTCTGATGCGGTTGTGTACAGCATCTTATCTGCCGCCGTCGTGAGGCCAGCGATAGACGTAAGACCCGCATCCTGCGTCTGGTACGTGCCAAGGTCGCTTATCTGGGATTCGGTGATAGAGAGGGCGGCTTGATGCTGTGTGACGCTTGACTCAGAGATACGAGCATCTGCGAACGTGCCGCTAAGAATGTCACCCGTAGCTAATGCTCGTTCCTCATTGCCAGACGAGCCACCTATGAATACGTGCGTATCTGTAAGATTAGGAATGTCATTGGCGCGACCAGAGCCAGATACAATGATAATGCCATTGCTGTCAGAGCGGGCAACCTTACCAATGTTCTGTACCGCGTCAGCATTTGACGTTGGGCGCGTGTTTGTAAGCGCACCAGCGGTTGACGAAAGATATAGAACGTCACCAACGCTGTAAGAGCTGGTATCTACGCCAGCAAGCTCTCCATAAACTGTTACCTCACCATCGCTATTGTGGTTGATTGCACCAGCCGCAAGGCCAATGGCAGGATACTTACCGCTTGCATCAGCATCAGCAAGATCAATCAGAATCTTGTTCCCATTGTGACCGCTTATATAAACAGCGGCACCCTTAGCAATGGTAGAGCCTGTTGTATTTCGTACCTCAAGCGTAACAGAGTTTGCATCTGCGACCGTGCTTGGTGACACATACGAAAAAACACCAGTGCTGCTGTCATAGGAAAGTTCTGATGTATTGGTGCTTGTCAGGCTAATAGCCGTCCTTGCATCAGAGTCCGCATAGTGTGCGAGGTCAGAGATTTGGCTCTCTGTAATAGTCAGGGCAGCCTCGTGCTGTGTAACATTGGACTCAGCAACATTTCCGTCGCCAAGTGTACCAGTTACATCCGTGCTGAGGTCAATCTGCCCAAGCGTAATCTGCTGACCCGATAATGTCAGATAGTCGTATGAGCCAGCAAGAGTAACGTCGGTGCTGTTGTCGGTGCCAGCGGCATCTACGCCAATCGTAGTCCTGACAGTGGCCGCATCTGCATCATCAAGGATGGACCGGGCAAAGGAGGTCAGGGTAGTCGTTGCATACGTATCAGATGCTGTGGTGTACAGAATCTTGTCTGCAATGGTGGTCAAACCAGCAATAGAGGTCAGGCCGCTATCAAGAGGCTGATACGTTCCAAAATCACTAATCTGGCTTTCTGTAATGCTAAGTGCAGCCTGATGCTGAGTAACATTGGACTGTGCTATCCGTGCATCAGCCAAAGTGCCACTAACAATATCAGAGGCGTCGTGGGTGTGCGAAGATGGGGTAAATGTTGACGGTACGCCAGTTAGGTTTGCCCATGCGAGATAGTATGTTCCCTCTTGCCCGTCAAGAAGGTCTGCATCCAGATTAGAGCCTGTCCCATCTACCGTAAGAATTGCCGTTAGAAGCTCGCTGGCAGTGCCATACGTTTCGCTAAAGGAAATTACCCCCGTGCCGCTATTGTACGACAAATCTCCGCTTGCGCTAATGGCTGAACGGGCACGAGCATCAGTGTAATAAAGATTAGTTCCCTCGCCTAAGTCGCTCGTGGTAAATGATGCAAGGCTAACATTGCCAGTAAGAGTGTTAGAAGCGTCAACATACGTCCATGTAATTCCAGTTCCATCCTGAACAAGGGTGGCAACCCTATCGTCTACCGCCTCAGAAAAATCAGAAAGCTGTGCAGCGGTTACACTGTGCGGATTGCTTGTGTCTCCAGTATGCGAAGAAAGAGCAGCCGTTGTGGCATAGGAGCCAAGGTCACTGATCTGGCTCTCCGTAATAGACAAAGCACCTTGGTGCTGAGTCACGTTGCTTTCGGCAATCCGTGCATCGGCAAGGGTGCCGCTCGTGATGTTGGATGCAGCGACATCGCCCGTAAGGGTTCCGGTAAATGTCAGATCCGTAAAGGTTGCCGCAGCCGCAGTGGCAGATCCAATGACTGCACCATCAAGGCTCGTGACAGCCACTGTAATGGTGTCTGACGGGTCGTCGTGCGTGACTGTGACGTTAGCACCGCCCTGAATTACAACGTCTCCTAAGTGATCTCTGATGGCCTCACGGACAGAATCAGAGTCCATGAGGTTCTGCACCGTGATCTTCTTAGATACGGGCGTACCAGTAGGATCAGATACAGTCAGGATGAGATCGCCAGCCGCTACTGACGTTCCTGTTGCAACAGCCGCATCTGTCCACTTACGAGCCATTAGTTGACCTCAAATTTCATGATTTCGCCATCCTCGTACAGCATCGTCTCGCCGTCCTCAAATAGCATCCAGTACAGCGACTCAGCACTTAGGATCTTAATGTCAGCGGCGTACATGGTGATGTCCACGTTGGCCGCATACT
>Ga0222718_10001937_pt1 | contig 19110 bp, 18 predicted proteins | sample C33_27DmetaG_FD_165045 | JGI IMG/M metagenome (GOLD analysis project Ga0222718, IMG submission 165045) | Estuarine water microbial communities from San Francisco Bay, California, United States - C33_27D | ecosystem: Environmental > Aquatic > Marine > Unclassified | place: USA: California... | reverse complement strand
CCCACCCAACCGTCAGCATCGTTGCGCACCTCGACCTCACGCACCACATCGTCAACCGACCAGTCGTCGACCGCAGCGAACACCGCACGCTCGGCGACCTGGCCTACCGGTTCAACGCCCACCCAGCCCCGGCAGTGATCGGCAAGATCGGACGGCGAGCCGTCTCGATCAACGATGCGCCCCATCTTTTCCGCAGAAACGAATCCCCACATACGACCATCGGGAAAGGTCAGGCCAGTTGGGGCGAAGCGGTGACCTCCGGTATGGCTGACCTTGCGGATCGACAAGCCCGGTCGGGTCGCAGCCAAGTCGTTGACGAGCCGCGCACCGTCGGCACCGCAGCAGACATCGTGGGAGCCCTGCGCACAGATGGCGACCTCACGGTGACCCGCCCCAGCATCGACTCGAGCATGGTCACCGGCGCCCAAACCGCCGCGCAGGAGCTGATCGGCGAGGGAGGGAATGTCGGCTTCGGGGGCATGCCATTCGTGACGGACCATCGGGCCGAGCCCGTCGACGCGTTCGTAGGCAACGATGCGTCGAATGCCGTCGTCGATCGGCACTGCAGCAAGTGCCCGTACCCGGCGACCGGCATCGCCAGCAGCCATGACGGCCTCGGGGATATGGGTGAACCCATCGACCGCCCACACCGGTTTGGGCCAAGGCAACGACACATCGATCATCATCACCTCGTCAACGTGGAGAGCCGAGCCGACCGGATCGATCGCAATCGCCAACGCATGATCGGCGCAGCGAGGCGCGTCGCCCGCCGCCGGCAACAGCGACACGTCATACCGAGGATCCGCCGTGTCTGTCATTCGCGCAGCATCGCAGGAAGTGGATCGACGTGCACGACAGCGACTCGCTTCGTGGCCCGAGTGAGCGCAACGTACAGCGACCGAACACCCTGGGATTCCTCGTCGATGATCCGTGCGGGTTCGACCACGACGGCCGCGTCGACCTCGAGCCCCTTCACGAGCCGGACCGGCACCAACGTGACCCGCTGGTCCAGACCATGTCGGTTGGCGCCACCGATCGGGATGGCGGCCGACTCGAAGACCGTGTTGACCTCCGCAACAAGCGAATCGGGCACGATCACCGCAACGTTTCCCTCCCCGACCGCTTCGAGTTCTGAGACCACCACGTCAACAAGGCCATCAGCGAGACGCTCGAGGCGGCGGATCGTCGGCGGGTCGCCGTCTTCTCGCACCGGTTGCGGCGGCCGGAGACCCGGTGCGGCGAAGGGCAGAACTCGACTGGCAAGCTTCATCGCCGGGCCCGGAATTCGATACCCGATCGACAGTTCACGGCGTTGCACACCCCGCTTCTCCGGCAGGCGGGCAAGGACGTTGTCCCACCCATCGTTGGCCCAGGCACCCGTTGCCTGGGCGATGTCGCCAACCACGGTCATCGAACCGTTCAGCGAGCGACGGCCAACCATGCGGAGCTCCATGGGCGAGAGATCCTGGGCTTCGTCGATGCAGATATGGCCGTACGTGCGCACCGAGTCCTCGTCACGTTTGCCAGGTCGATAACCGAGCAACGCTCGCGCCTCATCGAGCAACGGCACATCAGGAAAGCGCCAGATGACGTCTTCGGCGTGCCTCGTACGCGGGCGATACAGCCGCAAGATCTCATCGTCGGTGAAGGTGCCGTCCTTGCCGGCCCGGTTGGCCGATCGAAGGAGTGCCTTGGATCCGAAGAGGTCGTGGAGCAAATGCGCAGGAGTGAGGACCGGCCACATCCATTCGAACAACTCGCGCAGCGGCATCTCCCATCGCAGGCGCTCGCGCACCGCGGACGCCTCTACCGGCTTGCGAGCGCTCGCCGCCAGCTTCTCGAAGACGAGTTCCTCCACGATTTTACGGCCGGAGTTGTGGCCTCGCGACCGCCGTCGGGCCTCACGGATGATCGCCCGAGAGTCGCCCACGCTGAGGCGCAGGTGCTGCACACCGAAGCCCACGTGGAAGTCTTCGCGAAGTGCCCGTTCGCGATCGTCGACCGCCTTTGCGAGCACCTTCGTCATGCGGACATCGCCCTTGACGGCTGCCGTAGCTTCGTCGTCGAGTCGGTCGACACGCACCCTCGGCCGCAACAGATCACCGAGCACCGCGATCTCGACACCAGCCTCGCCGAGTGAGGGCAGTACCTGCTCGATGTAGGCGAGGAACAAACGGTTGGGGCCGACAACGAGCACACCCTGTCCCTCGAGTGGGAAGCGGTGTGTGTAAAGCAGATAGGCGGCGCGATGAAGCGCTACAACCGTCTTCCCAGTGCCGGGCCCGCCCTGCACCAACAACACCCCTGACATCGGGGCGCGAATGATCTCGTCTTGCTCGCCTTGAATCGTTGCGACGATGTCGCCGAGGCGGCCGGTACGCGACGCTTCGATAGCAGCGACGAGCGCACCTTGCCCACGCACCTCACTCGTGCCCGTTCCCGACGCAAGGTCGCCGAACGGTTCGTCGTCGATCCCGAGCAGCGTGCGGCCGCGCGTGGCGAAGTGTCGCCGGCGCTCAATGCCCATTGGATCGCGCCCGGTCGCTCGGTAGAACGGTTCAGCGATCGGCGCGCGCCAGTCAACGACCACCGGATCCTGCTCACGATCCCAGACACCGAGACGACCGATATAGAAGGGTTCGCCCGTTCCCTCGAGGTCGATGCGGCCAAACACGAGGGCCCGGTCGCCCAGGTTCAGCTGCGTGAGCCGCTGAAGGGCCACCTCAACGATCGACTCGCGCTCATGACGGTGCTGTTCGGTGCCACCACGCTGAGGCTCGTAGGCACCGGTGACCCCAGCTGCCCGCTCGCGGGCGTCCTCCAAGCACGCGTGAGCCCGATCGAGATACGCCTGCTCAGCATCGAGTTCGGGGTGGCGCTCGGACACGGACTTTCCTCACAAGGGAACAAAGATCCTATCCAGATCTGGACCCGATCCGGACCGAGTGAAACGCCTCGCCGGATCGGCTCGGTACCCTGCCTGCATGGTCTCGGTCGGAGTTGTTTTCAGTGCTGGTGGCCCCAAGGGCGACCCGTGGCACAGCGGTGTGGTCGGCGCCCTCGCCGAGCACACCGGCTTCGATGCGCGCACGGCCGAACTGCTGGTGGGTACTTCCGCCGGGTCGTTCACCTCGACAGCCTTGCGCGCCGGTCTCGCCCCGAGCGACATCGAAAACCGACATCTGGGGCGAGAGCTCACACCCGATGGCCAGGCGATCACCGGCCGCATCGTCACGCCATACGAAGAACCGATTGTCGACCGAGTGCTCCTGCCGTCTTCGCCGAAGATGGCGCTGCGAGCCGCGTGGCCACCGTGGAGCATCGACCCCATCCGGGTTGCGTTCGGCCTGCTTCCCAACGGCACTCGCAGTGCCGAGGCGATCACCACCCGAATCGACGAACTTCTCCCCGAAGGCTGGCCCCCGCAGCCACTTTGGATCGTCGCCGTGCGCACGAACGACGGCAAGCGCATCGTGTTCGGGCGAGACGACGTGCGCGGTACCCCGGGCCAAGCGTCGCAAGCATCATCTGCGATCCCCGGGATCTACGCACCGACCCCAATCGGCGACCGCGAGTACATCGACGGTGCCGTCCACTCGTCGACCAACGCCGATCTGGTCGCCACGCTCGGGTTCGACCTCGTGATCATCTCGTCGGTCAAGACCGCCACCCCCGAAGCCCGCAGCTGGACCAGCGACGCCGAGCGTGCGTGGTTCAGCAACAAACTCGAGAGCGAAGTCGCCGAGATCCGAAGCAGGGGAACTGCGGTGATGGTCGTCGAGCCGGCCGAGCCCGAGCTGACCGAACTCTCGCGAACCGACGACACGCTGCGTCGTCGGGCCTGCCAAGCCGGGCGTGCTGCCACCGAACGAGTGCTCGCCGGTCGAGACGGCGACGGCATCCGGGCGATCCTCGGCGCCGTCACCAACTGAGCTGCTAGCAGCCGCCGCCTGTGCTCGGGCGGTCCGGAATCGAGGTGTCGATCACCTCGAGGTGAACGTGAGCGTTCGACGGGTCGGCGGTGAACTCGTCAACCTGTGACTCGAAGGGCAGAACACGACCCGAGGAGCCGATCAACGTCTCGGCGGCAACGACGTCGTCTCCCACACCGACCGCCAGACCTTCGAAGTGGAAGATCTTGAGTTCCCACCCAGGGCGGCCGGCGGGTTCGATCACGACGAAGTTGTCGGAGTGATCGCAGTAGAGCGTGTAGGTACCGGCGCGAATCACCGTGCCAGTGACCGGCGCGACGATCGCTTCGTCGGGCGGCACAACGATGTCGGCCGCCGTGCGCGAACCGGTTCCCCGCCCTCGCGACGCCAGGGTCACCCAATCGGTGAGCCCCACGACGACGAGTTGAAAAGCGCCATCGTGACCCGACTCGTGGAAACCGACGGTCTCGTATCGAGTGACCGGCAAGAAGACGGCGAGATCACCGGCCCACGCAAACTGGATGTGACCGACGTCGTGGTACTCGAGGGTCAACGTTGCAGAGAGCGTGGAGGTCGTTGTGGTCGGTGCTCTCGTCGTGGTCGATTCGGTCGGGACCTCCGAGGTCGTCGTCGACGTGGTCGGCGCGCCCGTCGTGGTCGAGTCGATCGAAACGGCGTCGAGCGAGTCCGAAGGCTCGGTCTCTCCGCCATCGCCATCACCACCGGGGGAAACGCTCCCTTCGGGCAGATTTGGGGCCCAACTCGTGGTCGGACGCGGCGCTGTCGTCGCGACGACATCGACCGCACCTTCGGCGGATACCGCCTCGACGCCGACCTTGCCGAAGTCAGTATCGGCCGTGGTCTCGACCGACACCGTTCCGCACCCGACCAGCGCCGCTGCGATGACTGCGATCGTGACGAGGGGGGCGCACCGCATGGCACGCATCGTACGGGGCACCCACCTCCTCGTTGATTCACCCTGCACCGGTAGCCTCGGAGTTGTGGACGCGCGGTACGACGACCATCCCTTCATCCGGGCCTGCCGAGGCCTTCCGCACGATCGCGTACCGGTGTGGTTCATGCGCCAGGCCGGGCGGTCACTTCCCGAGTACCGCGCCATTCGCGGCAGCGGCACAATCCTCGACGCGATCGCCGACCCCGACCTGTCGACCGAGATCACACTGCAGCCGATCCGCCGCTACGACGTCGACGCTGCGATCCTCTACTCCGACATCGTCGTTCCCGCCCATGCGATCGGCTTCGGCCTCACCGTCACCCCCGGCGTCGGGCCCGAGGTCGAGAAACCGTTCCGCCACGAAGACGACCTCACCCGTCTGCGCCCCCTCGATCCTGAAGCCGACACGCCATATGTACTCGAAACTGTCCGGCAACTCGTCGCCGAACTGGACCGGCCACTCATCGGTTTTGCCGGTGCACCGTTCACGGTCGCGTCCTATCTGATCGAGGGCCGCCCGAGCCGCGACTATGTGAACACCAAGGCGCTGATGTTCGCCAACGAACCGCTCTGGCACGCCCTCTGTGACCGCCTCGCCGACCTGGCGATCACGTCGCTTCGCAGCCAAATCGACAACGGTGCCGCGGCCATCCAGTTGTTCGACTCGTGGGCCGGGTCGCTCAGCCCGGCGCAGTACCAGCGCTATGTCTTCCCCCACAGCCAAAAGGTTCTCGACGCGATCGCCGACACAGGCGTACCTCGCATCCATTTCGGTGTCACGACCGGCGAACTGCTCCCCCAGATCGCAGCGACCGGGGCCGACGTCGTCGGCGTCGACTGGCGAGTTCCGCTCGAGGCCGCCCGCGAACGGGTCGGAGACAGCAAAGCGCTGCAAGGCAACCTCGACCCGACAGTTGCGTTCGCCGGTGTCGACATCGCCTGCGACGCTGCCCGCGAGGTGCTCGCTGCCAACGCCGGACACCCCGGCCACGTGTTCAACCTCGGCCACGGAGTGATGCCGACGACCGACCCAGACGTGCTCACGGAGGTGGTACGGGTCGTCCACGAGGAAGGCGTCGTCGCCGACCGAGCAACCGAAAGCTCGTGAGCGACCGAGTCGTAGTGGTCGGCGGGGGAATCTCCGGCCTCGCCGCAGCCCACGAGGCCGCCCGACTCGGGCGTGACGTAACGGTGTTGGAGGCAACCACTCGCGTCGGCGGCAAGATCGACTCTGGCTTCGTCGACGGGGCCGACCTCCCCTTTCCCGTCGACATGGCGGCTGACGGCTTCCTGGCTCGCCAACCCGAGGTCACCGAACTCTGCTACGAACTCGGACTCGGCGACGCGCTCGTGTCGCCCACCGGGGCACAAGCGTTCATCTGGGCAAACGGCAGGCTGTGCAGCATCCCCTCACCATCGGTTCTCGGTGTCCCCCTCGATGCCGACACCGTTGCGGCGAGCGGCATCGTCTCCGCAGCCGGCGCTGCCGATTTCGCAGCGCGGATCGACACGATCACCGCTCCCCTCATCGGGGATGCATCTGTCGGCGAAGTCCTCCGGCCGTGCGTCGGTGACGAGGTGTTCGAGCACCTGATCGACCCGCTGCTCGGGGGCATCAATGCAGGCAACGCCGACGGTCTGTCGATCGATGCCGGTGCCGCCCAACTCGCCGACGCTGCCCGGGCCGGTGGCTCGTTGCGAGACGCACTCCGCGCGCAGGTGGGCAAGGCACAGGCGGCCGCTGCCGGACCCGTCTTCAACGGTGTCGAGGGAGGGAACCGCCGTATCATCGACGCGCTCCACACCGAACTCGGTGATCGGGTTCGAACCAGCGAAGCCGTCGTGGGGCTCGATCGCGACGGCAGCAGCTGGCTCGTGCGCACGGGGCAAGCGACATATCCAGCCGACCGAGTCGTGCTTGCCACCCCGGCCTGGATCAGCGCCGATCTCATCTCGTCCCATGCACCCGCCGCCGCCGCTCCCCTCGCCGAGCTCGCCTACGGCGACGCGGTCCTGGTCACCTTCGTGATCGACAAGGCTCAAGTCGAACACCCGCTCGATGGATCCGGGTTTCTCGTGCCCCGAGCCGAGGGTCTGCTCATGACAGCCTGCTCGTGGGCATCGTCGAAGTGGGCCCACTATGACGACGGCAGGCATGCGATCCTGCGCGTGTCAGCGGGTCGCACCGACGATGCACGGTGGCTCCACCTGACTCCTGACGAGCTCGTCGCCCAGCTCTGCGACGAGCTCGTCCAAACCGTTGGCCTCCGCGGTGAACCAGCAATACGTCTCACCCCTTGGAAGCGGTCGCTCCCCCAGTACCGGCCCGGTCACCTCGACCGCTGTGATTCCCTCGATGCCGAGCTGACTGCCACCATGCCCGGGGTTACGTTGACCGGTGCGCAGATGCGCGGACTCGGCCTACCCGCCTGCGTCAGGCAGGGACGCCAGGCCGGTGCCGTGTGAGTCGATCGGCAGGCCGCCCGAGTCGGCCGTCGACACAATCGATCACGTCGTGAGCGGCGCGGATGCAGATCACACTGTTGTGACGCCTGGCACAGTGTTGCGATTGTGTGACGAAACCTGACTACCCTCACGGAAGCTTTTTGGCGTCGGTGATTCGCCCGCCCCCTGCCCACGACCAGCGGTCGTGAGAACGAATCGCCAACAAGACGCCCGATCGGGCCCCGCCCGAGGAGGACCCCCTCATGAGCACTCGCATTCGACTTGTCGCGTTCGCAGTAGGAATCTTGCTGATCGGTACGGCCTGCACCCCCCAGGAGATCGCGCTCTACCTCGAATCGACCGAACCCACCAGCGACGTGCTGTCGCCCGACGAACTGCTCCGGCTCCGGATGTGCGAGTCGACCGACAACTACCGGGCGATCTCACCATCGGGCACCTACCGCGGCGCCTACCAGTTCGACCAGACCACCTGGGACGACGTTGCCGGCCGCCACTTTCCCTGGCTCACGGGCATCGATCCGATCGACGTCGACCCCTGGTGGCAAGACGCCATGACTCGCGCCCTGTGGAGCGAACGTGGTCGTCAGCCGTGGCCTGTCTGCGGCAAGAAGGTCTAGGTCTGTAGCCTCGCGGCCGTGAACCGGCCCGGAGAAGAAACGTGCTAACGGATCACCGTGTCCAAGCCGTTGCTGCCGGTCTGTTGATCGCTGCAGGTCTTCCGCCGTGGGGCTGGGGGCCACTCGCACTCATCGGGATCGCAATCTGGTTCCGGTTGTTGCGCGCCGAATCGACAAAACAGCGGTTCTGGAACTCGACCGTCGTCGGTCTTGCATGGGCCACCCCTGCGACGCTCTGGATGGTCGACCTCACGGCACCAGGATGGCCGATCGCCGTCCTCATCTTCTCGCTCCTCGCGGGCGTCATCGGCGCCACCACACCCCCCGACGGTGGCTGGACTCGGCGTTTCGCCTTCGTCGGGGCTCTCGTCCTGGTTGAGTTGATCCGCTGGTATCACCCCTTTGGCGGAACGCCGATCGCGACCTACGCCATGATCGGCGTAAGCACGCCATGGGCGTTGAGTGCCCGCTTGTTCGGGTCACCGTTGCTCTCGGGGCTCGTTGCGCTCGCAGGGGTCGGCCTGGCCGAGATCTACGAACGCCGGTGGATACCCGCGCTGGGTGTCGCTGCGGCCCTCTCGATCAGCACGATCGGCGGCAACCTCGCAGGCAACGCAGTCAAGACGGTCGACACGATCGACGTCGCAGTGGTGCAGGGCGGCGGCCCCCAGAACACACGAGCCGATATCTGCGAGACCCGCGCCGTCTTCGAGCGGCACATGGCAGCCAGCGAGTCGATCGACCGAGCTGTCGACCTCGTCCTTTGGCCCGAGGATGTCGTCCACCCCTCACCCGACGACCGTCGGACCCCCGACCGCTGCGACGAGCCGCTGCTCAGCGTCACCGAGGCGACCGATCGACTCACCCAACTCGCTACCGACGTCGATGCCGTCGTCATCAGCGGCTGGTTCCAGCGCACCGATGACGGCCTTGCGAATGCCAACTATTCGCTCGCCCAGTCGCCCAACGGCACCGTCACCGATCGCTACGACAAGGTGCGCCTCGTTCCCTTCGGTGAGTTCGTCCCGCTGCGCTCGTTCATCGAACGATTCTCCGACGAACTGCCGGCTCGCGACGTACGGCCCGGCACCGAGCCTGCCGTGCTCGACACCGACGTCGGCCGCTTCGGTATCGTCATCTCGTGGGAGGTCTTTTTCGATCATCGGGCCCGCGATGCGATCGGCAACGGCGGCCAGGCCCTACTCAACCCGACCAACGGCTCCAGCTACTGGCTGACAATCGTGCAAACGCAACAGGTGGCGTCGAGTCGCCTGCGGGCGATCGAGACCGACCGCTGGGTCTTGCAAGCGGCACCCACCGGCTTCTCGGCTGTCGTCCACCCCGATGGTCACGTCGAACAGCGAACAGCGATCAGCGAGCAGAACGTGCTGTACGACACGATCGAACTCCGCGACGGCACGACACTCGCAGTCCGTTGGGGCGCCTGGCCGATGATCGTGTTCGGTGTCGTGGCGCTGGCCGTGGCCTGGCGGCCAGGCCGTACCGACTTAGATCTCGATCGAGAGGGTGACGGGTCCGTCGTTGACGAGAGCGACAGCCATCTCCGTGCGGAATCGCCCGGTCTCGACGACCGCACCAAGCGCCCGTAACTCGTCGACAACCGCATCCACGAGCGGTTCGGCGAACTCGGGACGGGCAGCGTCGGAGTAGCCCGGACGACGTCCCTTTCGCGTGTCGCCGTAGAGCGTGAACTGACTGACCACGAGCACCTCGAGACCTTCGTCGGCAGCACTGCGGTTCATCACGCCATGGGGGTCATCGAAGATCCGAAGATTCCACACCTTGTCGGCCAACTTCGCAGCCTGGGCCGCCGTGTCGTCGTGGGTGATGCCGACCAAGGCCACGATCCCCGGGCCGATCCGGCCGACGACGTCCCCGTCGACGGTGACCGATGCCTCACGCACTCGTTGGATCACGGCTCTCACGGGTCGCAACCTACCCCTCGGCAGCCGTAGCCTTGACGCCCTATGCCGTGGACGCCCCCCGATCCCGACTCACCACTACGGATCGCCTACCTGACCTACCGGGGCAAGCCGCACGTGGGCGGTCAAGGCGTCTACAGCCGCCACCTCACCAAAGCGCTCGTCGATCTCGGCCACCACGTCGAGGTCTACGGCGGTCCGCCCTACCCCATCATCGACGAGCGCATACCGTTTCATCCGCTTCCCAGCCTCGACATCTGGGCCGATCCGCACCCGATGCGCAAGCCGCGGTTGTGGGAGTGGAAGGACTGGACCGACGCAATGGAGCACCTGTCGTTCGCGACCGGGAACTTCTCCGAACCGATGGCGTTCAGTTGGCGGGCCTGGCGGGAACTGCGCACCCGTCGCGACGACTTCGACCTGATCCAAGACAACCAGACCCTGGGATGGGGCATCTTGAAACTCCACAGGGAGGGATGGCCGATCCTCGAGACCATCCACCACCCCATCACCGTCGATCGCAAGCTCGAACTCGAACACGCCCGAACCCCGTGGGAGACATTCGGCAAGCGCCGCTGGTACGCCTTCACCAAAATGCAAACTCAGGTTGCGAGGCGCATGCCCCGGATCCTCTCGGTCTCGGAGAACTCCAAACAAGACATTGCAGCGGACAAGGGGGTCGACCTCGACAAGATCCACGTGGTTCCCGTCGGCGTCGATCCCGACCTGTTCTTGCCGGTGCCCGGCGTTGAGCGTCGTCCCGGCCACATCGTCACCACCGCCTCCGCCGACGTTGCGATGAAGGGCCTGAAGTTCCTGCTCGAAGCAGTCGCCAAGCTCCGGACCGAGCGCCACATGGAGCTGACCATCATCGGCAAGCGCCGTCCCGACTCGCACGCATCACAGACCATGACTGCGCTCGGGCTCGATGACTGTGTCAACTTCGTCAGCGGCGTTCCCGACGAACGAATCGTCGAGCTGTACAGCGAAGCCGAGCTGGCATGCGTGCCATCGCTGTACGAGGGATTCTCACTGCCGGCGATTGAGGCGATGTCGTGCGGCGTCCCGCTCGTGGCTACGACCGGTGGGGCCCTGCCCGAGGTCACCGGCACCCATGGCGAAACGTGCTTCCAGACCGAACCCGGGAACAGCGACGCACTGGCGACCACGATCCGCAAGGCCCTCGACGATCCCGACCTTCGGGCCAAAGTGGGCGTGGCCGGTCGCGATCGGGTCAAGAGCCAGTGGTCGTGGCGCCACACCGCCGTCAAGACCGTCGATCAGTACCGCGCTGTGCTGGCAGAACACGCAGAACGGGTCAGCGGCTGATGTTGACGGTCGACTACACAAAGTTCGACGTGCGCGCCGGCGACCTCCTCCTCGACCTCGGCTGCGGCTTCGGCCGCCACACCTACGAAGCGCTGGTGAAGGGGGCCCATGTCGTGAGCTGCGACATGGCGATGCCCGAACTCGAGGCGATTCGCAACACGTCGCCGATCTTGATCGACGATGGCCTGTTCGACGGCCAGTTGCTGCACGTTCAGGTCCAAGGCGACGGCACCTCCCTGCCGTTCCCCGACAACACCTTCGACAAGATCATTGCGAGCGAAGTCCTCGAGCACATTCCCGACGACATCGCTGCGTACGACGAGTTCTTCCGGATTCTGAAGCCCGGCGGCGCGATCGCAGCGACGATCCCCGCAACCTTCCCCGAGAAGATGTGCTGGAAGATCAGCGACGAGTACCACGCCCCCAAGGCGGTCGGTGGCCATGTGCGGATCTACACCGAGTCAGAGGTGCGCGAGAAGCTGTCGGGTGCCGGGCTCGACCCCACCACCTCCTACAAGGCACACGCTCTGCACTCGCCGTACTGGTGGATCCGGTGTGCGGTCGGCGTCAACAACGAAATCGACGACAACTGGTCGGTACGCACCTACCACAAGCTGCTCGAATGGGACATCGTCAAGCAACCGTGGCTGACCCGCGCGGCTGAGAAGCTGCTCAACCCGATGCTGGGCAAGAGCCTGATCGTCCAGGCAACGAAGTCACCGCTGCGCTCAGAGCGGCTGACCGAGATCCGAGAGGCCGCCGATGCCCGCTCCTGACCTCCCCGGCCTGATCACGTCAGCACAGATCCGCGACACGGCGGCCCACATCGCTGACTGGCAGCTTCCGTCGGGCATGATCCCGTGGTTCCCTGGCGCTCACGCCGACCCGTGGAATCACATCGAGGCCGCGATGGCGCTCGCAATCGGTGAGCATCGCCGCGAAGCCGAAGCGGCGTACCAGTGGCTTGTCGACGTTCAACGCCCCGACGGATCCTGGCATCAGTACTACCTCGAACACGAGATCGAACAGGACAAGCTCGACGCCAACGTCATCGCCTACATCGCTGCGGGCGTTTGGCATCACTTCCTCCTCTACCGAGACCAGGGTTTCATCGAGTCGATGTGGCCAGTTGTCGACCGCGCGATCGAGTTCGTTCTCGACCTGCAACAACCGCGAGGGGAAATCCTGTGGGCCCGTCACCCCGACGGCACACCGTGGTCATTCGCCCTGCTCACCGGCTCGTCCTCGATCGCGCATTCGCTGCGCTGTGCGATCGCCATCGCGCAAGAGCTCGGTCAGGAACGGCCCGACTGGGAACTCTCCCTCGGCCAACTCGCCCACGCCATCCGTCATGAGCGAGCCGACGCGTTCTCCCCGAAGCACCGCTGGGCGATGGACTGGTACTACCCGGTCCTGTCCGGCGTGATCTCCGGCGAGGCGGGTCGAGCGCATCTCGCGGCGCGGTTCGACACGTTCAACCTCGAAGACAAGGGCATCCGCTGTGTCAGTGATCGGCCGTGGATCACCACCGCCGAGACCTGTGAGTGTTCGCTTGCACACCTGGGCGTTGGTGAACGCGAGATCGCCATCGAGTTGTTCCGTGCCGCCCAGTCGACCCGAGAACACGACGGCAAGTACATCACCGGCATCGTCCACCCCGACCTCATTTTGTTTCCCGCCGACGAGCGGTCGACCTACAGCGCCGCAGCGGTCCTGCTCTGCGCCGAGGCAATCGAAGGCCGAAGCCCGGCTGCTCGCCTGTTCGCCGACCACTCGTTCCTGCCGCCGATCATCGACATCGATCCGGTCGACGCCGAAGTTTCCGCCAGCGACTGAGGGTCGTGGACCCTCGGCACGGCCGAGGTGAAACAGGTGGCGGTGGCTGCGACCTCTGCCGGCGCGATCAGATACCGTCGGCGATCCGCTCGAGTCGACGCAGCGAACCGGTGACGGCGACCTCGCGAAAAGCTCCCGACTCCATCGCTCGGCAGTAGATCTCGAACGGTGGTCGGCCACCGTCAGCAGGATCGGGGAACACGTCGTGAATCAGCAGCGTGCCACCCACCGCGACGTTCGGTACCCACATCTCGTAGTCGCGATGCGCAGGCTCGCTGCCGTGACCACCATCGATGAACAGCAGGGCCAACGGGATCTGCCAGATCGAACCAACGGTCGGCGAGTCCCCGACGAGTGCGACGACGGTCCCTTCGAGGCCCGCATCGTGGATCGTCCGGCGAAAGATCGGGAGCGTGTCCATCTTGCCGATCGACGTATCGACCAAATCGGGCTCGTGATGTTGCCAACCAGCCTGATTTTCCTCGCTCCCACGATGGTGGTCGAGCGCAAAAAGTACTCGGCCCTGCGCTTTCGCAGCACCGCCGATGTAGATGGCCGACTTGCCGCAGTAGCTGCCGACCTCGAGGAACGGACCGGGCACCGACACCGCTTCTGCGGCGTCGAACAACGCCAAACCCTCGTCGGGCGGCATGAAGCCCCGGGCTGCCTCCGCATGGGCGAGCAGGGTTGCGTCGATCACCACGTCAGGTCGATGAATCGTCGGCGCCGGCAGCGGCCGGCGTGTGCCACATGATCTTGTCGAGCACCACGTACTTGGCGATCCAAACCACGCCGTAGGCAGCGAGACTCGTAGCCATCAAAACGGGGGTCGAATCGGTGAACCGCTCCACCACGGCGATGGCCGACACGGCGAAAACGAGGCCGATGAGCGCCATGGTCCAAAACGGCAGCACCTCGGAACGGAAGGAATCAGGCCCTCGCTGCTTCCAGACCCACCGGCGGCTGAGGAGGTAGGCGGGAATTGCCGACACGCTCGCGGCGATCACCTGCGACACCACACCTCCCAACCCCACGACGACGAGACACAGCGCAAGAAGCCCCTGTCCGAGAAGCACGTTGACGACCGACACGCCGCAATAGCGCAACAGCTTCTCGCCGTGTGCGGCGATGAAGTCCCGGTTTGGCGCGATCGTCGGAGTCACAGCCGTGCAGGCTACTGTCACCACCATCCAGTCAGCCCGGTGGGCTCCGACCAGCAGGCAGGAGCAGGCAGACTGGCCTCATGCAACAAGCCCTCGTCGACTCCCTCATCGATCTCTTGGACCTGGAGTCGATCGAGGTCAACATCTTCCGAGGGGTCAGTCCCGACGAGGACCGCCAGCGCATCTTCGGCGGTCAAGTGGCCGGACAAGCTTTGGTCGCTGCCGCACGAACCGTCGACGACGAACGTCCGGTCCACTCCCTCCACGCCTACTTCCTGCGACCGGGCGATCCGACCGTTCCGGTGCTGTACGAAGTCGACCGCATCCGCGATGGTCGATCGTTCACGACCCGTCGCGTGGTGGCCATCCAACACGGCCGGGCCATCTTCCACATGTCGGCCTCGTTCCACGTGAGCGAACCCGGCTATCAGCACAGTGATCCGATGCCCAATGTGATCGGCCCCGAGAATCTTCCGACCCGCGAGGAACGCTTCGCGGCCGCAGGTCTCGACGATCGCTGGGGTCCGAGTGCGATCGACATGCGGTATGTCACCACAGATCCACTTCAGCGGACCGACGCGGAACCACCCACCCAGCAGGTGTGGCTCCGAACAAACGGTGAGCTTCCCGACGGACTCGTACTCCACACCTGCCTGCTCACATACGCATCCGACATGACCCTGCTCGACAGCTCGCTTCTCCCCCACGGCCGCCCACCCGAGGGAGAACTGATGATGGCGAGCCTCGATCACGCCATGTGGTTCCACGGGCCGTTCCGCGCCGACGAATGGTTGCTGTACGACCAGCACACGCCGTCGGCGAGCGGCGGGCGCGGACTCGCTACCGGTCGGGTGTTCACGAGTGACGGTCGACTGATCGCCAATGTCGTGCAGGAGGGGCTCATCCGGCGAATCAGTCCGTCATGACGCGCCTCATCCCTACCCTCGCCCTGGCCGCAGCGATCGTCACCGCCTGCGCTACCGACGACGAGGCGTTCTCCGGCTCCCTCGAGGTGAACACCACCGTCCCCCGGGTCAGCGCAGCGCCCGACGACAACCCCAGCAACCAACAAACCGACGGCGACAACGCCAGTGCGGGCTCCGACGCAGCTACCGACGACGATCCGTCCGTCGCGCCGGGGGCTGCCGTTGGCCCTTCGGGCACAGCCGATACTGCCGAATTCCTTCTCGTCGACATCTCGATCGAAGTCGTTGTCGAACTCCAATCACCAATCGATGCCGTGGTCGCTCCCAACGGTGAATGGTGGATCGCCGAACGGGGCGGCCGGGTTCGCGTCGTCGATCCCCGAAGCGGCGCAGTCGGCGACACCTTGCTCGACCTCAACGATCAGATCCGCGCCGGTGGCGAGCGAGGGCTGCTCGGGCTTGCCGTAGATGACGAAGCGCTCTACATCAACTTCACCAACGATCGAGGTGACACCCAGATCGAGGCGTTCCTGCTCGACGAAACCGGTCGGCCTGGCGAGGGGGTGGTGCTGCTGACGATCGAACAGCCTTTCGGCAACCACAACGGCGGCGCGCTCGCAATCGGACCCGATGGGCACCTTTACATCTCTGTGGGCGACGGCGGCGGCTCGGGTGACCCGCTCGGGACCGGCCAAGACCCGGGAACCCCACTCGGGAAGATTCTCCGGATTGACCCGACGCCATCCAGAGCCGGCGGGCCATATGCGATCCCCACAGACAACCCGTTCGCCAGCCGTGATGGTGCCCCCGAAACCTTCTTGATCGGCGTGCGCAACCCGTGGCGCATGTCGTTCGACTCCGCCACCGGTGACTTCTGGATCGCCGACGTCGGGCAGGATCGATGGGAAGAGGTGACCTTGCTCCTCGGGGCCAACGGTTGGGGCCTCGGCACAAACCTTGGCTGGAATCTCCGGGAGGGCACCGAAGCATTCCGGGGCGACCGCCCGGAGGGCAACGTCGACCCAGTGTTCGTCTACAACCACACCGGCGAGATCGGTGGCTGCAGTGTCACCGGCGGCGAGGTGTACCGCGGCAACGCGATTCCTGGCCTCGTCGGAGCGTATGTCTTCGGCGACTTCTGCACGTCGGACCTGTGGGCCATCTCGGTCGCCTCCGGCGAGGTCGTCTTCGTCGACCTCGACATTGCGGTACCGGGTGGTGAACTCGTCGACTTCAGCGTCGACCCGAGCGGCGAGTTGGTGGCGATATCGCTGTCAGGTGCCATCGTCCGGCTCATCCCGTCGTGATCCTCCGGGTTTGCGTCGAGCAACAACCTGCGGCTCCCCCTCCGGCGTAATACCGTGACGCAATGGTCGACGTCACCATCGCATCTGGCGCATCCGAGGATCTCCACGCTGCAATGCAGCGGCTGGTCCCTCAGCTGTCGTCGTCGAATCCGCCACCGTCTTTCGGGGAACTCGACCGGGTGTGCCGGCACGAGGCGAACTCGTTCTTCGTTGCCTCCGACGAGACCGGCATCGTCGGGGTACTGACGCTCGTCATGTTCCCGATCCCGACCGGCATACGAGCATGGATCGAAGACGTCATCGTCGACGACGCTGCACGTGGCAAGGGCGTCGGCCGACTGCTCAACGAAGCGGCGATCGAACATGCCTTCAGCCAGGGGGCGGTTACCGTCGACTTGACCTCTCGGCCATCGCGAGAGGCCGCGAACCGTCTATACCAGCGCATTGGGTTCGAGGCCCGAGAGACGAACGTCTACCGCTACAGCAAGCCTGAACAGCCAGCCGGCTCCTGACGAGCGGCGAACCGCGCCGACCGATTGGTTCGATCGGCACGCCGATAGCTTGTCTCGGTGGTCGAGTACTCCGCCGATGATCTGAAGTGGCTCCGGGCCACGCCCGATCTCCGCAACCCTGTTCTCGTCGTCGCATTCGAGGGTTGGAACGACGCTGGCGACGCCGCCACGATCGCCGCGCGTCATCTCGCCGAACGGTTCGACGCCACCCCACTCGCAACGATCGATCCTGAACGCTATTACGACTTCAGCACCACCCGGCCGCTGGTGTACCTCGACGAGGACCGCAACCGCTCGATCACGTGGCCCGAGAACGAACTCCTCGCCGGGCGGGCGCCGTCGAGCGGCCACGACATCGCCGTGCTGCTCGGCCTCGAGCCACAGCTGCGTTGGCGTACGTTCTGCGAGCAGGTCGTCGCTGCCGCTCGCGAGATCGGCGCCAGCCGCATCATCACCCTCGGGGCGCTGCTGGCCGATGTGCCCCACACTCGCCCCGTCGAGGTGTACGGCGCCACCGACGACCCATTACTGATGGACCAACTCGACCTTGCACCGTCGGGATACGAAGGCCCCACCGGCATCGTCGGCGTGCTCTCCACCGAAGCCGCTGCCGCCGGCTTCTCGACCGCGTCCTTTTGGGCTGCAGTCCCCTCGTACGTCCCGGGTGCCCCGTCCCCGAAAGCGGGCCTTGCGCTCGTGCACAAGGTCTGCGAACTGTTGGGAACCAGCGTCTTCGTCACCGACCTTGAGATCGCCGCCGCGGCCTATGAGCGCCAGGTTGACGAACTCGTCGCCGAAGACGAAGACACCCTGGAATACGTCCGCGATCTCGAGGAAGCGTGGGATCTCGACGAGGCCGACAATCTCGACGACGATCCGGAGCTCCTCGTCGCAGAAGTCGAAGAATTCCTCCGCGACGTCGACTGAGCGTCAGAGGCCGAGGACATCGGCGACCCAGACAGCGCAAGTATCGACGATGTCGAGCCCGTCCGGTTCGTTGAAGACCTCGTGGCCGAGCTCATCGAAAACGATGCGCTTCCCGCCCGCAACGTCAGCAAGGATCTCTGATGCCTCGACGGGAACCAGCTTGTCCTTGGCACCGTGGACGCAGAGAACAGGGATGTCGATGTCACCGACCGCAGCCCGAGCCCGCCGAATCGCCTCAATCGACTCCATCGCCAAAGAGATCGTGATGAAGTCGACGCGCAGCGGATCCTCCATGAACCGCTCGCCCACCGAAACGTCCTCGGCGTAGACGGTGGCGTCCCACTCATCGCGATGTTCGAAACCGGGCGCAACGCGACGAATGACGGGGCCGAGGGCAGCCAGCGTCTTCGCCTTCCCATCGAGCTTCGCCCCGAGCGCAGGACCCGAGACGATCAGCGCGTCAGGCTGTGGACGGCTGGTGCCGCAGTAGCCGGTGGCCATCAGGCCGCCGAGAGAGTGCCCGATCATCACCGTCGGGAGGCCCAGCGTGCGAACCTCGGCGAGTTGATCCTCGATGTCGTTGTGGAAATGGCGCCAGTCGTCGACGTAGGCCCGCTTCCCGCCGGATTGACCGAACCCGCGGTTGTCGATCGCAATCGTGTCGATCCCGTGTTCGGCGAGACGAGTTCCGACGTGCTCGTAACGGCCGCTGTGCTCACCCAAGCCGTGGATCAGCAGCGCCGCAGCCTTGGCCGGACCTGACGGAACCCAGCGTCGCCGGAGCTGGAGGAGCCCATCTCGGGTCGTTCCGTGGTCGATGGTCGCCGTGACGGTCACTCGATCTCCAACATGGGGTCGCCCTTCCAGACAGGATCGCGGGGCGAGTCGAACAAGACGGGAACATCTTCGCCTCGTATCGCACGGAATGCATGCTCGGCCCAGAGATCAGCACCGGCAGTCGGTTCCGGGAGCGCATCCTCGGCGAAGAAGCCGACGTCGGCACATTCGAGGGGATGAGGCTCGAGGACACCACCGGTGGCCCGACAGTGGAAGACAAGTGAGACGAGTGGAATCCGGGTGTACCCGCGGCGTTGACCGTCGAGCACGGCGATCGGTCGCACCACATCGCACTCGATACCGGTCTCCTCCTTCACTTCCTTCACCACGACCTCTGCGGGTGAGTAGCCAATGTCGGCC
>Ga0222718_10001932_pt1 | contig 19128 bp, 16 predicted proteins | sample C33_27DmetaG_FD_165045 | JGI IMG/M metagenome (GOLD analysis project Ga0222718, IMG submission 165045) | Estuarine water microbial communities from San Francisco Bay, California, United States - C33_27D | ecosystem: Environmental > Aquatic > Marine > Unclassified | place: USA: California... | reverse complement strand
CTCTGCATCTTGCTGTGGATCAGCTTGTGCAGTTGTTGCCATCGCTGTTGGAACAGCCATCGCACCAGTAACTTGACCAGTAGTTGGGTCAATCATTTCACTAGGTGTTGCTACAGTTCCTACAGGGGCAACAGCACCACCCATTGGCAATCCTGGCACCATAGCCTGACGTGTCATAACGTCACCAATTGTAGGATTTTGCCCTTTAGAAAAGGCATCAGCTGGGACAAGGGTTGGTACGGCTTGTTGGGGTAGTTGTGTATACGGTTGTTGTGGATTGGGTTCTACAGGTTGACCTACAACTACATTTGTACTAGTAGGTGTCACCACACCACCATTAGCCATCTGCATAGCTTTATTTTGATACGTCTGCATCTGCTGTTGACGCATGGGGTCTTGCGCAAGATAGTCTTGAAACCCTTGCATATTACCCTGATAGCCCATAGCACGTGCTATCTTTTCCATGCCACTAGGCTTAAATGCTTTGAACATTGCCATTACTTAATTCCCATAAATACGGAGACGACCATAGCCACGACCAAGACCGTACTCCCCATAATCATCGCCTCAAGACGCCACATGCGCTTGTCCAAGCTGTCGAGTCGGTCCTGCACCGCCGCATATCGAATCGCACACTCTTTTTCATGCGCTTCGAGTTCCATCTGGGTTTTGAGTACAGATTCCATTGACATCTTCACCTAGTTAAAGGACCTGTGCGTCTACGAATGTCTCGTAAGCTGTCTTAATTGCGCTAGTCCACACGGCGTTGCACACTGCCTGTACGCTGGCATCCTCGCCGCTGATGTCTGTATCGCCCCAAGTTGCTGGGTCGCCAGACTTGGTGCGGCATTGCAGAACGTGCCGGTGATATGTGCGACTAATCTCTGTGCCGTCGTCCATAATGATGCGGGCCTTGCGTACCTGCACGGCCTTGTACGGGCCACGAACCTCGCAGTCGTATTCAAATGTTTCTATCAGTGCCATTGTCTTTCCTTTTTGTTTACTGTCGCAGTGCGACCTGTCCGACCCTCACCGGCTGGTGGGGTTATCCTGTTATATACATGAATGACATGCGTAATCCGGTTGTGTTGGAAAAGGCACTGTTTGTAAAACTGGTATCAGTGCCTAACTGTTTAATCTGCACAACACTTTCGTTTTGGTTCACCTGTCCTACTGGGTAATTCGTTCCACTTGCCCAGTTGAAAACATTGATGCCAAAGCAGTGGAAGCCCCCAGATTTCTGCCCAAAAGGTAGGCCACTAATGTCTACCGCCCCAGAAGCGGAACCTTTGCTCGACAAAGCTATGAACACTTGAACGTGAACCGTGTCGCCAATTTTAGTGTAACGGCCAAGCTGGCTGCTGTATGAAATCCCAGTCGTTGACCCACCAAAGCGAAGTGTCGGCGTCCAAGTACCCTCCTCATAATCATCCAGCTTATTAGCCGCCGCCGTGCCGCCGATGTATGCGCCGCCGGAGAGGTAGAGGTCTTTGAAGCGGCGAGTCCCATCCCCAAGCGTAACTGCATCATCTGTTAATGACCCACTCTTTAGAGGGAAAATATTGTTTAACGCTAGGTCAACGCCAACGCCCCCATTAGACTGGACTTGCAAAGCTGTGCTTCTGTTGCCAATCGACCCCACCGTGCTGCCGTCTTTGCGGAATGATACAATGTCGCCATCAGAAGAAAGTCGGTTTACGACCAGAGGACTAGCGGCAGAACGAGTAATCTGAACGTTACCAGCAGATGACGCCTCAAAGCCTACATTAGCAAGACCTTGACTTGTCTTACCCACCAGCACGTTGCCGCTGCTGTCGATACGCATCTTTTCAGTTGAATCTGCAGCACCTGAGTTAGTATAAAAAAGAAGTTCTGAGTTTCCACTGTTTTGGCCCGACTCTTTGTTAAAAGAACCAACAACCGCTATACCCGTGTCTGTTTCATAATGAAGTTTTAATCCGCTAGGTTCAGACGTATGAGTGCCAAAAGAAAATGCAGAACCACAAATAGTAGTGCGTCCCATACTCTCACTATGTAAGCGTATGTTACCGTCACCGTCTGACAATACAATGTTATTACTAGTTGTACTTATATTTAATGCTTGGGTATATGAACTAGCTACATTATTTCCATCGTAAGAACCAAGTATTACGTTTTTAGTACCGGTTGTTATGTCGTAGCCGGATTTATAACCAACAAAAGTATTGTATGTAAATCCAGTAGAAGACGGATTAAAGTTATAGCCAGCCTGATGACCTACAGCAGTATTGCCATGTCCATCAATGTCGTTATATAGCGTGAAGTTTCCTATGGCAACATTATGTTGGATAGAATTTCCACCCGTAGCATTATTCCCATAGAGCGCTCGTCTTCCAATAGCAGCATTATTATTACCGCCTACTATCTCCATAGCAGATGTCCCGACAGCAGTATTCCAGACTTCTGTAGCACCCGAAATTGCACGACCGGCATGGTGACCTACTGCTGTATTATCATCTGCTACGTCGTTGCTGTACAGTGCTTCATGGCCTATAGCGATATTATTAGAAGCTGTTGTTATACTGTTAAAAGTCCCCCCGCCCAAAGCAACACATTCAGTACCTGTAGGAAAGTTGCCATCTAATTTAATAGTGCCACCCGAAATGTCTGTATTACCGGCAACCGTCAAGCCATCTGTGGTGACAGTTCCGGTATTGTCGATGTTACCAGTGCCTGTGATGTCGCTGCTGTTGAGATCGAGGTTGCCGCCAAGTTGTGGGGTTGTGTCGTTAACTACATCAGTACTTACCCCACCCACTTGCGCATCAACATAAGTCTTAATTGCTTTTGCAGAGGCTAGGGTTGTGTCTGTTCCAGCTACAGACGATATGTCCGTATCTAAAACTCCAGACTTAAAATTGTCTACTTCAATATTAGATACAGTATTGTTGTCAACATCTATTGTTTTGTTTGTAAGAGATTGTGATCCCGCAAGTGTAACATCACCAGTATTAGTTGTGTAACCAAAACTTTCAATGCGGTCATTGATAGCCGCACTTGTCATCAGTGTGGTATCGTTGTCCGCGAAAGATTCTGAACTTGTAGTAACTACACCTCCATCAAGCTGGCTAAATGTAATATTGCCAAGCGTACCACCTAAAGTTAGATTACCACTACTTGTAACTGTGCCGGTAAGAGTAATACCATTTACCGTACCTGTTGTACCGACAGATGTCACTGTGCCTGTTGTGGTAGAAAAACTACTATCGTTGTTAAAAATACTAAGAGGTATCTCGCTAATGGCTTTACGCTTTTGTGCAGTACCGCCGTCGAGAATTACCAGTTCATCTGCGCCTACAGCAGTTTCTGTCATGTCCGTAAGTTCTGTGAGGTCAACGTCAATGGTTGGCGTTGCACCTTCGCCAGAATTGTTTTGCAGGTCAATCAAGGCACCTGCTGTCAGGCTTGCTACATAGTTACCTGTAGTCTTTGTGCCAAGTGCAACAGCATTGTTGGCAATGCCTGATGCGTCAATCTGTGGACCTTCACCTGTCGTACCATCGTGGCTGTGACCAGTTGAGGCATTAAAAGCAGCTTGAACCGCATCAAACTCACCGTCAAGATCAGAGGCGTTGATTACGTTCCCGTCTGCAATATTATTAGCGGTATCATTACGAGTGTAACCTGTACCCATTATTATCTCCTAGCGTTTGTTATAAACTGCAAAGTAGCAGAGTCAATTGTAAATACAGCATCTGTGCTGCTGCCTAATGTTTCGTATAATATTGACACGACAAATCCTGAACCTCGTGTCTGCACATTAAAGATTGCGTCTGGCGCTGTTCCAAAAGTAGAAGTAGATGCACCATATGTAGCAGAACCATAAGAGACTGTTGCCGAAGCAGAACTGTCTAGCTGTTCAGAACTTTGATTAGACCCAGCTTGTGCGTAGTCAAACTGTAGTGTCTGACGTAATTCAAATGCACCATTAATCTTTAGATAAGCTGTACCTTTGTATATGGTCTTGCGAACAGATGGATCATTTAGTGGGACAAACGGCGTAGCAAAGCTGGCAATAATATTTGTCCCATCAAATGTATTGCCTGATTCCATTTGATATACATAGCCATCGCCGTTGGCAAAATATATTAACTCATCAAATCCTTCATACTCACTGTGGGCTACATGTGCGTTAATGCCACGTAGATCGTTAAAGACTACACCTTCTTGCAACTGCGTAGCAGCAATTCCTTTTGCACCCTCAACAGCACCAGAAGATAAATATGCAAATATTCTATACTGGCTTTTCTCACGAATGACCGTGCTTGCAAATCCGCTACTACCACTACTAATCAGGTCAAGCATCTCTGACTGAATAGTTTTGGATACGGCACCAAGACTAAAGTCGCCAATCCTGTCAGTTGCAGAGAACAGACGCAAACCATCAGGACCAAGGAATATAATGTCTCCACCAATTTCCTGAATTGTATCTGGGGCCACACAACCTAAGTCACGAGACACAGGCTGTAGTGTAAAGTCTGCCACACTGTTGCCATTAAGTACAAAGATACTGGTCTTACAGAAAACAATTAGTTGCTCACGGAATACAATAAGTCCTGTAATCTCATCTGCAACATTTATTATACCACCACCGTTGGCAACTGTAAAGTCATCATCTTCATATGGCGCAGAAAAAACTATCTTTTTTCCGTTACCCAGTACAATGTGGTTCTTAAAGTTGACAATAAAACTTGCACCAGAGGTATCACTAGGCAAGGACGATAGCTGGGCAAAGGTTGAACCATCGAACCTAAACGGCTTGCCTGTGCTGTCCACAAGCATCAGTTTTTCTGTGCCGTCAAAATCGTATTTTAGAAAACGTACTTTGCCTGACCCGCCGATTGTAACACCAGCACTGCTGAATGTAGCATTGTCACTTATCTGTGTCCAACCTGATCCTGCAGACCTGAATAGATCATCACCTCTTATGGCATACACCTGACTGCTGTATCTAGTTAGACCACGAACTACACCAGTATTGCTTAATGCGTTTGTGTCAAACTTGGTAAACCCTTCAACCCGCCTGTAACCACCAAAGATTGACGGTTCAAAGTTACGCAGGATACGCGCTGACCCCGGTGCTTGCACACCCTGTTGGGTAGGAGCAAGATTAGTAATCAACCCACCGCGAAACTCAAAAGGATAAGTTTGCCATGCGTCAGCCATTAGATGGGCAACCTCGCATAGCCCATTCTACCACCACCACCTGTGTTCTGTGGGATCATGTAAGACCTCACATAGTATGTGCGGTTGATTAGCATGGAACGCATGTTCTTAATGCCCTCTTCAAACTTCTCCTTTGCTACCAGTGCGTCTTGTGTGTTGCCCCGGAACAGATACGCATAGTGCATAGCACCGTCTACAATAATATGCTTGAAGCGTTCTGGTATTGCCGGTACGTCATCGTGCAACTCAAGGTCCACAGGAATGCGGTAGTATTCGTACACCAGAGTGTATGCAGCATCTGGTTCAGGGGTGAGGATAAACTCAAGTGCTGGGCCATGCGCCACCAGTTGTGGTACACCCTGCCGTCCTGTGCTGTTATACTCTTGATCTACATACTTGTCTAGATACTCTTCGTAGGCGACAACTCCCAGACGAGTGGTGGCATTTCCAAGTGTGCTGTCTTCTTTGATGCGGAAACTGTCAAAGTCAAGCAGCTTGGCGTCATGCGGAAATGCGTACCGTGTCACATTAGCTGACAGCGTTTCTTCCTGCTGCACATGATTGAACGGCCAGTTAAACTCTGTCTGATTGATGTCACGAATAGATGCGTTAACGGCATCCTTAATGTGGGCATAGAAACCTGTAGAACTAGAAAAGTTGGAAGACGTTAACTCAACTTCGTTCACTCTGCGGTTTACTTCGTTTACAAGTCCAAGATAATTGTAAGCCATTATTTCTGCCTTATCGGTAATTTGATGGTACGTTCAGCTACATTTGCATTTGTGTCAGTCATCTGACATGTAAATGTATATTCTCTGTTCAGCACCCCGCTGCCAATGTTAATGGTCGCTACAGTGTTTGTATTGGTCTGCGATACATTCTGAATGCTGTCAGTCACGGCACTACTAGAAGCAGCGGTCAATGTCTGTCCAGCATTAATCTGTGTCTTACCAATCTCTGATGTTTGTACAAACCAGATAACGGAACTGATAGTGCCGCTGCCAAGAAATCGTGACCAATCTACACTATAGTCTAAGGTTTCGTCTGGGTCTTTTATGGGCCACCTAAATGACATTCAAATCTCCTATGCTGCTCTTGCTCTTCTTTCGGCTGAAGTAGAGAACCTTTCAACATATACTTTTCTATCTTCTTGCATGACATGCACAGTGCGATTTTTAGAACTTACAGTGACGCCACGGACATATACTTTTCTATTTTCGTTTGCGGCATTAGCGGTACGGTTTTGCGAACTGACCGTAATCTTGTCAATATATACAACTCTACCTCTGTCGTAGTTTTCTTTAATAGCCTCAAAGTCAAAGGCAACTCCTGTAGCTGTTACGGTTCCGACAGCAGTTAAAGCAGAAGTAGAAGCTAAAACTTCGGAAATATTAATTGATAAATTTGCATCATCAACTATTGTTGATAGTGCAATATCGGATAAGGTAACATTACCAGCACCGGATGCACTAGTATCTCCAATGACACTCGTGCCTGTTACCCCAGAAAGACCTGCACCTGCATTAACTTTAGAAACGCCTGCAACAGTTCCTGCAGAAGATACGCCAGTTAAAGCGGACGTAGATATGTTAGGTTGCGTAGTACCTACGGCACCTGTAATAGAAACTGAGTTTAGTGTCTTATTGCTGTTATGTGTTTGTGTAACAGTTCCAAGATTAGCATTCGCTGAAACAGACGAAATAATCTTACTTATATTTTCTTGTACAGTACCAATAGAACTAGTAGCTGCTACAGAATTTATTGTTTTATTGCTGTTGTGTGTTTGTGTAACAACACCAATGTTATTGGTAGATGAAACAGAAGTTAAAGTTAGTGCTAAGTTTACAGAAGGTGTGCCAACTGCAGAAGTTGCGGAAACACTACTTCCAGCGGAAGTGCTGTTAGTATTGACGCTGCCAACATTAATAGTGCCGGAAACTGCAGTAACAGATTTATTTACATTTTCTTTTACAGTTCCAATACTACCTGTAGCAGATACTGAAGCTACGATTTTATTGCTGTTGTGTGTTTGTGTAACAGTCCCAATATTTGCACTAGCACTTACAGAAGAAAGTACTGAACTTGGTTCGGTTGGCCCTGCAAGTGTAGAAAACGGCGCTTCTGAAAATGTATTAATTGAAAACATTGTTGAACCCAGTGTTCTATATAGTTTTATCTATTTTTATTTGTTTGTCAAGTAAAATGTTACTTATAGTTTAGCAATCGGTAGCGTCTTCAAACTCATTGAGTAGTTTTAGTTGTGCGTAAATACCCGATAAAAAATCTCCCGTAGGCACATCCATTCTATAGCACCAATCACAAATAGGGTTTGAACTATTTTGCCTCGCAGTTTCACTTGCGTATACAGTAACAAATACGGTGGCATAGAGGTTACTGGTATTTGGATTGTGTATTTTTACATGACTAACTTTAGCATAGGCAGCGGAAAAACTTGCGCCTACATCAGTTTCAGCAATATTAACTTGTAAAGCCATTTTAAATTTTCCTTAACTAACTATTAGTAATCTACTTCAGTAGTATATACTGTGGCACCCCAACGAATATTGGTAGATGCAGCACCTGTGCCATTAACGGTAAATGCTCCGGTTGTTGTATCTATTGAAATACCACAGTCCCAACTAGAGGCACCCGAATCTGCTGCAATAACAGTTTTTGTTAGTGACCCAACTAATGCAGCAGTACCAGCACTAGCGCCTATTTTTATACAGCCTAGCAATTCCCATGCTTTAGTATCGCCACCTCCAGTAACATGAGCAATTACCATAGCTTTAAATGCAACAGCTTGATTAGGGTCTAAGAGAATTTGATTTGAAGCAGTTACTGCGTCGTATGATCCTAATAATGTTTGTGTTGCATCCGTAGTGTCATTTCCTAAAACGTGAATGCCCGAAGTAACAGCATTTGTATCAGAAGCTGGGTTTCTACTTCCTATTATAAAGGCAACCTTTCTAGCTTTAGCTTCGGTATTGTATCCACAGGTTACTGTTTTTTCTCCGTCATTCCCGTTAAAATAACCTAATGCAACGCTAGAGTCTCCTGAACAAGTATTAGCAAACCCAGCGGCAGCAAAAGTAAAGTCACCAGAACAAGTGTGAGTATTTCCTAAAGCTACAGCAGTGTATCCAGATGCAGTGCCACTTGATCCAACGCAAAAAGAATAGCTGCCCGTAGCATTAGTGTTAAAGCCCAGTGCTACAGCGCTGTTATTAGTTGCATCAACAAGATTTCCTATTGCTACAGAATAGGTGCCAGTTGCATTAGATGCACTGCCACCGGCAAGAGAATATGTTCCTGAACTTGTATTACCACTGCCTCCTACAACAGTAGATTGACTTCCAGAAGCTGTGTTTTGACGACCACCTACAATTGACGATTGGCCACCTGAAGCAACTTGATCGGCGCTAGTTCTGTTTATTTGTAGATCAACAGATTCTAAACCTCTTTTATTTCCCCCAGTGGTGGTGCTATCTGGAACTTGCAATAGAAAAGCGCCTTGTGCTTTTGGACCTAGTACAACATCAATATTTGTCTCTGTTCCATTTGCAATAAGGCTATGCGTTGGGACAGTATTATTAGGAGATGATGTGCTTTCTGCTTCTGTAAAATGAGTTAAACCACCCCCTCCACCGATGCCCAAATCAGATGGGGTTATTTTTTTCATAACTCCACCGTCGTTAACTAGAACGTGATCTGCATCGCTTGAAATTGTCGTTGTTGTAGGCGCATCTGCATTGGCCGTGCCTACCAGAGTACCTGTTACTGATGGTAAAGTAGAAGTCACATTTCCAGAAAAAGTTGCATGGGCAGGGGCTTTTAGTCCAGCGTAGTGTGCGTTTGAAGATTCGCAGTAAAGATGCATTTCCGATTGTGCGCCACTATTTTTTACTGAAACCACACCACTTTCTATAGAAACACCGTTACTGCCATCAATCTGAACTACACCCGTGCCGTTGGGTGTAAGTGCAATGTTGCCATTACCATCTGTACTGGTAATCGTATTACCATTAATATTAATATTATCAATTTGTGCTTCAGTAATTGCACTGTTTGTGCCAATAGTTGTACCATCAATAGCACCGCCGTCAATGTTTACGCTGTCCGCTGCCTGAGTGGCAATAGTCCCAAGGCCCAAACTAGTTCTGGCAGTAGAACCTGTTTCTAAAACAAAGTTTGATCCATTGCCCACAATAATGCCGCCATCCGTAACGGCAAGACCAGCAACATCTTGAAGTTGTGCATCAAGTGATGAAGTTAAATTTGTTATTGTGTTACTAGCACCACTAATTGTTTTATTTGTCAAAGTAGACGTGCTAGTATCTGTAACAACATTAGTAACATTTAAAATGTCAGAAAGATTTGTCATAATAAATTACACCTTTACACATCGCCTGTGTTTGTAGATGGGTATGACCTACCCGGACCCCAAATAATTCGTACAGCACCCTGTGTGCCAGAACCACCTGCTCCTGTATAATCATCGTCATCAGCGCCACCGCCACCGCCATACGCGCCACCGTTAGATACTGAGTTTCCGACTGTTCCGTTAGCACCGCCGGACCCGCCGTTACCCCCTTGACCAGCCGATGGAGTCGTTCCAGAAGAACCTTCTCCAAGTATTCCTACACCGCCGCCGCCGCCACAGTTGGAGAAAGTACAAGTGCCGCCCGAAGCACCACCACCAGCACCATTACTTATTTCCCCAGAGACTATACTATTATTGTTTGCGTATCTGCCGTAGCCGCCGTCGCCAGAGTATCCCGCTGCGCCGCCGCCAGCACCACCGGCATTGTTGTAAGAAGCCAATCCTCCGTAACCGCCCGAACCGCCACCATCTCTTTCAGTGCCGTAACTTGATCCACCTGCGCCGCCAGTGCCAGCTTGCCCAACGCCGCTGCTTCCGGAAGCAGTTCCTCCTAAACCTCTAGCACTACGAAGTAGAAAAGTTGATCCTCTTTTAATAAACGATGCCCCTCCACCAGAACCATTTGTAGTAGAATTAGCACCACCTGCACCGCCTGTACCAACTTGCACAGTCAAACTTTCACCCGGTGTTACAGCAAAGGTTCCGTAGGCTAGACCGCCGCCTCCTCCTCCGCCGCCGCCACGATTGCTTCCAGTCCCAGCAGCGCCGCCGCCACCTCCAACTGTAACTGCACTGATAGAAGTTACACCATCGGGTACTACAAAAGTATACGTTCCTACTGACGTGTATGCAGTCTGACCCGGAGCAGCAACAGCAACAGCACTTACAGTACCGATATTTCCAGTAGCTGAAACTCCAGAAACATTTAAAAATAAAGAAAATTTACTGGATGCTGTTAAAAGGTGATTACGCGCAGCAAACATTACTGATAATCCTGTGTCGCTGTTCCGTACCAGTTTGTTCCATCAGAAATAAAACTTATAATATCAATAGCATTTATTGTAGCTGTAATTGTAGGTGCCGTGCCGCCGGGAAACTTCACGTTAGTAAATGTAGCAGTGTTACTACCACCCTGCGTAAGTTTTAAAATAAAACTTTTTCCTGTTGCTGCTGTGGGCATGGTAAAAGTACAGTTACCATTTAAGGTTGCAGTTTGAAACGTGCCGCTTGTTAAACTAAAAGTGTGTGACGTGCCGGTATTGCCAATAGCAACAGTGCCTTCAGTATAATTATTTATTGTTGGGTTAGTTAGCGTTTTATTAGTTAATGTTTGTGTACCCGTAAGAGTTACTGCACTACCTCCTGCAGCACCCACAGTAGTAAAGACACGCCAATCTGATCCCATATATAATAATCGTATAACGACATTTGAAATATCACATACTAAATCTGACGCATTACCTTGAATAGTATTACCATTACGACCAATTGTAAGGTTGTTAGAATTAAAAGTACCTGCAGCATCAGCAATAATAATTTCATCATTTTCGCGGGGGGAAGAAGGAAGAGTCAGAGTAAATGCACTGCTAGTTGTATTTGCTAATACAGTTTCAAAAGCCACTAAATTTGTTGCTGAAGAATATGTATTTTGTTTACGCACTTTTTCAGCAGGTTGCGTAACAAAAATATCTTTGCTACCAGCACCCCAATCTACTGCCGAATCACTATTACTAGATTGTAAAATAGTTGTACGGGCTAATGTCGTGCCAGATAATGTATAGGTGCCGATACCTACCTCAAAATCTGTTCCATCTGTACAACAATAGTATGTAGTATTACCATTTCCAACAACAGAAAACGACTCAAACCCCGTAGAAGCACCACCTAAAGTATAGGTGCCTGTACCCGTGGTTGTAGTCGTTTCCTTAATGCGATCAGCAAGGATTAGTGACATTACACCTCTCCTTTATTCAATACGAATTATTGCGGCGTCACCGTTTGTTCCAGTACCGGGAAATTCGATTGTAAGATCACCAGCAGTAGCAGATACTGTACCGCCAAAACTAATAACCGCGATAGCTTTATTACCGTTAGTAGCATTGTAGATAAGACAACCTGCAGTTGAAACAGTTACAGTTGAAAAAGTTTCATCTGCAATATCTACAAATGCGCGATTTCCAGTTTGGTTAGTTGTGACAGTAACACTGTCTAAAACTTGACCTCCAGCAGAATAACCAGTACCACTGGCTTCATCTGAATTACCTGTTACATCGCTGTAGTTAGTCGTAGCCGCGCCGTATGTTCCAGATTCGCCCGATTTTATTAGTGCAACTTTAAGTGAGTCATTAGCAAGGTCATGTCCTTCTGCTAAAATTTCACCCTTAAAACTGTTGCACATTGCCGTTGTAATTGCCATCTTGTTTCTCCTATATCATGGCGAGTAAATGATGGGGCAACCCGAAAGCTGCCCCATCACAACGAAGTTAGGCGAGTGTATCGCGGTCTACTTCATCAGCAGAAGTATCACCTTGCGAACTTACATCCATCATGATGGCGTAAACACGAAGTTTACCAGCAGTGAAGGATGCACCAGTACCTGCAAAGGTCAGGTCCAGCGTGTCGGCAGAAGCCAGTACCACGTCAGCAGCGACAGTTGCACTAGGTGCATAAGCACCGTCAGCAGCACCGTCAATGTCGAATGCGGTTACGTACTCATCTGCGTCAGCGGCACCAAGAGTTACCGTTGCGTCAGTACCAGTGTTCATGGTTGCACTCTCAACAACTTCCACACCAGCAGCCATGATTTTGCTGCCAGCAGGAATGGTGATTGCTTGAACAACATCAGCAGATGACGGGTCTACAGTAGTAGCCACGATGTCGATGGTGTTCTCAACCATGTAAGGGTTGCGGCCACGCTGGGAATTGCCAGTCGCAGCTTTAAGAAGTGAAGTAATAGTAGCCATTATCCAATTCCTCCCTTAAGCCAAGTGGTAGATGGCGTTGACAAGTGCTTCAGGACGAAGAATCTTGCGGCCATACAGGTGCATACCACGAACGATGTCAGCAAAGCTGTCAGGGTCGCGGTAGGTTTCGGTCTTGTTAATCTGCTCTGCAGTTGCAACAGCGGAGTCATGACCAGCTACGATTACTCCGTAGTTGGTGCTGCTGTTTGCGCCAGCAAAGGACGAACCAGTACCGACAGACGGCAGGTTGTTGGACTGATAAACACGGAAGCCGTGAATCTGAGTACCAATCTGGCCATTTTGCAGACCAGAACCGCCAAAGTCAGCGTTGAACAGACGAGAGTCTTCGTCCTTCAGTACTTCCATGAAGACCGGATCAACAACCAGCCAACGACCTTGCGAGTCTACGTTTTGCTGGTCCAGAAGACGGGCCATACGTGCAAGAAGGGTCAGCGGGTGGGTATCACCAGCAGCAGGGGTTGCATCAGTTGCACCACCAGTACGAGGCTGGATAGCAATTGCATCACCTGCACTGCCGACAGAACCGGCACCATCAGAGAAGTCAGATGCGTCCAGCTTCATGCTTGCAAGCAGTTCGTCAGTTGCAGAACCAACAGCGTTAGTGCCGTTGACTACATCGTTGACGGTATCTGCAGCAGCATGGATTGCCGACTGCTTGTAACCAGACAGATAACCAAGAACGTCTTGGTCAAACTGGTCAGCAAGGCGGTAAGCAGCGCGGTCACTTGCCAGAGACTGGAAGTTAACGTGGCTGTGCGCCTCTTCAATGTCATCAACCTTGAATGCAAAGTAGTTAGCTTTGTCAATGGTCAGGCTGAAGTCTTCGTCGTCAAGGTCTTGCGGCGTGATAGTCGTACCACGGGCGTATGCCTTAACAGTGATTTCGGGTTCCTTGATAATCTTAACGGAGTCACCCATTGCTGCAATCTCACCGAAGTAATCGGAGTTGGTGATTGCCTCACAAACAGCGGCCTTGCGGAAAGCAAGCTGCACCTGTTTGGAGTAAATTACGGGTGAAAAGTTACCGTTAGGAAGATTACCATAACCACTAGCAGTAGTAAAAGCCATGATTTTCTCCTATGTAGGCTAATGTAAACAGATACAAACTCACCAGACTAATCAGAGGCTGATTCACAATGGGTGCGTGTTCTATTCAGTTGGCCGACCGAATATTTAACGGGCCATGCTCGTCAGGTAATCCGTAAGACTGAGGGTGTTTGCGGATTAGTGTAAGCAGGTAGCGAACCCACTTACACTAGTGTTGCATATAGTTATACTAAAAAATAACTATTTGTCAACACTTTTTTTATCTGGCAGAACCAGAAACATCATAGACAAACTTTCCAGAACGGATAGCTTCCATGATTTCGTCAGAACGCTTCTCATATTCTTGAGGAGACATCTTCTGAACTTGAGACTCTTTAATGTAGGTTGTGGACTCATCGCCCTGCGGTTTACTACGCGACCTACGAGAATCAACAGATTTTGCAGCAGACTTATCTGATGCAGACTTCTTAGTTGACATGCCTTTGTCAGCCTTGTACAAATCAATTGCACGTGCAGCCGACTTAGCGTCGTTGTCATTTTCGTACAGAGCATCTTGTACCCACTTAGGCTGGTCTTCTGCCCACTCGTGGAACTCGTCGCTGTCACGAATCTCGTCAAAGTCTGGATGCAGACGCATAAGTTCTGCTTCAGCTTTTTCTTTCTTTGCTGTATACTGCATGTCGTCAATTACTTTCATGCGTTCTTCCAAGCCGTCAGCTTGTTCCTTCGCCTTCTTGATAGCAATTGTTTCGACGATTGCAGCAACGTCTGGGTATTGTTTAGCCCAACTCTCTAGGTCATCATCTGACTTAGGAAGCTGCATTTCTTTTTTAGTTGCAGCACTGAGTTGAGACTTGAGTTTTTCGATTTCCTCTTTAAACTCTTCAGCTTGTTTCTGCTGATGTCTACGAAGATCAGAGTAACGCTTCTTAAATGTTTTCTCTTCTGCGTTCTCTGGTTCTTGTTCTTCAGGTTCAGCTTCTTCTGCTTCACCTCGTTGTTCCTTGATTAGTTGCTCAAGTTCTTCTTCTTCCATTTTGCGCTTTTCTTCGTTAGTGTACTTACGATTTGCAAACGCAATTTTCTTTTCGGGCTGCATTTCTTCAGCCATAATTGTAGCAGATTCTGCCATTTGTTTTACTCCTGGTTGGGGCCAACGTAGCCACCTGTCGGGTGGGGGATGGGTAGGCCAACATAATGCGGTTATTTTTTAGAAGCCATACCGCCTTGCTTCATCTTTTTGGTTTTGGGTTTATCGGCTAGGCCACCTTCCGCAAAGCCACGTCCACTAGAAATTCTTTCTTCTACGTCTCTTACAGCTTCCCTAGTGAATGAATCTGCTTCACGCTGACGTTCCGCTGCACGTTGTTGACTTTCATCTCTGTCATCACTATCACCATAAAGCCTATTAATATTTGTTTCAGAAAGCTGGCGAAGGCGTTCTTGCTCAATTTGTTCTTGTCTACGTTGCTCTTCTTCGGCGGCTTTACGAGCAGCTTCGGTAGCGGCGGCGGCGGCTTTAGCGGCTGCTTCAAGTTTTGCTTTACGTGCTGCTTCAGCTTCTACTCGTTCTTTTTCAGCTTTCTTTTCGAGGGCTTGGTCACGAATTTCTTTAAACTTTGTCTTAGCGGCATCAGAATTATATCCTTCACTTTCGGCAACTGCCTTCAAAGAATTATATTCGGAAGCAGAAAGAATAAATTCAGTGTCGCCTCTTTTAAATTTAACTGTTGCTTGTTCCGGTAAAGGTTTTCCGGTAGCAAGGCTAAGAGCAGTGGCACCAGTACCCATAACGCTTGGTAAAAATCCTTCTGGCGTGTCGAATGATACGCCATATATTTTTCCACCAACACCAAATCTACCACCTCCAGGACCATACATAGCCTCTTCTTCTGCACGACGACGTTCATCCCCATCGCCAGAGACTGGTGCTACTTGTGCCGTTGGGACTGTAGTCTCTGGAACTGCTGCCTCAACTTGTTCTGTCGGCTTTGGAATAAAACCTTGCGGAATAGGATAAATAGGCTTGCCATCAACAAACGGAATGGTCATAGTCTGTCCCGTTTCTTCATTAACATACTCACGAAGTTCGTCGTACTTACCCGTAGTTGTAGGCATAACTTGTTCAAAGGTTGGAACAGCAGTTGTTTGCACTGGAGTTGTTACTGGTTGAAATCCTGTTTGTAATGGGGCTTGTGGTGCCATAGGTGCTGTAGGAATCTGAGGTGCCTGATATTGCTGTTGACCATATGTAGCAAACTGAGAAGGCTGTTGATACACACCATATGGATTAGGTACAAGACCACCCTGCTGGAACTCCATAGGTTCATCTTCCATGTCAAGATCGTCAAGGTCAAACGGAAGATCATCTGGCATCACTGCTTCTTCAGAGTTGCCCATCTGGCCCATAGCTTCCATGCGTTGCAAGCCCATCTTAGCTTCTTGTCGCATTTGCATTAGCTTTTCAAGACCAATGTAACGAACTACGTCTGCTGGAAATACAAACTCGCCCTCACTCAGCTGGGCAGGAATGTCATCGCGGACTTCTTCCTGTGTAGAACCTGGCGGGACATCGTTGCCAGATACTGGATCAACTGTACCGCCCTCGTCCATAAGACCGCCGTCTTCAAACATTTCCATTTGCTTTTCAATAGCCATACCGCCCTCGTTCATTTCTAAACTCTGCAACAGCCGTTGCCTAGTCTGCTCACGTTCCTGAATTTCTTCCGGTGTATCGTCGCCACCGAACATATAATCATATGCCCGTTCAAAGATGTTTTTATCTTCTGGTACATCTACCATTGCAGGAGGAATGGCATCTGTTGTGTCAGGTGCTACATCTGTAGCTGGCAAATCTGGCATAGGCACATCGTCGCCAATATCGGGCAGTTCGCCTTCATAGTCCAGTGTAAATGCCTCATCTGTTTGCGTTTTTGTTTCGGGTGCTACGGGTGCAGGTTCTGGCGCAGGTTGTGGTTCAGGTGTAACAGTGACGGGTTCAGAAAAGCCTTCTGCGACATCTGTTGTGACAGGCCGTACAGTTACGCCTAGTGTATCACTAACCTTTGTTTGTAGATTGGCCAGCTGCCGTTCTTTATTCTCTTTCTGCGGATCGTCCTCTTGAATGTCACCAAAATGTGCATTTACAAAAGCGGGAACCGTATCTGCATCCGCAAGTTTTTTCTTTTCATTTACATGAACTGCGGCCAAAAATGGATAGTGTTTTTTATGGTCTTTTGCAGAAATATCGCCAACACCATAGCTGCCGTATACACCACCCTTTCGATTACGTTTATTAATGCCTTGTTCAATAAAACCTTTAATGTAGCCTTTTACATCATTCGGTAGTTGGGTGTAACCTTCCTTAAAGTTACCGGCCTTCATATTATCGCGCTTTTCCGTTTCGCTATCGCCCGGATAAAAATAGTCCAACGCTGTGCTATAAGTAATCTGCAAAGGACCAAATGCGGAAGACTTTTTAGAGGCACCCGTAAATATGTAGGGCCAGCCAGTCTTTTCCTTATATGCGCCTACCTCTCCTTCCTGCAAGGCACCATACATGTCAGTAAAACTTCTATCGCCTACCGTCTGACTTGTCAGAGTGTCGTATAACTTATTATACTTTTTAGTACGCGCACTCTGTGGCATACCTTGAAAGTTTGGTGCCTGTTCTTCAGCCATCTAGTTCACTCACTTCGTCTCTAAGACGCTTGACCTTACGCAACGCTGAGATAGACCCCTGCGCACGAAGTATCTCTACATTGTCTTTTGCTTGCTCTAAAGTCTTCTGGTGCGTTGCAATCAACGCATCAAGATAATTACTGAAGTGCGTCCACTGGCGGTTGTTGGCCACCAGCGGCTTCAGCTTGCTGTACAATTCCTTGTCCACCATTTCCACTAAATCCTTGTTCACCCGGTATTGGTGCTTGTCCTACACCCATTGTTCCACCACCCGCACCTGTCGGGTCCATAACGTCCGCACCAGCAGGAGCAGCAGGTTGCCCTTCTGGAAGTGGTGCTTGGAACCCTTTAAGCATCTCAGCCTGTAGGGCGGCTTCATTCATATTGTTCACAACTTTGTCGGGGTCAAGGTCCATAGACTTTGCAATCTCTGAGATTACGTACTGGAACTTGGCAAACGGTGCGAGGGCTGGGTTACTTGCAATCTGCAGGAACTGCATGAGACGCTGACTGCGAATTTCATTAGCCATCAGGCTTTCAGTGCCGCGTGCCTTTACCTCAAGGTCGCCTTTTAGTTCAGGGTCAAAGTCAAACTGCATGTTGAACCTGAACAGTCCCTCACCTAGCGGACGAAGCAGATAGTCGTCCACGTTCTTGATGACACTTTTGATAGAACCCTGTGCTGCACCCATCAGCATGGAGATGCCACTGGCTGTACGGCCTACGCCGGACACACCTGTCTGTCCATGTGCAAAGGACGGGAAGCCGGTGCTTTCGTCTGCCAGTACACGTGCCTTATCAAACATCATCATATTCTCTTGTGACACATTGGGATACTTTGTGCCGAAGATAGCCTGACCCGGCGCACCACCCTGACGACGAAATACCTTGCCAGGATATACAGCCAAGTCTTGACCGGGTACGAGATTTGTTTCGTCAACCTCAATAAGCAGGTTGCCGGACAGTACAGCATTGTCTACAGCCATACGCATGAAGCCATTCATCAGCGTCTGCGTGTCGTCCATATTCTCTGCAATGCCTACGCCAAAGAAGCTGTAAGGATTGAGTTCATACGGTGCAGCCATGTATGGAATCTTGGACGGCTTGAAGGGATTAAGCACCAGACGGATCAGCTTGCCATTACATACCCATGCGTTAGCTTGCAACTCGTCAAACTCTTGGAAGTCTTTGGGAATGTCAACGCCCTGCTCTACAAGCATCTCGACATCGACCATGCCCCAATACTCAAGAACCTCAAAGCGGTCAATGCCATGCTCTGGTGCATAGTCAGACAGGTCATCTTCCCAATACTTCTTGGTGTAGTTTTCTCCGCGAGAGATGACCTCATCAATGACGGACGCACGGAAGTACGGACGCTTCTTCAGAGAACGTAGCTGAGTACGAGACATCTTATGACGTTCAATGACAAACTGTGCCTCGTCCATATTGTTCGCATCTGGGTCTGGATAGAAGTTCCAGACAGATACGTGAGATACCTGCGGCACCGTCTTGAACACTGGATCGTATTCACCGTCTTCATCCCAGTTAGGATACTCTTTGTCTACAGCAAACGGACCCTTCATTACGCCCGTCCCAAACAGTGCCATCTCGAATGCCGTGCTACGCAGATACTTGGTTGCGCTAGACTCTTCCAGCTGGTCATGAATCTTCTTCTGCATCTTCTTGGCCGCAACCATTGCGGGGCTGAATGTCACAGCCGTAGGTGTCGCACCCGGACCTTCCTTCAGCTTGTCCTGAACAGGGTCCAGCTTTTCCTGCAGTGGACCAAGCATGTCCATCAGGGTCTTCTCTGTAGCACCAGCCGGA
>Ga0222718_10001931_pt1 | contig 19143 bp, 19 predicted proteins | sample C33_27DmetaG_FD_165045 | JGI IMG/M metagenome (GOLD analysis project Ga0222718, IMG submission 165045) | Estuarine water microbial communities from San Francisco Bay, California, United States - C33_27D | ecosystem: Environmental > Aquatic > Marine > Unclassified | place: USA: California... | reverse complement strand
TTCCAGACCGCCGCGCCCGTCGTAATGTCCTGACAGATCCAGGAGGTGTCGGTCGTGGTGTTCGTCCAGAGGTCGTTTACTAGGTGGTTGATGCCATTCGTGCCAGCACCATCGTCGTTAACCCCTGGGTCCGTGGATGTGCTGATGCGGTTCTGAGGGACGATCCCCAGGTCGCTGTGAGCCTGAGTAACGATGTCCTCATGGGAGCATTGCTGAAGAGTTCCGTCCGCGTCCCAATAGACGAAGCGGTCAGCCGTCGCGCCCTGCGTGTCCGTCAAGCCGCCGATTACGGAGCGAAGGTTGGCGACGGTCAGCGAAACGAGGGAACTGATGTCCACACCATCGACATTGCCAACATTCGTAATCGCGTTCGTCCCCATGTCCAGGTCGCCCGTCATGGCTCGCGTCCCGGCCACTAGCAGATACTGCGTATGGTCATCGTCGGCTAGGCCAGTCAACGCTCCGTGGTCAGCCGCGCCGCCACCAGCATCATCCCAAGTGCCGGATGTGCTGTTGTAGTACTTGAACACATCCTCGTCGTGAATGTAGATCGTCATGCCGCCGACAGGCGAGAAGAAACGCCAGCCGAGGCCCGTATTCCAGAGCGCGAGGTTGCCGTCCTGCCCAGCCCAATCGCCCGTCGCAGACGCTGCAACGATGTAGAGCGCACCGTCGCTAGGCGAGCCAGGGGGCGCGGTCAGGTCGCGGTCTTCGACTTGGCCAGGGAGCAGCGCGTCGATTTGCTTAAAGGTGTCATTAACAGTCGATTCGCTGTTGGTCGCACCTTCGACCAGGACGGGGAAAACGAGCTTCGGAGTAGTCATCAGTCTTGGCGTTCAGCGTACAGAGTCGCGGAGGGTGTCGGCGTTCCTGCACCTCCGGCGTTGGCCGGGATCTTCCATTCGCCAGCCGTCCCCCAGTTGACGAGGTTCGATATCTGCCGGACGCGGCAGTAGATCAACGCGCCAGGGGTGTATCCGTCCGCCGTCTGCTGCGCGGCGGTGTAGGTGACGGAGGTGGCCCCCGTCGCGGTGATGGTGCGAAGCACCGTGCGAGGTAGCGGCTCGCTCAGAATCTCCACAATGTAATCGTCGCGGTCTTCGCCCTTCGGATGGGCAAGCGTTCCGAGCAATCGAACTTCCGACCTCGTGCGGCGATCCCAGGAGATCGTCAGGTCGTTGCCGCTGTCACGCACTCCCCGAACATTCGTCGGGGCAAACGGCGTGACATTCTTTGCCAGGAAGGTCATCGAGACATCCTCAGCTTCCGTGACATCGCCGCCGAAGGTCACGGCTCGCCACACCAGCGTCTTGTTGATGTCGGCGTGGCGCAGCAGCACTTGCTGCACGGCATCGTTCACCAGCACCACGCGGTCGCCCGAGGTGCGGTTGGCAATCTCGTTCTCAGTCCCTCGACGGCCACGGGTTAGATCCGAGTGCCAGTAAACACCGCTGGCCGTCTCGTCCGTCGAGCCGAAGTCCGCAGACAGCGGGTTCGTGGAGATCGTGGCGAACTCCACCACCTCGTCACCGACCACCATGCGGTTCTCGCCAAGCTGGACTAGCTCTTCCGTCGTGCTGGTCGGCGCGAACTCGTCGTACCAGAGAATCGGCATCTCGCTCAGGCGATCCCACGACACCGATAGCTGCGAGCCGTCATCGACCAGCGTGGCCCCGGATATGCCCTCCGCGCTGATGCCGTTGAGGAAGTCGTTCTCCGTCGCCATCAGGAAGCCAGCCGTGCAATGAGCCGTCAGCGTGGCCGCAAGCTCAAAGGTCGTGCCTCCGTCGCGGCTCAAGTAGACCTGAATGGGCGGGTCTGCTTGGACGCGCTGGCCCGTAGTCGTGCCGCCGATATCGTCAATGCCCGTCCCCTGCGCCTTGCTGCCCGTGCGAGCCGCGACATAGACACCCGGATAGGACTCTTCGCCGGGGCGAAGGGCCGGAACATCCATGATGTGCAGATCGACTGCCGGGGCGATGTAAAGCTGGCTGCGCGTTCCTGCTGGCATCAGACCGTCCACTCCGAGTAGTCCTGCTCGACCGCGAGATCTAGCTGCGCCTCGATCTCAAGCAGGAAGTTCGCGCCCAAGTCCACCTTGCGGATCAGGGCAGGGTAAGTCTCGCCGCCCGTCGTGATGTTCACGCGGTCGTTCTCCTGAAGCCAGATGTAACGCGGCGGCAGCGTGAAGCTGAAGGTCAGGGTGTTGGCGTTGGCTTCCGAGAGGATGCGCCAAGCGATCTGCCGCGCATCGTTCTCCGTCATCGTCATTGCGAAGTTCAGGGACAGCCTGTTTCGGCGTTCGTTCGTGTCGTACCGCTCCCCAGCATCGTCTGAGAGAAGGTGCGCCCGAGCCATGCCGCGACCCAGGTTGCCGTCGTTAAAGTCCGTGAAGGTCACCTCGACTTCGGCAGGGATCTCTTCGGTCGGAAGCTCGCTGACCGTCACGCGGCCACCGCCAACGGTGTCGCCCTCCGTTGCGCCGATAAAGTCATCTTCCAGGTCCGTTGTCGCCGCAACATTGTCGGCGCGGTCCTTGAAGTAGATCGTTCCGCCGCGCTCCTGCGCGATGACATCCTGCGCCAGCAGGATCGGCTGCAATGCTTTCGCCACTTCGGTCGGGCCGTTCAGCGTGAAGCCGAGGATCGTGGCCGTGTTATCGACATCCGTGCAGTCGTATTCGCTTGCGCCGAGGCCAGCTTGGAGCAGGATGTGTTCGATGATGCCTTGCGTGTCGCGCAGCGAGGTGTCCGAACTCACGACATAGCGCACCGAAGGCAGCCTTCCGCCGAACTCGTTGAGGATCAGGCGGGTCAGCGGCATGAACGCGCAGTCCGACCACGCTGGGGCGTTCGTCTCGCCCACCTCGTTCTCGTAGGGCGTGTAGTTGTTCGTGTGGTCGCCCAAGCGCGGAGCCGGATCTGCGCCGACCCAGAGGCCCGAGGCCCAGCCAGCGTTCGCAACGCCGTTGAAAGTGATGGTGTCGCTTGTTCCAATCGGGCGGTCGTAGAAGCCGTTGTTCTGCGTGTCGTACTCTTCGACCTTGCCAAGCTGCATACGCCACGCCGGAACCTTGCGATAGGCGGCCCCATAGCTGGGGATAATCAGTTCCTCCACCTTGTCGATGATGCGGTCGTTGGAGTCGTTGTTGACCGCGTTGCCGAAGCCCGTGATGTCGATGACATCGCCCGAGTCGAACTTGGCCCAGATGTCCGCCTTGATCGTGGCGTTGACCGTCTCATCGAAGCAGATCCAGGCGTTGCTCGACCCGCCCCCCTGATACAGCACCATGCAGCCGCTGCCTTGGATGTTTGTGGGCGGGGTGGTTGCAGCGTTCACATAGACGCGCTTCTCATTGAAGAAGACCTGATCGACCGAAGCGATCTTGCCCGGACTCCACTTCTCGCCCAGGTAGCAGATCGCATTCGCCGCGATGGTGTCGTAGCGGTAGTTGGTCTGCGAGCCGGACTTGCCAACGCGCTTCGTGTTGGCGACCTCGTTGAAGTACTGACTGACCCACACATACTGGCCGCCCACGACCGCGTACTGGCCGAACACCATCGGCACGGGGTCGCCCTCGTCTGCGCCGCTGATGTTGACCTCGCCCAGCTTCGCGCCCTCCACCGTGTCAGGCGGGAACAGCGTCGGCATGATCAGCCAGTTGTCGATGATGCTGCCCGTGATCGCTGCGACCGCGTAGACGCTCGCGCTCGATCCTGCCGCCGCTGCCGTAAACGCTACTGTTGCCATTCTTTTAGCCCCCAATATGCGACCACGCGCCGCTTCCACGACGCTCCGAAGGTTTCGCGCACGACCTTTTTCGTGCCTTGACTCGCGTGGATCAGATCGAAGCCGCCAGCCACCGGGACGAGGATGCCCATGTGCCGCGCCTTGCCTCGCGTCTTAACATAAAAGGTCACGACGCAGCACGACTCAGGGCTGGGGATCTGGACAAAGTAGCGGTCAAGCAGTTCGTCCATGAGCCGCGAATAGTCCGAGTGCCACGCATAGCGGTTCTCATGCGCCAAGTCGATGCCCCCTGCGAGGTACGCCTGATGGATCACGCCAGCGCAATCCACGCCAGAATCCGCTCGCCCCTGCATCCTGAACGGAGTGCCGAGCAGATCCCATGCGCCGTCGATGACGAGGTGCTTTGGGTCAGACACGGTAGGACGCGCCTCCTTGCGCTACGCGGCCAGCCCCCGGCATATGCGGCGCACCGCCGAACCGAAGGTGGTTGTCCACGCCCCCGGCGAGCGTGGTGGATTGGCAAGCGGTGATCGTGCGCTCGCAGCCAGCGAACACATCGACCAGATCGCCGCCAGAGATTGCCGCTCGCGTCGGGATCTGAAGTTCCAGCGTCATCGGGTTGAAGCCTGTCCCCGGAAATGACTTCTTGACAGGGTAGGTCTGCCCCGCGTTTGCGCCCGTTGCCCAGCGGATATGCCCAGCCTTGAAGTAGTTTGCGACCTCGCCCGTGCCGTCGTAGGTTGCCCCTGCGTCGAAACTAAAGATCGTTCTCGGATAGTCGGGGTCAACCGCTGTCACGATCTGGCCGGGGAAGGTGGTCGTGCCGGGGGTCTGCGCGATGCCGCAGCCCTCGTCCATGAAGGTATGCCAACAGGTCCGCGACCACCGCTTGCCGATCTTGCGCTGAAGCTCGCTCGCCTTGTTGACCACCGTGGCCGTCCAGCGTTCCTCGTCGTACTGGAAGTCCGTTAGGCGGTACTGGTTGTGGCGGAAGAAGCCCAGCCACGGGTACTGCCAGTCGCAGTAGGCGATGTCCACGATGGCGTTCTGGTACAGGCCAGCGCGGAGATCCGCGTCCGAGATCAGCGACGAGTCGATCAGAGCTTCAAGCTCCATGCTCTGCTTCTTCAGCGCGGCCTCTTGGCGGATCGCCGTGCCAAACACGCCCGTCGAAGGCGTGTAGGTGTAGTCGCCCGAGAACGGGTCCGCAGAGCCGTCCAGGAATCCCTCCCTGCACACGATCTCCTGGTCGTGGTCCGTGAGCCGGAGAACGGTCCCATCGCGCCGTGTGACGCGGTAGATGCGCGTCAGGCGGAGCGTCTGACCATCGAGCAGCGATTGCAGGGCTTCTTGCGTGTCGTGTGCCATCAGGGTCCAAGATTCGCGTTCACCATCGCGGGGCTGTTGTTTGTTTGGATACCGAACATCGACCAGAGTTCCAGGTCAGGGCGAAGGCAGCAGATGAAGCATTGGTTGTAGGCGAGCGCGTTCTGCGGCCCCGCCTCGCCAACGAAGACTCCGGCGTTGGAGTAGAACTTCACGCCGTAGGTGGCGTTGTCCAGGTTCTCCACGAAGTAGTGGATGCCGCCAGCCGGGATGCCAAGCTCGCTCGCGTCGGGGAGTCGGACATGGGCTGTCGCCGTGTTCGGAGTGAACCGCCAGATGCGGTAGGTGTCCCAGATGTACTCGCTGTCCAGGTCGTAGGGGCTGCCCAGCGTGTAGACCGATCCGTCCAGATCCTTGTTCTGAACCGAGCCGCCGTAGAAGTCCAGCATCGTCACCATCAGCCCCACACGCGGAACTCCCGCGTCCCTCCCGTGATGACAAGATTGATGATGCAAGCCTCATCGGCTTGGAGCGTTTGTAGCGTCGTGCCGTCGTACTTCTTCACGATGGTCGAGCCAGCGGTTCCCGTGTGCTGCACGATGAAGTACGGGCCTCCCAGCGCGTAGAAGTTCGTCGGCTGCGGGAGCGTCAGGTTGATCGAGCCAGAGCTTTGCGCCGTCCAATGAACGCGGCCCCCGGAAACGGTGATCGCGCCGTCTGCGGAGTGCTGCTTCGCGCCGCCGTAGTTGTAATCGTCCGGGCTGGCGAGAACATCGCGGATCTCGACAATCGGGATCTGGCCGATGGTTCCCGTCTCAAAGCTGTCGTGGCTGATCGACAGCACCTCGTCTCCGACATCACCGAAGCGCACCGGGACATCGAACTCAAAGCCAGCGAAGATTTCCAGGCCGTCCGCCGTGCCGTCCGTGATCGTGACGATGCCCGTCGTGGTGTCCACCGTCCAGCCGGACAGCTTCTCCGCGCCGCCCCAGCCAACCTTCACCGTGCCGGAAACGGGCTTCGTGATGTTGCGGTAGCGCGTGGTCGCGCCGACCGTGTACGCCTTGCGAAGCTGGATCGTGTCCGTCGCCGTGCCGAAGGTTCCCAGGCTTTGGTCGTTCCAGGCCGGAGCCGTCCCCAGGTCGGGGCCGCGCCCCGTCGCGTCGGATGAGAAGTCCATCCAGTCCTTCCAGCGGAAGCCGTCAGCGGGGCCGCGTGTCGCGTGGTACAGATCCAGGATTGTCTTCAGGTCTGCGTAGTCGGACACGCCGTAGCTCGCGTCGTATCGGTGACGAGCGTTGTTCCAGCGAGCAATGCGGATCTCCTGGCCGCTGTCGAGCGTCAGGATCTGCGTCGAGTAGCCGGGGCCACCGCTTGAGCCGTAGCTGATGTCGGTCGGGAACTGAGTTTCAAGGAAAGCCATCAGATCGTGTTGCGGTTCAGGCGCGTGGTAGCGCGTTCAAGGTCGTTGATGATCTGCCCACGCGAGCGGCGGAAGCTGTCCGCGTCCTTTGCGTTGACCGTCATCTGAACGGTGATGTTCGGACGGGACGCGCCTCCGTCCGCCACCTTCACGCCGAGGTTGCCACGGCTGTCGCGGCCAATCGGCATGATCGCCTCCGGGCCAGCCTCGCCCATGATGCCCATGCCCCCGGCGTACAGGAAGCTCGTCGGGCTGCCGACGATGCCGCCGCTGGCAAAGCGTTGACCCGCTCCGCTGAAGATGTTGCCACGGGCCGAGGGCTGAGTTCCGAAGGTGTTGCTAAACGCGCCAGAAAGGTCGGTTCCGCTTCCCGTGTCGCCGCCAGCCACGCCGATGCCGAAGAAGGCATCCATCAGGGCTTTCTTCAGGATCAACTCGGTCATCGCCGCTAGCATCCGTCGTGCGAACTGCTCAAAGGCATCCGCCGCGCTTTCCGCGCCCGTGATGATGTCCGCGAAGCCGTCTACGAAGGCATCTTGGAACTCCAGCATCAGTTCGCGCTGGTCGCGGAGCTTCTGCAACGCCTCTTCCTGGGCGACAAGGGCAGCCGTGTACGCCATGATCTGCTCCGTTTGCTGCGCGTCCGCGCCTTGCAGCAGCGTGGCTTGCTGGATGTAAAGCTCGCGGATGCGCCACGCCTTCTCGTACTCGTCGGCGGTCGCGCCCATCAGGCTCTCTTCAAACTCGCCAGCGAGCATCTGACCGCGCATCCCGGCGATGCCAGCGTCGATGCGATCCTTGCGAAGCTCCTGCTTGCGGATGGCCGACTGAATGAACGCATCGTATTCACGGGCAGCTTGCGCCGCTTCACGCTCCGCCTCCGCCTTTTGTTCAGCGGCTTCCGTGATCGAGCGAGCGAGGGCAAGCCGCTCCTGCTCCTGCCCCAAGATCCTCCGCCCTTCGGCAGATGCTGCGTCAATGCCAGCCCGCTCAAGCTCAATGCGCTTGCGCGTCATCGCAGCCGCGTCTTGACCGCCCTCGACAAGCGAGCGCACGATCTCAAGCTCATCGTCGGACTTTTGCAGGAGTTCGCGCTTGAAGTTCAGATGCTCCCAGTTGACATCGGCCAGCCGATCCATCAAGCCCAGCAAGCGGCTGCGCGACTCGACTTCTTGTTCGACCGCTTGGTTCACCCCGTCCTGGGCAGCCGCGATGTCAGCAATCTCCTGCTTGACGCGCTTCACGACCGACTCGGCGGTGGCGAAGTTCTCGTTGGTCTTGCCCCGGATCTCAAGTGCCTCAAACTCCGACATATCGAAGCCAGCGTCTTCAAGAGCGGAGCGACCGACATACGGGCGGCCCGTGCCGACACGGCCTTCAGCGAAGGCCAGCAGTTCGGTCAAAGCTTTCTGGCGAGTGCTTTGCCCCGAGGCCAAAAGGTCTAGCTCGTCACGAAGCCGCTTGACCGCGCCAGCCGAGTTGGCAGCCTCGACCGTCATCGAGCGGAGATCCATTGCGATCAGGGCCACCGCGCCAGCAAGCGGGATGAACGCCGTCTGAAGGGTCAGGCCAGCAGCGGCGGCAGCGGACAGCGAGGTTGCGAGCGAGGTAAACGCCCCGGCCAACGCGCCAACAGCGGCGATGACTCCCCTGGCGGCTAGCGCGGCCATCAGCCCCGCCAGGATCTGCGCCTCCGCGCTTGCGTCACCCAACGACCCCTCAACGCCAGCGACGATGTTGATGACCTCCGCGAAGGCATCCACCGTTCGCTTCAGGACACCCAGAACGCCAGCCTCGCCCGTCGCGTTCGTCAGGTTGTCAAAGGCGTTGCTCAGGAGCGTGACGCGAGCCGTGAGCGACTGCGCCGCAGCTTCGGCCTCTTCGTTCAGCGCGGTGTTCGCGTCGTAGGCTTCGTTGGCGATCCCGAGATCCCGCGCCAGAATTTCGTAGCTCGTTCCCAGCGATTGCAGGACTCGGATGTTCTCCGTGCTGGCGAGGCCCACGCTTTCCAAGGCTTCGACAGCCGACCCGCCCTCGTCGTTGATTCGACCGAGGCCAGCAAGAAACGCCTGAAGGCCGCGCAGCGCACTTGACGAGTAGAGCTTGGCGAACTCTTCCTGGGACATCCCAGCGATGTCCGCGAACAGCGCAAGCTGCTCACCGCCTTGGCGCACCGCCTTGTCGATGGCGATAAACGAGCGGCCAATCGCGCTGCCAGCCGTCTCCGCTCGCTGCCCAAGCTCCGCGACCGATGCGGCGAGGCCCAGGACTTCCGCGCTCGACAGCTTGTAGGCCGTCGTGGACTGCGCGATGAAGGTCGCCGCACGGAGGATCTCGTTCTCCGTCGAGGCCGTCTTGTTGCCCAGGTCCACCAGGGCCGAAGCGAACTGATCGACCGTGCTGGTCGCCTCGCCCGTCAGGTTCTGAAGGCGAGCGATGGCGAGTGCTGCTTCCTCACCCGTCAGGGTCGGCGCGGCGATGGTGAGCTTGCCCACCGCATCCGTGAACTTCAGGATGTTCGCGCTGCCTTGGATGCCAAGCTGACCAGCGGCCTGACCGATCTCCAACAGGGTCGCTGTCGAGGTGGCAACGCGAGTCGAGAGTTCCCCGATGTCTCCGGCAAGCTGTCGAAGCTCATCCCCGGCGAGGCCCGTGGTCTTGCCGATGCCGACGATGCCCTGTTCAAACTGAGCCATCCGGCGCACGAAGCTCGTCACGCCAGCGACGGCGGCGAACCCCGCTGCTAGGTTCTGCACATTGAGGGCGGCACTCTTCGCGCTTTGAGCGACCTTCCCGGCTGCCACCTGGAAACGCCGCGCCCCAGCCTCGGCCCCCGTGGGGTCAATCCCTAGACGAAGCGTTGCGACATTCACCATGCTCTACCCCTTGTCCTGACTGCTGGACTTCTTCTGATGCCACCGCAGCCAGACCTGATCGAGCGCGGTGATGAAGCCATAGTAGCGGGTGCGATCAGCCGACGAGTTTGCGCCGATGATCTCCAGGTAGGCCGCGATGGCCTGCGGCTGGATCGGCTCTACGCCGCTGCCACGCAGACGGGTCGGGTGCAACGCCCAGAACGCTTGCCAGAACGCCTCAAGCTCCGGCAGATAGCGCGGCCTCTTGTGCAGCACCTCGACGGGGCGGCCTGTCCGCCGCTGCGCGGCTTCCAGGTTGGCTTCGTATTCGCCCCAATCGAGGAACCATTCCAGCCGCGAAGTTAGTTTTTTGCCGCGTCCTTGTCGGCCTTGAATCGGTAGTGCGCGACCTCGCTGGCCTTGATGATGACGAACTTGTAGAGGTCCGCCAGGGCTTCGTCTGAGAGCAGCGCGTAGCTCGTCTCGACCGACCATTCCAGCGGCTCGCCGTCATCGTCCTCGATGCCTTCCCAGCCGAGCAGCACCGTCTCAGCGACGGCCATCATCGTCAGGTTTTCTCGGCTGATGTCCTCGTTGCCAGCGGCCTTTTCGCCGTCCATCAGTTCGCGCAGCCGCGAGTCGAAGCTGGCGTTGCCGATGCGAGCGATCAGGAGCCGAACGCCTTGGGTCCAGTCGAACCAGACACCTTCGTTGGAGCGTTGCGGATCGACCTTGAGAGAGTTGAGCTTGACCATGCCCCGGAGCATAACGAAAAACGCCCCGCAGCCGAAGCCACGGGAAGCATGGAGGTATCTAGCCCAGGTTCCAAACTCAGGTCAGCGCGATCCACGCTGCCCGAAGCATCGACCAGAAGATCAAGCCAAGCTGGGAGAGGCCGATGGCGATGCCCCAGCCAATCACACAAGCCAGGGCAAGGTGGCCGAACTTTTCCCCGACGCGCTCAGGCCGCTTCCAAGACCGTCTGAGGGCCGATCTCCCGCAGGGGTCTGACCAGACTGCTGAGGGCCGATCCGCGCAGCACGGGCCGCTGCTGGCAGCCCAGCAACGCAAGCGGGGCGACAGCCTCTCTCCAAGCTGCCGCCCCTAAGTCCCAGGTTGCGTCTGTTCCTTTTCTGCCCCTTCCCCTCAGAAGGGCCGCGCCCGATTACGCGGCGTTGAACAGGTGAACGCCCATCGTGGCTGCGTCGGTTGTGTCGTACAAAGCTTGCCACGACAGATCAACGATGATGTCCTGGTTGCGACCGCCCGTCACGCGACGGCCAGCCGTGAACTCGATGTTCGGGAAGTCGAACACGAAGGCGTTGCCGCGAGCGTCCGCCTCATCCGACACGCCAATCGCCAGACGGCCAGCCGTGTTGTTGAGGTAGGCGTTCATCTGGTCAAGCCCCTCGGTCGCGGTCAGGTAGATCTGAAGGTTGCCCGTCACCACCAGATCGCCCGGCTTCAGTTCTTCGGGGCCGAAGGTTCCGAGGCAGTACCGCTGGCGGATGTTGTTCGCCACCGAGAAGCTGGCTCCGACCGCGCAGATGTCCGCGCCGTTGTAGCGCACGAACTGCACACCGTCGATGGAGGTCATCGCAGCAAGGTTGCTCGATGCCGTGGTCGAATCCGGCGAAGCCTCGCTGACCTCGCTCACGCCAACGATGTCGAAGCTGTTGGTGATGATGTCCTGGCCTTCCGCGCTGAACTCCCAGGCGTTGACCGCGCAGCCGCCGAACTTGGCAGCGTTGCTCAGGTCGTTGTATTCGCGCTGGAAGTGCAAGGTCTTGAAGTTCGTCTCGACACCCGTTCCCGTGGAGTTCTTCGCAGCCGCGCCGCGCACAATGTTGAGGGTCACCGCGCCATCGCTGATCGTGCCGTCCACCGTCATTGTGGTCGAGCTTGCAGCCGTGACCTTGTACCAGCCGTCCTCGGTCGAATCGGTGTTGCCCGTAAAGTGAACCCAATCGCCCACGACGGGATCGTTCGTGGCGAAGCTCGTCACCGTGAAGGTGTTGCTGCTCCAGGTTCCGCTCGCGGAAGCGTCGATAATCTCGATCTGCGAGGACTGCGAATACGCCCCCGCGATCATCGCGTAGCGGAAGAAGTCTCCCACGCCGGGGTTCGTCAGAGTCCCGAAGTAGCAGGACGAAGCGATGTTGCCCGACACGCCTCGGTTCGTGCGGTTCAGTTCGCGCACATCACGCAGAGAGCGGATCTCCGGCGTAGATGCGAACGAGGTGTCTTGCCCGAGGGATTCGGCGGTGATGCGCAGAACATCGTATCCCGTGCCGGGATCTACCCCGAAGGTGGATTCTTCTGCGTAAGAAAGCGTAACTCGGTTAGCGTCGGCCATGGTCTATGCGTCGTCTGAGTACCAGGGAACGGAGATGTTGAGTTGGAACCACGCGCCATCCCGGCCAACATTGGTTACTGAAGGCGACTGAAACACCACCGTCGTTCCCGAGTTGGTGTATGTCGTGTCGCGGAAAGCTGTCACGATGGAATCGGCAGCTTCGTAGGCCAGCTTATCGCCCAACTCCGCCTGTACAAAGACGGAAGCCAAGGCGATGCCAGTTGTCCTGGCCCCCGAGCAGCCGATCTCGCGGCCCTCGGACAGCCCAGGAAGCACGGAGAAGCGACACCAGCGGCTTCCGCTGACATCCGGCTCCGTGAAAGGCGCGTTGTCGTGCGCCACGGTGAAGTTCGACAGGACGCTTCCGACCTCATCATCGAACTTTTTGCTGATGGCTTGGGCTACGCTCAGGAAAGTCATCGTCAGCCTCCGAAGTTCTGGTTCAGAAGGTCGTTAACGGTGCGCTCAAGCATCTGCGCCCCCGCATAGCTGGCCCATCCGTCGTTGATTCGCACCGCGTAGACGGCGTTGTTGGTAAGCCAGGACTTCTCGTAGGGCTTCAACTGAGCCGCCGCGTTCGCAACGCGGGAAAGGTCGGGGACGGGCGCACTCGCGCCTTCCTTGCCGACAGTACCCTTGGCTGGTTGTCCAGCCGTGGCTTGCCAGTTGTTGCGGAGGTAGCCCGTATCGACAGGCGTGTAACTCGTCAGCCGCTCCCATGCGTCGAACATAAGTTTGATCTGGATGTCCTTCACGCGCTCCGGGTTCGCCGCCACGAACGCGCCGACCTTTGCGTTGAACTCCGCGTAGTTCGCCACGACCTTCGCCATTACGCTGCCCCCATCCGTCGAGGAGCCATCAGCACTTCGTACACGGCGATCTGGTCGCCCGAGTAGACGCGGTTGATGTCCGTGATCTGCCAGGAAGTCCCGTCGAACTCCACGCGCTGCCCCGTGTCGAGCCGATCAGAGAAGCCCGAGGGCAGATCCTGGTCGGGGATCAAAATGCGAACGCGGCCCGTCCGCACCACCTCGCCAAGCTCGTACCGCTTCTCGTACTCCGGGGGGCTGCACTTCACGACCTCCGTTGTCTCGACAGCCGGAGTCGTTTCGCGGGTGTCGGGATCGTAGGTTCCTTCCTTCGTGTTGTAGAAGGTCAGGTTCTTGCCGAAGCGCGTGATGATGTCCAGCGCGACAGCCCGGAGGTTGACATCGAGGGTCATCCGCGAACGATCTGGCCGAGGGGAACGAGATAGCGGCGGAGGATCAGATCCACCTTGCGGAATCGCTTGGACGAAGACTTCGTGCCAAAATATTCCTTCCGCTCACGAAGCGAGCCGACGCTGACATCCTCGACCTTAAGGTTCTGCCCCTCGTCGGTGTCAGGGATCAGCGCACTCGTTCCGTCCGCGTCGGGAAGGTCTGCGCCCTGAAGGTGTCGCCAAGCGAACTCCATCGTCGCTCGCTTTACCGCGTCGGGGATCTCGTCTGCGTTGACATCCCAGCCTTCGCTCGTCACGACAGCTTGCCGGGGCCAGTCGAGGGCTTGCGTTGAAGACCATCGATAGCCGCGCCAGCGGGGGCCGTAGATCGCGTCTACCGACTGCGTGGCTTCGCGCAGATACCGCTGCTTCAGCGCGTCAGAAAGGCTCGTCCACGCGGTCTTGCCACGGAAGTAGTTTTCCGTGTACTGATCCGCTTCCGCGACCGTCAGGTAGCTGTTAGCCGTGGCCGATCCGCTGCCCGTCTCCACGACGAAGGTGGCAGCCATCAGTCGGCCTCCGGCTCGTCGGCCTCCGCGTCATCTGCGTCTTCCAGCAGATCCTCGACGGCCTCTTCCATCACCGTTTCCGGCTCCGGCTGCTGCTTCTCCGCAGCTTGTTTCACAACATCGCTCCACTTCATCGCTCGTCCTCCGTGAATGGGAAACGGAGGGCAACCGCGAGGCTGCCCCCCGCTGGGGAATGTCAAGCCGCTAGGCGGCTGGGGGGATTACGGGTTCTCCACGCGGACGGCGAGGCGCGGGTCCAGGGTCTTGACACCGTAGAGGCAGTCAAGGGCCACATGGACTTGCGACGAGTTGCCGACATAGTAGAGACGCGAACGGAGCGCGAGGCCCGTCTGCGGGTCTTGCACGACCGCGACCCGTGCGCCGAGTTCGTTGCCGATCTCAGGCAGCGGAGCCATCGCCAGGGCGAAGGCGTTGCGGTGGTACGCGAGGCCCACTTCGGTCTCGTCATCCGAAACCAGCGTCACGACCTCATTATCAGCGACCGCTGCTTGGAGCGGCGGCGAGATGGCGACGGTCGCAGCGTTGGCCGCGATGGTGACATCAGCGGTGACGGCGTACTCGGTCGTGTGACCAGCAAAGGTGAGCGTGTCACCAGCGAGAATCGTGCCAGTACCGAGAGCGTCCAGCGCGATGCTGGTTGCGCCCTTGGCGTATCCACTAGCGTTATTGACCGCGCCAGCGAGATCGGTAGTCGTGCCGGAGGTGTGCGACGGGCAGTTCTGCGCGGCATAGAGTTCCATGCCGAACTTCGTACCCATGCGACCGCTGATGGCGGTCTGGACACCGAGTTCACCCGCGCCCTGGTGCTGCGTGAAGATCGCGTCCGCCAGCAGTTCCGACTCCATGGTGGAACCCATGCCGAAGTACAGGTTGCCCATGTTCAACGGAACTTGGTTGTCAAACATCTTCTTGCGGACAGCGGCCAGTTCGGCAGCAGCCGTAGCCGTACCCCACGCGGTACGCGCACCCACATCGGTGTACAAAGCCCAGAGGGCAGCGTCGATGTTGTTCGCCAGAGCGTAAGCGGCGGGGCCGATATGCTCTTGGATGATGCGCTCGCCCGTGTAGGCAAGCTCCTTGTCGGTCAGCGCGAACTTGACCTCTTTCCATTGGTTAAGCGTGATGTCCACCGACTCGGTATCAAGACCGACTGCGGTATCCGGCGCGTCACCGACCGTGAAAGTTCCGGGGCGGCGAATGGAGATGGTGTCACCCAGGCCGCGAGAGCGTTCTGCCTCAAAGCCACGGTGAACGGTGTTGGCAATGCCAAGAGTGTTCTGGAGCCAGACCAGAGCTTCCTGTGCGTAGAAGATCGGGTTGTAAACATCCAGAACGGAAGAGCCTACTGCTGCGGCCATTGTTTTTTTCCTGTTGGGTCGTTAGGTGGGTCTACGAGCGATGGGCAGGATGCTGCTCGACCTCAAAAGCGACTCCGGCCTTTTCGGCACGGGCCTTCGCCTCTTGGTACTTCGCAGGATTCTTGCCGTCTTCGTAGCTGAGTCGAATGGGTGCGCCACCACCACCACGGCTTCCCACCGACGAGCCGATTGAACCTCCTCCCGAGGCTCCCGACCCGCTGAACGCTGGCGCGAAGGTTTCGTTGGATCGCAGACCTTCAACTAGCTCGTCGATGGTCATGTTGTCCACGGAACCCGTCTTCATGCTAACGCGGGGTTCGCCGTTGTCACCAACAACCACGACGCGATAGCCGTTCTCCGATTCCTCAAGCCGCGTCTGCGACTTGATGTGCGGCAGGAGCAAGTCCACATTGCCGCCGTGTTTCCGCAGCGCGTCCACCGTTGCGTTGTGGATTAGCTGCTTCTCAAGCTCGCCTTGGAGCTTGGTGACGCGGCCATCAGCCGCCGAGAGGTCGTTCTGGAACTTGTGCTGAAGCTCTTTTTCCCGCGCCTCCAATCTTTCCTTGAACTTCTTGTCCGAGTCGATTCCGCCGTTGGCGACGGCTTCCAGCGCAGCCGATGCCGCGTCGGGGTCTACGCCTTCAAACTTCTTGGCGATTTGCTCAAACTGGCGAGCGCGAGCGCGTTCCGATTGAAGGGCGTTCTTCAGGCCGTGGACATCTTCCAAGGCCCAGCCATCTGACGGTTCAACATCCAGCACGAACCGCTCGCCATCCTGGCGGTAGAGTCCGTGCAAACCGCTGTCGATCCCGTCCAGCGAAGTGAGGATTGCTTTTAAAGGCATAGTCGCATCATAGGCTTCGGGGTCAGCGTTTTGCTAGTCCTGGCTCAGTAGCGCACGGGCCAATCCTCGGTCGGCTCCGCATCTGGCTCATGGTCAGACAAGTCGATCTGCACCTCCGGCGACAGCCCACGGATGTGCCGCGCCAGCGCGAAGTCTTGATTCTGGTGCTTCACCTCCGCGCCGATTTCGACCAGGAATCGCCAGCCCTCGTTCCATTCACGGGCGGCTTCTTCCCCTGCGCCATCGTCTGAGCGCACCTCGCCCTCGCTGATCGACCAGGAGACACCATCTAGAGTGAGTCGGATCACTTGAAGCTCCCATCTGTTGCCCACTCCCTCATCGCTGGAGGCATCGACTTGTACCAGCCGTGCTGCTCGATGGGGACTCGGCGGAAAAGGTTGAGCATGAAGTCGAACGCCTCCGGGTCGCGCATCATCAGCGTTGCCGGATCGCGGAATAGCTGTTCGGTCAGCATCGAGCTTATTTCCGTCCCAGCCAGCTTCCCATCTCCGAAGAGATAGGCGCGGCCCGTGTAAGGCTGTGTCCAGTCATCTCTCCACCCCTTCGGCCCATACTGGCCGCCCACAAGCCCGGTCTTCGCTTCCAACGCGAACTCGGTTGCCTTGGGGTCGATGAACTTATTGCGCCGCGCTCGATACTTCAGGAACGCTCGCGCCTGTCTCGCAAACTGCTCGTCTTCGACGATGTGCATAAACTCGTGGACAAAGATGGCAACCTCATCGTCCGAGGCCAGCACCGCATAATGGTTTCCGCGATGCTGGATAGCGTTCGCCGTCGTGCCTTTGCGCGCCTTCGCCACATTCGCAAAGACGGTCGGCTCGCCATCGTCCCGAAGGATCATGCGCTCCATCCAGGACGCGGCATCGTCCACCTTCGACCGAAACGCTTTGTCAGGCGTAAGTGCCTTAGACCATGAACGCTCAGTCGGGTACAAGGCTCCTTTCTCAAACACCTCGCGTTCAAGCCTGAAGCCGTCTTTGCCGTGCGCCATCAGATCGTGGAGCTTCGGCTTCAGCTTGTCCGCAGCCTCGCTGTATCGCTGTTTCACCGCCTCCCACTTGGCCTTTTCGCCGCGATAGGCCGCGAGCATTTTGTTGGCGGAATCGATCTCCGCCTGAGAGGCGATCCCCTGTTCGGCCCGTCTGCGAACCCGAGACACTTGGCCCCAATCTATGACGGAATCCTTGGCCTCGCCAGCGATCATCACTTCCTGCTGCAACGCACGAAGCTCGTCCATCTCCTTCCCGTAGAGCCGCTCTGCCTCCCTGCGGATGCCCTGCGGCGTGGACAGGTCGGGCGGCGGTGGCGTGGCGGCAGCGGCAGCGGCGGCGGGAACTGCTGGCTTTGCGATCTCAAGCCCCTCGCGCTTGGCAAGCTCCGCCAGCGACAGCCTTCGGCCATCGTCGAAAAAGCGGTCGAACTTGACCTTGCCTGAGCGCAGCAGCTTCCCTCGCGTCCGACCCAGGATCTGATCCTGCACGGCTGCTGGCTGCTTCTTGAGCCACGAACCGTAGGTCAGTTTCTTCGCGCTGAAGCCCGTCAGGCCCGTCTGGACATCGCGAAAGGCTCGACCGCCCACACGCTTGTCGCTGGCCCCCGTGATGCCAAGCTCTTCCCAGGACTTCGTGACCGGGACGGTGGTGGAGCGACATTGGTGGTGCGCCGGAGGGTAGCGTTCCTGGCCAAGCGGCCACTCCTTGCCGTCCAGGCTCATGCAGATATCGGTCGTGCGCGAGTCCAGCGTAGACATCCAGCGCACCGCCTTGATGACCGAGGCGTTCTCGGCGTAGGTGGCAGCGCGAGCGTTGTTCGTCACGCCCGAGACGGAAGTGCGGACCAGGGCGCGAGCGTTGCGGCGGAGGGTCGCCATGTTGGACGATCCCCTGAACGCATCCCGAGAGCGGCCCAGGACGCGCCGTGCGATGACATCGACAGGTTCCCCGGCAGTCAGGCCAGCGGTGATCGTGCGGCGCACACCGAGGGCCGTAGAGCGTTCCAGCCCCTTCCACCAGTCGGCGTAGAACGCACCTCCGTAGGGCTTCTTCAGCGCGGCCTCGCGCAGCACGGCTGGCGACGGAACGCCGAACTTGATGTCCAGCGGGACGGCTTTGCCCAGGCGAGAGACTTGCCACTCGGCTTCCAGCTTGGCGAGATCCAGTATTTCAGGAATCTGGCCGTCGCGCATCTTTGCGAAGCCGGACGCGGCGATCTTGTCCAGGGTCTTCAGCAGGGCGGTGTACCGCTTCGACCGCCAGGGCGACCGTCCGGGAAGGTGAGCTAGGCGTTCAAGCTCGCGCTCAAGCTGGGGCCGGATGTCCTGATCGATGACCGCCACGACCTTCCGCACCTCGCCGTTCGCAAGCTGCTGAAGCCAGATCGCGTGACGCAGCGCAGCGTCCTGAAGCTCATCATTCGCCGTCATCGCCTTCCGGCTCGTCCTCCGGCTCGCTCTCCTGCTCGTCAATCATCCGGCGCATCTCGGCCAAGTCCTCATCGCCCAGCGCGTCGGCCTCCTCCGCAGCGTCCACCGCGTCCGACAGGATGCCGCGCCGCTTGATCTCGTTCAGGAAGGTGGCGTGGCTGATCTCGCCAGCCGCTCGCATCGCCAGCAGAAGCTTCGCGTCACCGTCGCGGGACTGCGTGATCGTGAAATCCGAGAAGATGTTGACCGCGTACTCAGGAAGCTCGACCTTCTGCCATCCAGCGGCGATCTCGATGGCTTGCTCAAGCGCGTTCTCAAGGTCGCGCACCCAGGTCTGCACCGCCGACTGCGACTTGGACTCGTCCAGGACGCGTCCCGTGGCCGTCTGGTTGCCCGTGCGCTCGATGAACGGGGTCAGGCCCAGCGTCTCCATCCGGGCCTCAAGCTGCTCCAGGTCGCGCTCGCCTGACTGGATCGCCGCGCCGGAGTGTTCGACATACTGAAGCCGCGCCTCCGGGTTCGTGCTGGCGATCATCTGCGTCGGGCCAATCGTGATGCCCTGCTCGACCTCTTCTTCTTGGAAGCCGCTGCCGAACAGGATGCCCACGCGAGCGAAGCGGAGGATGTTCCGCTGGTCTGAGAGCGACTGCCAATGCGCGAGGTTCAGCCACGCCAAGTCCTCAAGCGGCGGCAACGCCTCCATGTCGCCCGTGCGGTTGGCGTAGAAGGTGACGAGCGGGACTATGCCCAGCGTGTTCGCGCCTTGCTCGACCAGCTTGAAGTCGCCCTCGTCATCCTCTTGCCAAAGCTGCCACTCTTGCGGTCGCACGACGCGAATGCGGTAGGCGACCTTCTCACCGAACTCGCCGTCCGGCACGACCACCCGCTCGCGGAAGCGGATCTCGATGAGCTTGCGCTCGCCGTTCGTTCCCGGCTCATGCCGCCAGCCGATCAGATCGACGGGGCTAATGCGCGTCATGTACGGGCGGACTCCCAA
>Ga0222718_10001930_pt1 | contig 19146 bp, 31 predicted proteins | sample C33_27DmetaG_FD_165045 | JGI IMG/M metagenome (GOLD analysis project Ga0222718, IMG submission 165045) | Estuarine water microbial communities from San Francisco Bay, California, United States - C33_27D | ecosystem: Environmental > Aquatic > Marine > Unclassified | place: USA: California... | reverse complement strand
GTTGTCGTGGTGCGTTCTTGACTTAAAGGTTGAATACAATAATTGCATCAAGTTCAACCCATCACTAAATTTCTAGATCTTATCCTTTATCCATAAATGGGGGAAAGATAGACATTTATATCTCTATTCGATAAGGTCTAGATTTCAATAATTTTTACAATCCAAGATTTAGGTATCATAGTACGATCACCAAAAGTTATTGTACCATCTTCTTCTTTATCATAACTTGCAAACATTTTTACTGATGTTTTATCTTTAGAAAAGATCCAACCTTCATTAACAGGTTTAGCAAGTTTCATATTTTTAAATTCTTTATCTGATGCCCAAGCACTATCACTAACACAATCTACCCATTCAACTCTACATTTAGTATAAGGTATATCGTTAGAGTCTTTATCTTTTATAGATTTCTTTTTTTTAGTGTAACGTTTTTTTGTCATGAGCTGCCCAAATATAATCTTTATATTCTTCTATATCTTGATTTATGTTTTCTTCATCAAAAACTAATTGAAGATAAGTGCTATAAATTATAGCAAGAGCCATAGCATCTGCAGCTTTAATAGATAAATCTGGATTTTGTTCTTTTAAAAAATCACCAATAATTTCTGGTTTAACACCAGTAAGAAATTTATCTGAATATGGTTGTTTTACCTTCGGAAATTTATATATTTTTGTCATAAGAACATACCTCTAGCGAGGATAACTATATCTATTAATTGGGTTGCAGTAAAAATTCAATGTTGTTTTGTATCTTAGGTACAAGTTTATTATAAACATCTATCCATAGTTTAGAGTCATCATAAAAAAAATTCTTATTTTTCCACATATTTTGATGATGATCATAAAATATCTGACATATTGGTAAAGGATCTATATCAATTTTAGCCCAAAAATCACGTTCTGACATACCACAATTATGCAATTGATGATGATGCTTTACACATAAAGGTATGGTAAATTGATCACCTACCTTTTGGGATATACCACGAAATTGAGCATAAGTAATATGGTGTGCATTACATCCATATTGTTGACATATTAAACAAGGATTAGAAGCTACCCATTTAAGATATTTCTTATCTTTTATTTTTAGTTCCTTGTCCTTTAATAGTGTTTCGCACTTTCGTGTACCCATAATAAATACTTAATCTTGATAATCCTTCATGGACTCTATTTGATGCTTTGCGTTCTGTCAAACTTAAATGATTAGCTATTTCAATTATACCAAAATTATGCCAGCAAAATAACTTCATACATTCTGCGTGTATTGGTCCTATTTCTTCATCACAATCTTTTACTGAAAGAGCTGCACCAAGAGATGATGTAATAAAATCTGTATTTTTACCATCTACACGTTCTTGTAGATAATTGCCTGAGCTTCCACCCATAAGCTCACAGGCTATTCTGTATCTAGATCCAGCTTCATATTCTTCAACAGATATAAGTTTTCTATGAAACATATACATTAGACGAGATTCTCTAATGTTTAACCAGATTTTTTTCTTATCTCTAATAGTAGAAATAAGTTCTGGTTTTTCAATTTTTCTCATAATTAGTTTTATAATCTTTTAAGTATTTATCAACAAAAGATTTAAAATTATTATTTTTAAAGTAAAATTTATTGAGTCGATATACTCTGTTTTTAGAACATTGATGATGTCGAGCAATAAGGCTTTTACACCCATACACTTTTGTAGGGTGCAATAGCCAACATAAGATTATAGATAAATTATATATTTTATATTCGTTACTGCATTTTATAGTTCTTTTACCTTTTAATATATCTAAAGATATGTTACAGGTAGAACTTAAATATTTTTGTATATTAATAACCATAAGGAGATGTCTATGAAAATCGAGTATCGTCATTCTGCTTCAAAAACTAATACGTTTATTGATAGTCCTGCGTTTTGGATTATCAATGAGTTATATGATTTTGAATCTAGCCCAAATGCTAGAATGATAATGGGCTTAGCAGCAGAAGATGCAGCTAATCACGCACTACAAAACCAAATCACTGATGAAGATTCTATCACAAATTTTGCTAAAACAAAATATTTAGAACATAGTCGTGATGAGATGGATGACTTATTACCAACAGAACATGTTGATGATGAATATGAATGGTCAGCTATTATTGCTAATAAGTTTGTTAAAGAACTACCACAGTTTGGTGAAGTAGTATCTTGGCAAAATCAACTTCAAATTCCAGGCAAAAAGTATGGATTAAAGTATGATGTAATAGCTAAAACTGACTTTGAGTTTAAAGATGTTATTGTAGATACTAAAGCTACAGCATATATTAGACGTTTAAAAGCAGGTCATGTAGATCCTAAATGGTATCCAAAAGAAGCTGATGTAAGACAACAATGCTTGTATAGAGATATGTTTGGCAAAGAAACTATGTTATTATATTGTTCTCCAAAAGATCAATATTGTGTAGATATGGTAGGTCGTGATAATTTAACAGAAATTATACATGCTATGAAACATATAGAACACATTATAAACATAGCCAAAACTAAAGAAGATATTGTCAGAATGTTTCCTTTAACATTAGACAACTTTAGATGGAAAGGTTCCGAAGGATCTGTGGATTTTGCCAAAAAACTTTGGACAGAATGTTTAGAATAATGTATAAAAACTAATGCAAAAATTAGGAAATATAGTAAAACAAATAAATAGGAGACATATGGAAACAGAAACATTTGAATGCTCATTTAGAAAAGCATTTGAGAAAGATAATGGTGGGGTAACAGTTTACGTCACTAAAGATGATGGAACAGATATGACAGTTTATGGTGAAGCCATTGGAACTAGTCGTTGGCAAAAGGGAGCTAGATTAAAAATTGAGGCTTTGCCTATAAGAACTAGTAAAACTGGTAAGCAATATCAAACAGCTAATTCAATAGAATTAATTGATGGTGAAACAACTACTGATAATACAGTAAGTCAATCTCGTACTAAATCAGTACCAGATAATTCTTCTCAATGGAAAGAAAAGTATAGACTTACTATGAGTAATTTATTATCAGCTTGGTTAAGTTCTGGTAAAGAAGTAACACCAGAAATACATAAAAATCTAGATCTGATTGTTAGAGATATTTTAGATTCTAAAATGGATACTAAAGATGATCTAGAAGATGCACCATTTTAAACAGAACACGTCATCTCCCTTTCTGTTAGTTAACGTGTGGGTAGGGTCGAAAGGCCCTATCCTTTTTTTTTATGAAAGATTATAATTTATTTAAATTAGAATTAGAATTGATTGGAATTAATACTTATGGTAAAGATAATTTAATAAGAGAGATGTATAATAAATATTTAAAGGAGGATAAAAGTGATTACAGAAAAACGATTAGAAGATGCATTGAAATATCTTGCAGAAACAGATGTTCAGAATGCTGAAGCTAATGCTAAAGTTAAGTATTTGGATAGGCTTCTTAAAAGAAAGAAAGCTCTCCACATCACTGGTAATAGCAACGATAAAAGCATATCTGCCAAAGAACAAGCATACTATGCAAGCGAAACTTATGAGAATGCTATTCAGGAACTATTTGATGCTGAGGTTGAAGCAAGCACAATTGAGAATAAAAGAGATAAAGAAGGAATTATAATAGATTTATTCAGAACTTTAGAAGCTAGTAGACGTAAAAATACTATATGATTTATAAATTTAGAATGAAATATTATTACCCAGTAACTACTGAAGTATTTATTAGTGCTGAGTCAGATGAACAAGCATTAAAAGCTATTAATGAGCTTAACTTGTCTACTCTGGATTGGAAAGAAGATCCAATAAGACAAGATCAAATGACTTATGAGGTAGTTAAAGATGGAACGAAGTCCTGAACAAAAGTTGTTTTTAACAGTTATTGTTCAAGCTACACATGATGCTGCTTATACTGGTCATAATAAATATTTAATTATGCATAAAAGAGACGCAATAAATTGGCTTACTGGTAACTCCAAAGACTTTCAAATAGTCTGCAAACTTGCAAAAATAGATCCATATTATGCTACACATAAATTTGTTAAAGCTATGAAGTTAAATGTATATTCTTTAAAAGATTCACAATTTAAAGTAATAAACAAAAAAAAACCATATCAGTTAAAGAACCGATCTGGTAAATTTAAATTAGTATTTTAATGACAGATAAAACGATATTTAAAGATATGACTTACAATACATTAAATAAACAAGTAGATGGAGATCATTATAAATCTATGAAGATTGAACCTGCATATTTTATTAATGAAAATAATTTACCATATGCCGAAGGCAATGCCATTAAGTACATATGTCGTCATAAAAAGAAAGGTAAAAAGAAAGATATAGAAAAGGCTATACATTACTTAGAGATGATTTTAGAAAGAGATTATAGTTAATTTTTTGATTGTATAATTTTTTTAATTGTTTCACTACCATCTATATTAACTTCTATTTCAGCTTGTACTTCACCACACATGAATTGCTTATTAAGCATATCCATATTTCGTGTTGCTTCTCGTTTCATTTTAAGACAAGTAGATAAGCTCTTTTGTATTCTATGTTCTATAAGCTCACCATTTATAAATAAACATAATGCAAATACTAATTTAGTGATTGCCATTTAATTTACCCAAGTTTGCTCTTACAGAATCTTTAAGTTTTTCAACATCAATTCTTAATCGTTCTACATCTGTTTGTAGTCGTTCAATATTGACTTTGTTTGTCATATTCTGTTCTTGGTTTTGCTGTAGCTTTTCTACTTGTTGAGCAATATGTTCTAGCAACATAAATTGTTCTTGATCTATGGGTTTTTGAACACTAGCCTCTAATAAATCTTGTTCAAATAATTGGTTTTTAGTTTCTAAATTATTAAGTCTTTCAACAATGCCAAAATAAGCCCATACACCTATCGCTACTCCCACGACAATTGCAATCAAATTTCTTATTGGCAAACCAATCTCTGTATCTTCTGATAATCTTTTCATTTAGCAATTTTGCCTTTATTAATACCTTTTTTAATAACATAGTCTCTAGTTCCATTAGCATTAGTCTCAACTTCTTTTTTAAGAAGTCGAAATATATTCATTTCTTTAGATTTACGTTCAGCTGCTTTTGTGTATTGCTCTAATATTTTTGTGTCTCTCATAGCTTTGTATAGGTAATGATGCACCAGATTGATAAAAGCATTTAATGCACCATCTTTTATCATCTATTTGTGCATATCTTTTGTTAAGATTTTTTTTACAGATATAACATTTAGAATGTTTCATTTACGTTTCATAATATCAGCACCTTTAAGACCATATATAGCTGATACTACACCAATAAATATAGCTTGGTACCAGTAAGGTAAATTCTTAAAGTATTCAAAAAACAAATCTAATTTATTACGAATTTCAGGATCGTTAGAAAAGATAGAGTAGACCAATACAAGCACAGGAATAGATACGAGAACAAGGACAAATTCGTCTTTCCAACCATTATCATTGCTCTCAATAATTTTCGCTTTATATTCAAGTTCACCTTTCGCCATACGTTCAGCATGTACTCGCTGAGCATCTGACATTAATCGTTTAGTTTGTTGTTTGTTTTGATATATATGAGAGGCAGTTTTAACTCCCATGCTCAATAAATTCAACCACATATTATTTTTTCTTTCGTTTTTTTTTAATAAATTGTTTATCAACCCATTCAAACCATGAGTCTACATAACCAAAAAAAGAATAAAAAATTCTATCTATCATTTTTACGTTGTTTATATCGTTTGATAAAAAGACGATTGACACGTCTGTGCCAAGCCCAAACCTTAACTTTAATTGCAATACCCTCTATGATGCTGAGGATCCTGTCGGATAACCTTCCCATGCCTTATACATCCCTTCTACAATAAGTTCATCATCATAAGGCTGCATACCATTTTCCATTTGAATAATAGCTTTTACCAAAGGTAAATAATGTTCAATGCTATTATCTAGTTTGTCTAGTGGTTTAATACCCATACGATCACAAACAAAGTTAATATATGCTTCAGTATCATTTTCAGATGGTGGAGCCCATCTGTTAATAATATCATCAACGTTAGTTTTTTTATGTATAAATCTATAAGCTAGTAGTATTCTCATTAATGCACGAATACCCATTACAGCTTCACTAAATACACAGAATACAGGATCTGTTTGCTCATCAGCTAAACCATCCCAATCTGTACCAAGTTTTATATTTCCTGGATTTTTATTTCTAATTCCTCTAGGTAATTTTTTTATTCCATCTGCCATGTTTGTCTAATACCATTGGGATTAATTTAGGCAATCCATCAATGATAACTCCTGTTCCTATAACTGGTCTAGACTTTTGTAATTTATTATATTCAAAAGCTAAACTTTTCATATTAATTAAACACCCAACTTGCATACCCCAAAGTAGTTCATTTGGATTACTCCAATAATCTATTTTGAAAGATGTATGATAATGTCCTTGAACAGTACACATACCATATTGTTGAGCAACTTTTAAAACATCTTTATATTTACCATGACAGAAGTAAATTTTTTGACCATTAGATGCAGTTACAATCAAATCTTCGTGCCATGACCAACCTTTACCCACACCAAGCATATTGTTATATGATTTAAATACCTCATGAGGCAAACCATATCTTGTTGCTTTTCTAAATACTAAACTTCCATGATTGGAATCTAGTAATAACATTTTAGGAAAGAGCTTTTCTAATTTAACAAAAAACTCTTTAGCAACTTTTAACTCATGACTAGGCGAGTATAATCCTGGATGATGATCATGAAATGATATTGAATGCCAATCCAATTCATCACCCATATTGACTACAAGGTCAGGTTTATATATTTTCTTTAACGCAGCTAAAAAGTCAAGAGTGTCTATATGATGATAAGGTGCGTGTTGATCACTTATACAAAGTATTGATTTCCTTAACATAACTCATGGTTATACAATTATTTAGTTAATAAGTCTATTAAAAAGGTACAACTTTATGCAGGCTTTTTAGGTGGTATTAATATTGAAATAGATCTGCATTCAAATTTGATAGCTAATCTATTATCATTAATAATTTTTGCATCCATATTTTCCATGACTTTACTTGCCATGTCATAACCAGCAATAGCACAATTATAGTGACTATTGAACTCCTGATTTATATGTAATCCATTATTACATTGTTGTGTAATCATTGAACACATATACAATATTAATACAAATTTTGTCATAGAACTTTATTTAAAAGTATAAATAATTCTCCAAGAACAGCAACACCTACTGCACCTAAAATATACAAAATTCTATCAATATCTTTTTGTATGTGCGCTAAGTGGTTATTCTCAAGGGTATCTAATCTTTGATTGATTAAATCAATAGAACCATTTACTTTTAAAAGTTCTTCTTTATTTTCAGTATGTCTACTCATTAAAATAATGTCTTATAAGGATCTCTTATAAGCCCTTTTGTTTTATATTGTGTGTATCTAGGCCCTTGATAACGTGGGTGTCCTAGTTGACCCAACACAAAGTCTACTGCAGTATTAGATGCTTCATCTAATGACAGACCATCACTTTGCAATTTTTCAGCAATATCTCTAGATGCTGATTGTAACCATATAGGTAAAAATCTCATACCTACATGACCTCCAATTTTTAAACCTTTTTCAATAGCTTCATCATCTTTAGATGTAATGTTTGGACTCCATTTGGTAGTCAAGTATTGTTTATTAGTCAATACTTCTATTGTAGTTCTAGGTAAAGATCCTATCTTTTTAAGAGCTGTAGATTGTGGATCTGTGATCCAATGAAAAGGCTCCATTAATTGTTTAGAGAATGTAAGAACTTGTCCATCACCTAAATCAATTCTTGTAGGATCTGTGTTTTCTAATAATGAATGACCACTAAATGCGTAGTTTAAAGCACTACCAGCAGTAGCATAAATAAGAGCAGCTCTTGCAAAGTAGTATTGATACATTCTTCTTAATGCAGGATCTGATTCAAATGCTGGTAAAGACTTAGCTATAATTCTAATATTAGATATAGTCCAATCAGGTGCAAACATTAACAGTTGCATATAGCCTCTAGAGCCTGGAGCAAATGTTGTTTGCGTTAATCTTTTAAGAGTACTGTTTTGTATTCTATTAGCTAATATATCCCAGTTTTGTCCACCAAAAGCATCATTAGTAAATTGAGATGCTTTAGTAGCTTTGGCATATATTTGAGCTACAGTATCACCAGCTTTAATTTGTAAAGTATTAGGTCTACCCATAAGAGTAGGTTTATCTAATACAGTAAGAAATGTATTTAATTTAGCAGCAGTAAATACTCTATCCCAAGTAATTCTATCAAACCATTTAAATACTTCTTCTACTTTACCATTAGTTGAAACACCAAAATGTCTTTTTAAGAAAGGATCTAATCCTCTCATGTTGTAATAAAATCTATCAAAGCCTACATCTTCAGGTGTAGATATATTTAAACCACTACCTTGTGCAAATCTAACAACATCATCATAACCTGTTTGTCTTAGTTGTTGAATTGCATGTTGAAAATCTTTTATATAAGAACCTGGATCTCTAACCATATTTAAGATTTCAGGTTTAGCTCTAGGATCTACAACTTTTTTTATAAAGTTCCATTTAGATCCAGCAAATAATAAACTTTCTACTAATGCTCCAGCATGAAAAAATGAAAAACCAACAGCTAATCTTTTCATCATTAGGTTGGTATTAAATATTGCACCCATAAGTGCATTTTCTTCAGTAGCATCAAAGACCATTCTTAATGATCTTTCCATACCTTTATGTATAAAAGGCATTTTACCTTCAGCTTCAAAATAAGGATGATTAAATTTTACATAATCTCTTGCATCAAATGATGGAGCTAAGTTAGGATTTCTAACTAATAAAGGAATATTACCTACTTTTTGTTTTTCTAAATGTGTAATTAGAGCTCTAGTAGATAGAGCTTTAGATGCAGCAAATCCATATATTCTAATAAGTTCAGCAGGATCATCCATACCTTGTCGTATAGTATATTTTTTAATCATACCTTGATTTATATCTTGGAATACACCACGTCTACTAAATTGAAATTTAGCAGAAGGCCCAGTAACTACTTTGTCGTAATCTCTTACAAATCTAAAAGGTTGATCTTTTGGATTATATTCATTCCACATTAATGGAAGATAATTAGATCTTTGATTGAAGAATAAACCTTTACCTTCTTTGCCAAAGATATTAGCATATTCATCAAATATTTTTTTAATAGTTTTTGCAGCTTCTAATTCAGCTTTGCTTAATTCACTACTAGCAATAGGTTTTAATTTAGGATCAAATTTAAATGTTTTTCTATCAACTGTAGCACCAGTAAGATAATAAAATATTTTACGTCTAGAATCTAAACCATCAGGTATAGCATCTTTAACTTTATTACTTAATAATTGTGCAGCTGAATTAATTTTAACTGTAATAAATCTAGATGTATCTAAAGCTGATTCACCAGCTAATGCTGCATCATCATAGGCTTTAGGAGCTTTACGTAATTGACTAGCAAAAAATTTTCCTGCACCATATATAGACGCACCGATTGCAAATCCTTTAGCAGTAGCTAATAACTTATCATCATCTGCTGTTAAGAATTGTGCAGTACCAAAAACTCCACCAATAGCACTAGCTTTTAAGACAGAATTTTTAATCATGTCTCTTGCAGTTTCTACTGGTGTTCGCATTACAGATGTAATATCTGCTGCCATAGCTTGAAACTTTTTAGGATCAGCTATGATGTCTGATTCAGCTGCTATAATTTTTAATAAGTCATCTACAGATTTATAGCTACCACCTTCGGTAATTTTAATAGCTTCATCAGGATTAATTTTATATTTATCAAATATTTTTTTAACACCTTCATCTATTTTAATTCTAGGTACTCTAGTAAGTCTTTGAGCTGCTGCTGACATTCCTGCAAATCCAACAGATAACAAAGCACCTGCTGTTGCACCAAATGTAGTTTCTATTGTAGTTCTTTTAGGATCTAAAGAAGCATCTTCACCAAGTTGCCATGCTGCTGAAAATACAAATGGAGTACCAAGTGTAGCAACAGTACCAACTCTTAGGTCTGACATTACTTCAGCTTCTTTTTTTTTACGAGCTATTTTAGTTAATTGTAATGATTTAGAGTATTTAAGACGCATAGCATTTACTACACCTCTACCTAACTTACCCCAACCTAATGGCATAAATAATAAATAAGGATCAGCTAACATCATGTTAACTAATTCAGCTCCAAATAACTTTGGATTAGCTTTCATCATATTGCCTACTTCTTTTAGGTCAATATCATTAGGCCCTTCTTCATCTAATAAATAACCAAATCTAGATAGCTTACGTTCTGCTTCTTGATATACTTTAGTATTAGCAAGATTAGGATTATTACGAACAAAAGCTAATGCTTCTTCTGCTTGTTTCTTTTTAGTGTTACCAGTAATCCATTGGTAAAAAGATGCAGGTAATGATTCTTCTCTTATAAGATCTATAGGGTTACGCAAAGACTCAAAGAATCCAGGTACTTTCGCCTGGACAGGATCATTAAGTCCATCAGGTACATTTTGTATTGGATCTCTTAGTCTTGGATCATTAAGAGGTATTCCATTAGCCATTATTTAAATTTTTTTCTTCTTATTTCAGATTTAACAGGAAATTCAAAACCTTTTATTTTTTTAGTTTTAGTAATTATTTTTTCAAAACCAAAAGGTTCATCACCACTTTCTATTTCTATGGTAGGTTTTTTAATTTTTAAACTTTTACCTGTCATAGCTTTTAATTTTTTATAAGGTAATCCAACACTCATACCTTCATATGGATCTATATTTCCTCTAGGTTCAGAAGGAATTCCTTTTCTTTTTGCAAATCTCATACTTGAAAGAGCACTTGTACCTGGAGAACTACCTTTAGATATTCCAAATTTATTAACATTTGATTCTAAAATATCATCATCACCCATAAAAGTAGTTTTAATTTTTTGTTTATATTTAATTTTAGATACTTTATATTTATCACTAGGTATGCCTAATTTTTGAGCTACTTTTTCACTTTGTTTCATACCAGCTACTTTAGATAAACCAAATGCTTTAGATATTAATCTTTCTTGTTTTTGTTTAACTAATTTTCCAAATGATGTTCTTTTAAAAACATCTTTAGTAGGTGGTTTTTGAGGATTAAAATAATATGTTTTACTTGTTGCAGTTTTAGATGGAGTAAATACTGGAACAGTTTTTTTTTCAAATAATCTAGCTTTACTTCCAAATTGTTTTTGTTTAGATTTAACTCTAGATGCAACAGCAGATTGAATCTTTTTAACTTTAGATTGGAATACTTTTATTTCTTTTTTTCTACCAGCTACATTAGCTAATTCGCCTTTCATTGAAATAATAGGAGGAGATCTATATAAACCTTTTTCCATATCTTTTCCAAAAGATCTTCTTAAAACCATAGCTTCTCTATTAATGTCAGATTTAGAATAAGAACCTAAACTAGGAAATGATTTTTCAATTCTTTTTCTTGATAAAAGAGCTTTAGTAATTTTAGTAACTTTCATAATTATCCTTCAAAATATTCAGGGAATCTAGCTTTAAGTATTTTCTCAGCTCTTTGTCTAGATACCTTTTGTAATTGTGGGTTAGCAGCTAATAACATAGCATATATTTGTGAGTCATCATTTGTAAGTACATTACCATCAGATTTAGGTATTACTATTTCTGGCCCTTTTTCTCCTACAACATAGGCTTTATTAGCTTGTACTGGGCCACCTTTAGCTCTAGTAGGAACAGTAACATCTGATTCTAATGTAGCAGATGTAATAAAAGGTATTCCACCTTTTTTCTTAAACTTACCTTCTTTAACTAATTTTTCTATAATTTGTAATTTACGTCTAGTATCAAAAACTAAAGGCTTACCTGACTTATTAGCTTTTTGAAGTCTTTGCATTTCTTTTTGTAATTCAACTGCAATATCTTCTGCTGCTATATCAAACATAGCTGATACATTTTTGCCTTGTACTTTACCCATAATTCTTTCAATTACATTGGGTTTTTCAATATTCATTGTTTCTAATAATGATTTAACTTCAGCAATATCAGTAGATGTAGCTTGTATAGGAGCTTGTTTTTTAGACTCTAATATATTTTTATATTGTTGAGATATAGCACCAGCTTTAAGAATATTATCTAAAGATCCTTGACCAATTGTTTTACCTTCAGCTCCAGCTTGCATAAATGCTAGTCCTAATGTAAATGCAGGGTTAGCCATAAGTCCTTCAAAGCCACCTTTATCTTTCCATTGAGCAGATGCTTTATCAAAATCTACATTAGCCATATTAGCTAATTTTTGAAAGAAACTAATATCACCTTGTTGTGTACCTTGACCACCAGTAACTATAGGATCTGTTGGTTGTTTCATAACAGATGGTGTAGCTAATTTTTGTGTATTTTGTGGAGACATCATAGCTTGTTGTTTAACATCTGGTTTAATACCAGTTTGTCTACCAACTAAATTACCTGTATATCCTAAGTTTCTAGGATCTAATGGAGATGATGATTTAGTTTCTTCTTTTCTAAGAGGAACTCCATATTGTGATTGTTTAGCTATATCTTCAACAGTAGAACCATAGCCAGTTTCTTTTCTCCAATCATTCCATATATCTAATAATCCCATTATAATATTCCTTTATCTAAACTATTTGTTTTTAGCCAATCATAAAATGGACTTTCATTAACAGCTAAATATCTTACAGCAGTTGGGTTGCCTAAGATTGATTGTTGTTTTGCTTTAGCATCAGCATAACCTTTACTAAAGAAAAATTCATTTCCACCACTACCTAAATTTTTATACCATTTAGCAGCAACAGAATCTGGTTGTTGTGTACCAGAAACTATATAAGGTGATGCAGCAAGTAAAGCAGTTGTGTTTTCTCCTCCACCTCCAGCAATTGGTTGAACTGTTGAAGTATTTCCATCACTATAATCTAAAAATTCATAACCTGGTACACCTGAAAGCATACTTTTAGCTTTACCAGTTTGATAAGCTGTATGTAATAAACCACCTATACCAAGATACATTGCTGGATTTGATTTTACATTAGCAATGTAGTTATCTTTAAAACTTGTAATACTATCTCTGTCTCTTGGATCAACATCTACTTCTGGATCTGGATCTCCATATACAGGATCAGCTTGTTTTTTTGCTTGTTCTTTTAATGCTTTTTGAAAACCAGGATCTACTGTATTATCATTACCACCACCATAACTTTGTTCTCTACCAGATTGGTTTTGTGAAGAATCATAAGATCCTACAGAGTCTGCACCATATTGAGATTCAGCATCTTGTCTGCCAACTCCAGATCCTCCACCACTATCATTTCCTGATCCACCACCACCACCTGACATAGTTTATCCTTATATAATTATTGCAATAATTAAAATAACAACAGCAACTGCTATTGCTTTTTTATGTTCTTTCACAAAATGTGGTATATGTTCTTTTAATTTCATTATAATAATCCTCCTAATAAACCAAATCCACCACCAATAGCAGCTCCCATTGGGCCACCAATAGATCCTATTTGTGATCCTAGTGCAGCACCTGTTAAAGCACCACCTGCAGCCATAGTAATTGGATTAGCTTTTGGTTGAGTCATTGATTGTTGTTGTGTTGGTAATCCATAAGCAATAGGTGCAGCAATATTATAGTATTGTTGCAATGCTTGATATGGAGCCATTTGTTGTTGTCTTTGTATATCTTCTAATGCTCCACCAACAGCAGTTAAACTAGGTATTTGTTGAGCTGTAGATAATTGTCTAGCTCTTTCTCTTTCAAGCTGACCAAATGCATAAGGTAATGCTTTTTCAGCTACTTGTCCAACTACTTGACTTTGCATCATTGGAGATCCAGGAGTTCTTCCTGCTCCACTAAATTGACCTGCAACACCAGAATAAATATCAGTAGCAGCTTGACTAATTAAAGGAGATAAAAAAGGATTAGTATACTGACCCTGTATTGTATTTAGTATTTGTTGATTAGCAGCTTGAGCCATTTGCTCTTGTGCTGATAATCCTTGTAATGTTTGTTGACTTGGTGCTACATACCCAGCTCCAGTTGGCCCTTGACCATATATAGTTCCTGCTTCAGATAATATCTGATTTAATGCAGGTTCTGCTGGTGCGTAAGGTTGTGCTGTATTTACTGAAGTAGATGTTCCTCCACTTCCTCCACCTCCAAATGACATATTATTTATTCTCCTTATGTTTTTCTAATAATACATGACTTTCTTGATAACCAAATGGTTTTAATATTTTTTTCCATCCAGGTCTTGCAACAAGCTCTAATAAATCACATTGGTTTTGCCAGGCAAAATCTTCAATATTTTTTATTAAGTGCTGCCATTTTTCACGATGCTTACCTGTCATGATTTTAATATTTAAGCAACGTTGTAATGGTCTTTGTATAATTTCTGTAATAACAATACCATATAGTCTATCAGGAATATCTTGTTCTTTATCCCAAAGAAACCATAACTGCATTTTACCTTCAGAAATCCATTTCTTAAAATGACTAGCATTTGCATAATTGTTAGATCTTGCCATAGCATCTGCTATCATACCTTCACATTGTTTCCATACAATACTAGTATTTTCTTTAGGTATAAGTACCAATTCAATCATGCACTTTTTTCGTCAAATATTTCTAATATAGAACAACTGCCACTAATAGAATTAGCACCACTTGCTTCTAATCTATATATATCTCCTGACTCTAAAACTAAAACTCCATCACCTAAATCTTGTGAGCTACCAGCAGCTATAGTATGTTGATCTATTTGATAGTCTGTTGATGCAGAACTATCATATACATATCCTTTTACTACAGTATTTCCTGATCCATAATTAGCTGTATGAACAACTTTCATTAAAGCTGTTCTACTTGTAGGTACTGTATATACATCTGTTTTAGCAGTAGTAGTTAAATTAAACTGTGCGTTTTTATATATATTAGCCATTATCTAGCTGTTGCTGGGTTATCTCCCACTAAAGGTTCTTCGGCAAATGCCATGTAAATGTATGTTGTACCTGAACCATTACTATTTGTATTTGTAGAATTTAATTTAAAACCATTTGATAAAATATCCATATTTATATCAGTTGCTTCAGCATTGGATAAATTAGGATATAGTCGATAATTTTTATCATTATAACCTAATCTTTTATTATCATTCATAAACCAATTTTCTGTTCCAGAAGTAGCTTTACCGATAACAAAAGCAGGTTTAAATCCTGTATAAACAAATGTTCCATCAGCATTACCATTACCAGTATAAGAACCAAATTTTGAGTAGCCTTGTTTTTCTGCGAAGCAGTAGGCAAAAGAAGAAGCATTAGCACCTACGTTAGCAACATTACCTGTCCAAACAGAAGTCGTTGGTGCTGTGTTTCCAAAAGCTGTGCTTGTTTGTTCAGATTGAGTATCAAAGAAAACTGCTTTAGTCCACCCAATACTATCATGTCCAATTTGCCATCCACTTGATGTTACTGGTCTATATATAATAAATTTTGGAGCAACACCTAAACCATGACCAACAGTAAATGTTCCTGAAGCTGGAGTTGTAAATGTTGAAATTGAAAAACCTGCTGTTGCATTTGCTGAAAGACTTGCAGTTACAGAACCATCTGTGTTTGATGAACCTGCACCATTTGCTTTCCAGTTCCATGAAACAAAAGTATTAGTATTTTGGTTCATATCAGTTTCAGCTCCAACAGTAAATCCATCGCTATCAAATGAGGTTACTCCTGGTACTGTATCTTCTGCAACAGTATCATTCGGTACTATTCTTTGTTGAACACCTCTAATTACATCATACATATTATGTTTTCTTGTATCATTTCTAATTTTTCCCCAAACTAAATCTGGCTGGAATCCTACTCCTGTAATAGATTGTGTTGAACCATTACCTGTATAAAGTTTAGTATTAAAATAATCCGAAGGTTTTTTAATTGTAGTATAAGCCATTATAAATTTAATCCTTTGGTTGATAAAGCAGTATAACCTGTTGGAACATCAAATTCAAATATTCCTATACCACTTGCGTTAGTTCCTGCACTAGCTACTGCTGTAGTTCCGAAGTAGCCATTACCGAAATTAAATTGATAAGTTCCTCCAGAACTTGTATGCCAATCACCACAACCAAAAAAATAAACTCCTTGTCCTCTTGAATCAGTATTTGGTGTTGCATTTAAATCATTAATAGATACTGCACCAGTTCCAGTAGCACCGCTAGTTGGGTCTCCACTATTTATCCATGTTCCATTTTTATGGAAATATAATTTATGGTTTTCTAAATCAACTGCAATGCCTATAATATCATTTACACCATAATTAGGCATACCTGTTAAAATACCTATTGCATTACTTCTTACAGCACCTCCAGTTTCACCAACACTTGAATCACTATAATAAGCATATGAATAATTATCTTCAGATAATTCTTGGTTACTTCCTTGATAACTATGGTCTGAAATACCAATCATATTATAACTTGAAGATGATGATATTTTAACTTCACAATAAAATTTTCCACTGCCACTATTCATACCTAAAGTTGAAACACTAAAATCCATATTAGCACTTGTAGATGCGTAAGTATTATTAGCATTAGATAAAGCTCCTGTTGAAGGATATAAAGATAAAGGATTTAATGTAGCAAAAACATTTGAAGGATTATCTTCAGTATTCGTTAATGTACCACCACCAACTGTAAAGTTATTACCATTACCAGATTGGTCTGTAACTGAATTACCATCTTTTAAAATAAAGAAACCATTGTTTCCATAAGTAACTGATGGAGAAGTTTTAATTGTCCAAACACCATTAGCATCATATTCTCCAAATGCTGAAGCATCATAAGCTGTGCCATCTATTAAATGAACATGAGACATTATTCCATCAAAATATTGTGTATTACCTTTTACACTTCCTATTGTATTTTGATTTGTGGTATTAAAAGCAGTATCATAATTTTGAGTTGGATAATTTTCAGTATCAAATGCAGTTTCTTGCACTCCATTTATATAAATTTTAACTCTATTTGATGCAGTTGCTTGTGTTGTGTCTACAGCTACTACGATATGATAGAAAGCATTTGTATCTCTAAATAATCTACTTGTTATTAAACTACTTATTTCTGTTCCACTTGAATTATACATTCCACAATATAATTTATGACTACTAGTATAAATTTGTACTAAATCAGTAACAGCATATTCTCCTGCTGAAAAAATTTGTAAAGAACTTGTGCTTGTTTCACATCTTTTTATCCAACCAGATATAGTCCAAGTTTTTCTATTACCTGTTGATGATGGTGTTCTTGATAAATATGTTGATGCCATTAGTTAAATTGTCCTCCACCTGTTGCACCAAATGATGATGTCAAACTAAAACTTCTGTCTGCTGTTTGACCTTCAGCATCTGTTGCTCTAATTGTAAAATTATAAGTTGTTGCTGTTGTAGAGCTACCACCAAAGTCAGTTGTTGTTATCACACCTGTTGAACTATTTAAAGAACAATTTGCTTGTGATGCATTTGTTAATACATCTGTAGTTTCTGAGTAAGTAACAGCACTATCTGAAGTAGCTGATACTGTAGCAACTGTACCAGAAAAATCTCCAGCAATAGTTCCTAAAGAACCTGCTGAAGTTGTCCATGTAGGTGCATCTGATACTGTAAGAATATTACCAGATAATACTGCTAAACCATTAGGATTTTCTATTCTTAATCTATATTCAGCATCTACTGCTAAAGTAAATTGAACAGTTAAAGAAGTAGAATTACTATATGAAACTGTGTCAGCATTATACCAAATACCAGTTGAAGGATTTAATGCTTCTACTCTTGGTATGCTTTCAAAGTTAGCACCTGTAATTGTAATGCTAGTTTGAGCATTAGTTATTGTACTAGGTGATATAGAACTAATTGTTGGTTTTGTTTCAGCAACACCAGTTAGATTACTTCCATCAATAGCAGGTAACGTAGCAGGAAATACTGCATCAGGTAATTTAGCAGAACCATCTAATTTAGTTAATTCATTAGCTTGGTTTGCGTCATTAAATACGTCAGATATATCTCGTGCTTTAGTCACTTATTCTCCTATTATTCTACTGGTGGTGTATAACCAGTTAATGCAGTTGCTTCAGCTTGTGTTAATCCCAAGTCTAATAGCTTTTGATTGCCACTAGCTTTGTCTGTAGCTTTTTGATTATCTTCATTAGTTTTACCAGTTTCTAATTCTGTTATTTTAGCTTGAATATCTGCAACTGTTATTGGTGTTGTTCCATTCAACCATTCAATAGAATTAACATCATAATTTTCTGCAACAAACTCTGCTGAAGGATTTATTTCTTTGATTGCTTGACCTATTAATTTTGACATTTTGTTATCTCCTTATAATTAACTGTAAATTCCATTTGCAATTTCCCAAACTTCAATAGTAGAAACACCACCACTAGCTTGTGAATTATTATTAACTTGTGTTTCGTTAAGATTTAGTGAACCATTTGCACTGTTCTGACAAATAAGTCTAAATGTTCTTGCATTACTATTATTTGAAGTAGGTGTATACATTCCACCAACATTTGTTTGTGGTATCCAATAATTATCTGGGTTTACAGTTTCACCAAAAGAACCAACACCAAAATGGTTAGTACCACCTAAATGTGTGTGACTTCTACTTACATCAGTAAATATTGCTGTTGTTGTACCAACTTGACTATCTGAAATATTATATTTCCAAGGTGTGTCGTGATTTGATGGTGATGCGTAAGCTGTAGCATTTATCCAAAAACTACTGTCACTAGCAGTTGGTGTAATTGTTACTTGTAAAGTACCAAATTGTGCATAACCACTTGAGCTATTAAATGAACCAGTACTAGTATATGTTGCTCTTTTAATTTGTAAAAGACCACCACCAACATCTCCCCACGAAGGATTTGCACCAGTACCATTTGTGATTAATGCTTGACCACTTGTTCCTGCACCAAGTCTTTGAAGACCAGACGCATCTCTATAAACAATATCGCCTTGTGTAGTTAATGTTGTTCCT
>Ga0222718_10001927_pt1 | contig 19179 bp, 21 predicted proteins | sample C33_27DmetaG_FD_165045 | JGI IMG/M metagenome (GOLD analysis project Ga0222718, IMG submission 165045) | Estuarine water microbial communities from San Francisco Bay, California, United States - C33_27D | ecosystem: Environmental > Aquatic > Marine > Unclassified | place: USA: California... | reverse complement strand
CTAGTATAGCTATCATATCTGTTATCTAAAAACTTTTTGTACGGAACAGCTATAGTATCACCTGCTTCTGTTACAGCAAGTATACTCTCGACTCTGTTATCGTTGCTGTAATTATATACGTCACAGCTATATAAAGATACGAAAAAAACACTTAAGATCCAAATATTTTTCATAGTTTTAGCGTTGTTGGGTAACTATTATAAATAGGTTCAGTATTTGGGTTTTCTAATTTATACAGTTCATATATAAGTTTAAATAATTCAAAGTTTTTATCTATATCATCTATCTGTAATAATTTCCAACCTTTACCTTGTATTACATTTTTCTGTTTACTCGGACCTCTTGAGTGTGCTTTTAACCAAAGTATACCGGTTCTTTCTATTTTTACATCTCTGCTCTCTTCTAATCCTTTAGCATAAGAAGCTAATTGAAGGTCATATGATTTATGAATACTATTAGATGTTTTTAAATCTATCAACCAAGTCTCACCGTTCATCTTACATACTATATCTGCTGTACCTGCAAATTTATATTCATCAGACCATACAAATTGTTCTGAGGATATAAGTTCAGGTTTATAAGTTTTCCAAAACTCTGCAAATTTAAGTATCATTTCCCATACTATTTGAGAGTACTTAGCATTACCGTAATCGTCCATCCAAGAAACTTCTTGTCCTAATACTAATTGTTCTGCAGCTTCATGTACTTGAGTACCTTCTTTACCTGCCTTACGCATAATATAGTCGGCTGTATGCCCAACGTCTTTGAGCCAATTCTCAAAAAACTTATTCTTGGGCATATACTGGAGTATAGTTGTTACGGACGGGTAATATACTCCTTCCGACCTTTTATAAACTCTCCTATCCAGAAAGTTAATTTGTTTTAATTCAGGGTTAAAATCTAATCTATTTTTAGCATTCTCTTTAAGAATGTTCATACCTTGTTTTATCATAGGTCTAATTTATGCAGCATTAGATTTGATAGATCTAATTCTTCTGCTTGTTGTACCAATTCAGTAAAAGCTCTGAAGCCCATCTCAGAAGGGTCTTTATCAGGTAGGTCAATTAGATAAACTCTTTTACCTTGGTTAAGTAGTTGTTGTGACATTTCTAAAGCTCGATTTCTTGCATCTTGATCTAAAGCTATATAAATATCTGTTAGCGGGCTGGTAATAATTTTCTTATATAATGAGGTAGAAATACTTTTACCTAAGATTGGTACTGCATTTCTTCTAATCGCCATTGCGTCGAACACTCCTTCACATAAAATGATAGGTGTATTCCAATTAATTAAATTTTCGAAAAATATTATGTCTTTGGAAGACTCTGGGTTCTTATATTTAAAGTAGTTGCCATCATAACTTCTCGCAATAAAATAGTTGAGTTGATTGGATCCATTATAACTCGGTATAATGACTCGTCCTCCATATTCTCCAGAAGTGGCGTACCCAATGCCATATTTAATAAAATCATTGTCGTTAAGTCCTCTCTCATATAGATATTTTTTGACTAAGTTTGCAACTATTGATGTACCTGATGCAGAATATAGTGGTTGATACTCCTTCGGTAACTCTATTATAGATAGTTGTTTAAATTGTATTTCAGTACCTTTTGGTAAGTACTTAAGGACCTCATTTGCTGTTTCTCTGGGTGTTTTAAGCTGTCTTAGTAGAGATCTTATAGTTCTACCTCTTGTTTGACATACCCAACATTCCCAAGGGTTTTGACCTTTTTCGTTTGTATGAAAGTTAATCTCAAGTTTTGGCTTTCGATGATTGCAAAAAGGACAGTGGAAAGCATAGTTATCTCTAGCTCTCTTATAACTTTTACCCAATATATTTTCTATTGACCCTAAAAGGAAAGTGTAGTCCATAAACCAGTCCGTATCTTAATAGAAAGATAAGAACTTTATTTCAATAAAACAACTATTTGTTTTCTAAAAGTTCGTTAATTGCTGCTGATACTGTTTTTCTAAGTATCTCTTTGTTTTCTATATCTAAATAGTCTTCTAATTTAGTAGTTATAGCTTCAGTAAGACTGTTGATATCTTTTTCAGACAGGTCTATTTGCTTTCTAACGACTACTTTTTTATTTTCTAATATGACTTTTGATAACTTCATTATATATCGAATTCAAATTTTAAGGAAGGATAGTATTTTCTATCATCATCCTGGTCATAGTAATTACTGTCTGATTCAATTTCAAATCCTTTTGCTCTTAAAATATTTTTTAAATTTTTCCATTGTGTTGGATCAACAGTACTATTTTGAATAAATGTTACTTTACCAAACCCTTTAGATGCTTTAGGTCCATCTTCAGCATAATACCCCATTGACACTCTTATATTTGGATTTTTATGAGAGGCTTGTAATTCACCTTCAAGTTTTTTAGCTTGTTGGTCGAATCTATTTTCAAATATTATACTACTCAGTTTCATTACCACAGTTACATTTATGACATCCAGGTTTTTTTATATTTTTAAATATAATGAATATGCTTGCTAAGAGCATTATCGATATGATTAAACCTTCGGTCATAGTTTATAAATTTTAAGAGTCAAATCACCTGTTCCTTTAATTAACCTATGATAAGTCTCTTTAGGTATAAATAGTTTGTTTTTCTGTAATGTACGTGGTATATCGTTATCTAATTGAAATTTCCAATCAGTACCGTGTATAGGTTCTATATACCTATCTTCTTTATCTCTATGCCATACGAATTCAAATGAGGGAGTATTTTCTAAGAACTCTCTTATTATATAACCGTTTTCCTGTTTTTCAGAATACGGTCTACCAGTAACCTGAGAAGTTTGATGATCCACCTAGTGATTTCCAATAACGGCCTATATTACAAGACCAATAACCTGCTTTTGTTTTATCTTTCTTTTGAGCACATTTATGACGTGCTGCAAATGAAGCTCTTGCTCCTTTTTGTTTAAACTTAACTGAAAGACCAGTATCACCAAATGATACTTTTTTTACATTTCCTTTTTTTGATTTAACATAGACGTAGAATTTTTTACTTCCACCTCTTTTAGGTTTGTTAAGTGCGACTTTTTTTCCTCTATATTCTGCTTCTGGAATATAATCAACTGATGCTTTTAGCATTTCAAAACCATTGTAGTCAAAACTTTCGTTTTGAAGACTGACTGCTTTTCTTAGTTTGTCCATGTTTATGTTACCTCCTATAGATTCAACTAATTCTTTGATCATTTCATAATCAATCATTTCATCTATGGAAGCTGCTTCATCGATTAGGTCATCATTTTCGATCATTTGATCGATAAGAGCACCTATTTCAAATAAAGGATTATAATTAGGAGATACCATAGGTAAATCTAAAGGTACTCTCATACCATTGTATTCAGCATATTCTCCAATATCAGTAGTCTCTAATAACTCTTGATCTACTTCACTTAACTCAATATCACCGTTTCTAACGGCTTCTCTTGCTTCGGCAAATAATTGTATAAATGCCTCAGAGTTATAACGGTAGACATGCTCGTGTAATGAGAGACCATTGTCTAAGTGGTATTGTAGTGATGGGTATCCTACTACTTCTCTTAATTTAATCATAATTTATTTTTTTTCTTTTAATACGTTAGGATTTATAAATGATGAGCCATCTTTTTTATACATCTTAAATGCTGCTACAATTTGATCCTGGAGGTTTTCATCTTTTAAATCAGTAATAATTTCTGCAAATCTATCTGGTCCTATGTTATTAACTAATTTTAAAAGTATTTCTCTTGATACTCCTTTTTCTTCATTAACTCCATATGTGATACAAGGTGTTTGTCCACATCCGCAGTTCTTTTCTTCCTTAAGTATTATCTGACTCAGTTTCATAGTTAAAATCTTTTCGGTAAAACTTGGCTAATATATTATCATTAATGTATTCTCCGTGCTCAAGTACCTCTTTTATAAATAGGTATTTACACTCAAAATATGTTAGAAGCTTTTTTGTAGGTACAAACTGTAAGATTTCTCTTGAAAACTCTTCTTGTTTACCTTCTTTTAAAAGCTGTTTAATAGTTTGATGTGAACCGTAATAGGTTTTCCAATCAGATTCTTTAACTACTTTTCTTTTTCTTTTTTGACCTTTGAGTGGAGGTAACTTTCTATTAAATTGAAGTACTTTTTTACCTAAGTATTTATCACCGGTTGGATTATGAATCACTTCATAGATAAAACCAAATGTATTTTTAGGCATTTCTTCTATGCTCTCTATAACTTTTCCTTTATGTAACCACATTTAATCCCTATAAAAACCCGAGACTTGCATTGTAAATTTATCTTTTTGACCAGCATTTGCTGAAAGATGTAGTACTGAACTGTCCCATAGCCAAGCTTCCCCTGCTTTCCAATCAACAGAAGTTTTCCATTTATTGTTTTCGTGAATGTCTTGGTACTGAATCATATGACCTATTTTCCAGTCTTCAAGGTACATATTTAATCTAACTTTTGTTCTCTTGTCGTCCGGGTATAATTTTTTAAATTTAAAGAATGTATCTCTATGTAGTGTTATTACGTTGCCAGGAGGTTGCATAATAGTAGATATTGTTTTAATCTCCATGTTTAATTTATCTTCCCATCCTTCAAATATTTTGTCTTCCGGATCATACCAAAGCTGCTGTATAACAGTGTTGTTTTCATCATAAGAGTACCCATCACCGTATTCTGTGTATAAATCGTTCTGCTCTACTCTTTGGTACGAGAGACACGATCCTTTATGTGCGTTATAGTCCTGATTAGGTGGAAGAAAATAACTGTAGTCAAAATCTAATTTAATTTTTTCTAACATACTTTTTTATTTATTATAGAAATAGTCTTTTATAGCATCTAAGTGCTCTTTACTATAAATATACACTCTTATGTCTTTTCCTATTGCTAAGTGTTCTTTCTCTGTTAGTAGGGTATGCAGCTTAGTATATTCTTTCTGGTAATAACCTATATCGTCAACTTGAAGGTTTGGTTTATAGTAAAGTTTTTCAGTATTTTTTTTTCTAATTTCTAATGACTGTGGGCTATGACTATGGTAGTGCCATGGTTCCCAAAACGGTAAATCAAATTGGTGTACATCGATGTTGGGGTTAAGAAGTATCGAATATGTGGAAACGTTAGACTGTTGTCTAATAAGTAAATCACATCTTGATAATAAAATAGACTCTATTAAAACTTGCTCACCGTAATCAATATTATCTTCATTAAAGATAGTTTCGTGTAAAGCTACTTTTTCAAAACTGATATCTAATCTAGTACTAGAATAAAAAATTATTTTACTTTTAAATTTTTCTTGAAGTCTATTAATTACAAATAAATTGTCAGTAGCTACAAATACTCTACCGTAGTCAGTTAGTTTGTTTTCGATAAGTTTTTCAAAATAACTTATTGGTAGATTGGGTCTTCCTTTGTCAAAAAAACTATCAGTACCTCTTATATGTATACCTACTACTTTACCTTCAAAATGCTTCTGTATAAAATTTTCTACTTTTTTTAAAATATGCGGTCTAACTTTTAAATAGTTTTTAACCGTGTTAGAATGTATTTTTAATTCTTCAACTGATTTTTGATATATGTGCAGGCTATGGTCGTATGGTGCACCTACTAGTTCCATTCTAAATAGAAGATTAGGAGCTGGTTGGGGCTGTATAAAATACCTATCCCAAGGATTAGTTTGAAAATATTTATCTTCTATACTATGAAACCCAGTAATTTTACCAGAAAGGTCCATATAAGGTTGAACATCCTCATCCGGTATGTAATTTCTAAGTTCTTCTACCATTACTATATACTGTAATATTAATGAGTGTAATGCTCGTCTATGTCCTGATGGTGCAAACCTAGCTAAATTTCCTATATCCATTTTATTTTTTTATATAATATTTTTCTAACACTAACCCGTCGAGCCTAGTATTCTCTAACAGGTAAAAAGCATCTCTATATGTGTTTAATATAGGCTTACCTGCTACATTAAAAGATGTATTTAAAAGTACTCCAATACCTGTCTTTTCATCTAGCTTCGTTAACAGTTCATAAAGGTATTCATTTTGTCCCTGAGTAACTGTCTGCACTCTAGCAGTATCATCTACATGAGTTATAGGTTTTAATTTATCTTTATATTCCGGTCTAACTTTAGGAGAAAATGACATCCATCTTGATTCTTGATTAAATTCAAAAAACTTATTTACGTCTTCTAATCTAACTACCGGAGCAAAAGGTCTATAGTACTCTCTATTTTTTACTTTTTCGTTCAATATACCTTTCATATCTTCAATGCCGGGGTAACATATTATACTTCTATTACCTAAAGCTCTAGGACCTATCTCAGAACCTTCATTTACTATTCCTATAATACTACCTTTTAATAAATCTTCGATTAGTCTATCTGTATCTATAGAAGCATTAGTATTATAAAGGTGTTCTGATAATGTCTGTTTATCCCATACCTCTGGTCCTTTATATGTTACGTCTACCTGTTCTGAAGGTTGTAGATAGTGTAGCATAAACCCTAAAGAAAGTCCGCAATCATTTGGATTGGGAGGTACAAATGTTTTTATTTGGTTGTTAACAGCTGTGTTATTAAGTATATTTAATGCACAACCACCAGTCAGAATTAGATTATTGTTTGCTATTTCTCTAATATGAGTAGTAGTGTTCATAAAAATATCCTCAAATACATGTTGGGATGTTCTTACTATATTTTTTTCTAATTCACCGGAAAGTTCGTCTGGGAGTTTTAGTTTATCTTTTAGGTATTTATAATTTTCATATCTTGTTTGTTTAGTCATATGGTGTCCTTTGTAGTATTCTTGCAGTACATCAACGTACTCTTCTACTACTTCACCATACCCGGCTAGCCCCATTAATTTACCGGCATACACTAAATAAGCATTTAACCAAGTATCTTTTCTTATTGAATTACAATGGTGTCCTATTTCAGCATACTTTTCTCCTATATTGTAATCGTAGTTCTTATCAATAAGTTTAAGTCCATTTTTTCTATTACAGCTATAGTAATTATAACAGCCATCATTACCTCCTCCATCAAACGATATTATAATAGCATCATACAGATCTGATTGATAAAATGCACCTGCTGCGTGTCCTTCTTGGTGAAATACCTCTATTAATTTTTCAGCACTAAAATATTTTAAGATACCTTTTTCAGAATCTAACAATCTAGAAAGTGCTCTTATATCATCTTGATTTGCAATTAAATTTAAATACCTTGTGGCTTTATACTTAATTTTAAAATACTGTAATATTCTTGAAATTACTTCTAAAGGTTCATAAGCAGGTATATACCATAAAAGTCCGGCATTTTTAGTATTTGTAAAACGTTCTATTTCTACTATTTCTAAAACTTGACCATTTTTAGCTAATGTTATAGAAGCATTGTGACCTGTATATATAGCTATGTTAAACATTAAGTACTTTACAGTTTTTAATATCTATATTAGCAAAATTCTCATAATCTGCTAATGTACGTTTCGAGCCTAAACCGTAGCTACCTAAATCTTCTTCAAATACTAACTTTTTTAATCTCTCCATAGCAACACTTGAATGTTTATGTACAACTTCTTCTGTGTTAGTATTATAGTGTTTATCCGGTGTTTTTGGATGAGCTCTATGCCATGCAATAATTTGACTAGGTGTATAAATATCATATCCGTGAGTATAAGATCTTATAGCTAAAGCAAATTCTTCTCCTGTGTAATAGTGTAGTGGGTCTTGTTCTACTTCCTTAACCCATTTACCTGAGCTAAATATAAATCCTCCGTATAGTACCTTTATATTTACAGGTCTAAAATTAGTGTCTTGTATATTGTTATAACCTCCGTACACAGGCCAGTATTGGTGAGATATACTACTTATAATAGGAATATTTAATTTAGATATATCATCTAAGTAGTCCAAGCTTAAGTCTATACCTTTTTCATCGTCTCTTGAGTAACAGGGCGGTAAAAAAGATATTAATGGCTTTTCTACACCCGCCTCCTTTAAATCTTTATAGTCTTTTATAACTATTTCATCCCATCCTTTTATAAATCTAGAATGAGAGTCAACTTGTAGTGAAAATTTTTCTCCATTATAATTTTGTTGTGCTATATTTCTAGCCCAGCAACCTCCTTTTGAATCTTTATAGTAATATTTATCTACTACTATGTTATACTTTTTAACTAAATCATCTACACAATGTTCATTAGTCTTATCTATGTCATTATATTGTAGGCAAATTGAAAACAGTAAATTATCTGGGTGTTTAGCTTTGTTTATACAGTCTAGTATAGTGTGTCTAATCTCGTAATCTATATAGCTAGCTATAGCTACAAATATAGTGTTCTTCATAGCTTGAGCTTAATTTTAAAATATTCTTCTAAATCTTGCAAAGTCCTCTCATGTCCTTCTTCCATTATAGCGTCATTAAGCAGTTTAACAGAATTATCAGTATTATTTAAATTAGTATTATGCTCCCTGTAAGGTGTGTTCGTATCAGAGGTCTTATAATTATAGTTATGCCAAACTACTGCTTCAGAGCATGTCCTTAAATTCCACCCTTTTAAGTAGCTTATAAATGTTTGGAAATCCTCTTCTCCGGAAAATCTTATAGAATTAGGTAGTCTAACCTCTTTTGTCCAGTATGATCTAGTAAACAAAAATCCAGCAGCACACCATTCAGTCTTAAAAGGTGTCATTTCTTTATGTGAGGGATAATTACCAGCTTTACATCTGTTATCGGTTTCAGAGTCTGGGTATAAAAACTTATTAATTCTAAGCGGTGCATTATAAGGTAGCTCAAGATACTTTTCTTCATCATCAGGTACGTGGTACTCATTTGGATACGTTGTAAGTATGACTTTAGGTTCTTCTATAGAGTTGTACTGGTTTATTAGAATTATATCCCAATTTTTTTTAAATCTAGAATGAGAATCTATCTGTAGGAAATAAGGTTCATTATTAATTAAATCTTTAATTTTATTTCGTGCATCTACTACACCTGATGCATCTTCTTTTTTAGTAAATATAATTTTAAGATTTTTATAATTAAGCTGTTTTAATTTTTCGTACGTAGATTCCGTATCTTGTAAGTTTACACAAACAGTTAATCTATTTGGGTTAGACACATATTTATATAAACTTTTTAAAGTATTGAATATTTCTGAGTCACTATAGCTTGCTATAGATACAAAAATTCTACTCTTATCAACGCTCCATACATTTAAAAACTCTCTTCCCCAACCTCCGTATATTTGCTGTGTTTCTTCAAACATTTTATCATTTTTTTGACTATACGGTTCTGTGGTTATTAAATATCTAGTATCTGCAATGTCATTCATATACCCTCTCAATCTATATACATAAGATGATAAAGTAGAAAGTTTTGTACCGATAAAGCTTTTACTTCTAGAACATATTAGTTTTTCAATTATAGGGATCCAATTATTCTGTATATCTACGTATGGGTATTTACTAACTATATCATCGTAAAAGTGTACCTCATATTTTTCTATTAACGGTTTAAAAAATTCTTTATCTTGATGATCAGTAGCTATATATAGTTTAGAACCATTAGGAACTTGATCTTTTATGTTTTCATAAATAGTTTCACATGGTATATGTAAGTCTTTATATTGGAAATCGTTTCTTCTTACATGAATTGAATAATACTCTTGATCTCCTAACTCGTTTATAAACAACCAGCTAATATCAAAAATAATATTTTTAAATCTTAAATGATTACACACTAACTCTTTTAACTGCTCTATCTGTTTAGTATAAAGTATCTGGTAGAAATTCCCTAATAGGTTTTTGTCAAAATAGACATACCTGTTGTCAATTTCATCAAACATATTAATATATTTTCTACCTTTTAAGAATTTTTGAGGAGGCGCTAAAGGTTCAAAATTATAAACTAAATTATCCGTAGGGGTATCAAATACTTGACAGATTTCTTTTATTTCATTAAACTTTTCTACTTTATTTTCTATTTTTGCAAATTCATCGTAGTCTAACCATTTAATACCTAAATCATTAAAATCAAAGAAGTCTTCTAAACTACATTCTCCTTCTAGTAAATAATAGGACTGTTTAGTAGGAATCACTAATGTTCTATTTAAAAGATAACTTATACAGGCCGCTAATTCAAAAGACATTCTTATATTATTGAATCCACCTGGCCATTTTTCAAATAGTATATACCCATCGTCACCGGTATAAAATTTAAAAATATGCTCTGAGTTTGTCTGTATATAGTACCTGTAATTAGTTCTTTCTTGATCTATATTCGAAAGAAGCATATTATCAAATAAATTTCTAGATCTTGAACATTCTATAACTTCGTTTGGATTAAAAGTATAGTCTTGTTTAAAAAATATTTTATCCCCTTCTATTGTATCTATTTGATTAGGGTAGTGAATAATAGAAGCTAGGTTCTTAGACTCATCTTTATTCCAGGCTGTGCATCTACCTAGATTTTCTATGTACTCTATATCTATATTATGCTCAACTGCAGCATCATCTAATCCGTACATTTCTGAAATCCATTCTCTTGTGTCTTTCCTATACTTGATGCATTTTTCTTTATATGTGTCAACAAACTTTACTAAGGTACTAAACTTCAACGCAAATGGGTACATAAAAGCTTTTCTCTCGGAATCCCTGTAAGCATCAATCCATTCTTGAGCTATAATTTGATTTTCATTAGGGAATAAATTTATAGGCTCCAAAAATATCATATCAGGATCTAGAAATAGTAGAGTATCGTCAGGGTTAAATTCTCTATTATCTGTAAGCCATTTTATAGCTTCATACTTGTTGGGGATTCCACCCCACCATTCTCCTTCATTAATTTCCCATTCTTTTGCCCAGTCGGGTAGTTCGTGTATTTCTATAGAGGGGTCAAAATTAAAGTCTGTAGTTTCTCCGGCGTGGTTAATATCGTCAGATAAGAGAAGTATAAGTTTACCTTCCTGGTTGGTCTTAAGCATAGACCAGTATAAACACCTAATCTGCCATTCTTGATACTTGCATTTGCTAGTACTTACAACTATATAGTCCATACTTAATCCGGTTGGTATATGTAGTCTGCTAATCTATAATGAGTGTAGAAATTTCTGAAGTAATTACCTTTAAATGGAGTAGGTCTACCGTGCATACATGTTGCTGATTCGTAGAGTATAATTTCTCCTATCTCAGCATAAACTTGGTGCCAGTCACCGTTATGATCTTGGAATTCAAGCGGCCAGTCGTTAGGTACTCCTTTTGTTTGATTGCAACCACAATCAAGATCTTTATCTACAATAATAATACTAGATACGTGATGTGTTTCAAGTCTATCTGTATGGTTTATTAATGTAGCATCTTTATTATACGATCTTATACCGTATAACGCTGCAGGTTCAATATTTAACCCGCCGCAGAATTCTTGATGAATAGGTTTTAGCTCTTGTAAAAGTAAATCCCTTATACTAGTTAAACCATCAAAAGACATCATCTCTGCAGGAATTTCACCTCCGTCTAATATTTCTCTACCTACACCTTGTTCAGGTACAGGGCTATTTTTAAGTAGTCTGTATGCGTCTTGAATAATACCCCATGCAGTTGGTGGACAAGTAGTGACTTTAAAACCTAACTCAGTTATTTTTGGAAGGTCTTCTTTTGATCTATATGTAATTAAATTTTTAGACCTGTTATCTTTATTTTGCCAGTACTCACCTGAAAGTCTAGTATCTTCTGCTGGTTGCCATTTATTCTCTCTCCACCAGGAAGTAATGATATACTTTTTACCGTTTAAAACCTCTGTTCCTTCGTGTAAAGAGTTTGGTTGTAATTCCCCGTTTTCTATATCGTCCCAAACTACCGCCATCCCTGTCTTAGGTTTAACTGTTTTACCCAAGTTAGGAAAACTAGTTGCTCCTCCTTCCATATCGTCATTTAAAAATACCATCAATGTATTTGTCCTATTTCCTGATGCTAAGCAGTGGTTGTAATAAGAATCTCCTTCAAAGTAGTCAGTATGTGCTTTAAAATACTGTCCTGGTTCGTACAACTGTCCTTGAAGATCTTCTCCTTTTTCTATATCTAAATCTAAATATGCTGCTATTTTATTTTTTAATTTTTCAACAACTTTATCATCAGAAGAAAAAGTACATGTAGAAGAAGTGCGGAAATCTGATTCTGTAGATTTTGTTCTGTCCGTACCTGCTACTTGTGATCTAACGTGATTTTTATCTATGAGATCTATAATATACTTACAGTCTTTTTTTGAAACAAAATTTTCTATTAAAGTAATCATAACAGTTTTTTATTAATATACGAAAAAATATTAAATAGTACAACTATTTACTTTCTAATTTTTCTACTCTTTCTAATAATTCTTTATTAGATTGAATAAGTAGTGCTACTAATTTGTCATACTTAACAGCTTTATAACCATTTTTTCTAGTAATAACTAATTCTGGTAAAACTTTTTCTACTTCTTGCGCTATAACTCCTATATCATGTCCTTCGTTAGAATGTATATCTTCTCTAGGTATCCAATTAAACTCTACTCCTTGTATCTTTTTTAATTTGTCCGTAGCGTTTAATATAGGTTTTATATCCGCTTTCAATCTTTCATCTGAAGAGTAGTAAGCTGTTATATCACCTGTTGCTCTAATTTCTCCAGATACCCCAGATGGAGATGTTCCGATACCTAAACAGTGGGACTGTAAATGGCTTGTAAATTGAGATGTACCGGTTCCTAATACGGTTAATAGTCCGTCTATTTCTGCACTACCTGTTAGTATAAGCGATCCTGTTATGTTTTGAGAACCTGAAAATATATTACTACCAGTTGTAGCATGGTCAGCGTTAGAACCAGATAGTACTCCTAATGTATTTATATAATTTAATACTCCACCTGTAAATTGAGAGTCGCTTGTATTAAGTGTTAAGGCCCTACTTGTAGTTATATCTCCTCCGCCTGTTACTCCTCCTGTACCTGTTATACTTACAGCTGAATGGTCAATATGTTCATTAACTACAAAATTTGTAGTAGCATCATGGTCTACTTGAGATGATCCGCTTAAAGTAGTAGTGAGTCCATAGAATCCTAAAGATGCTGTAACTGACCCAGTTACTATTAAAGAACCAGAAAATTCAGAGTAGTTTCTAGACATTACGATGTTCTAATTTGTATAAAGTTTCCGTTTCTATATAAACCTCCTAAAGGTATTCCTCCGGCTGCTGCTGCAGTGTCGTCTGCAAAATTTAAACTTTGAGATACTTCTGTTAATATTATATACCCGTCTGTGATAGTTACTGATGTGCTTCCAGAGTTAGTAAGAGTTGTATTACCTGTTAACGTAGAATCTCCTGTTACATTTAAAGTTCCTACCTGATTTATACTACCTGTAACAGATAGGCTACCAGAAACTCCAGTTGAACCGGTTATAGAATGGTTTAAAGAGTTATTATTACCTATTTTAGTTCTTCCTGTAATTTCAACCGATCCAGTAAATTCATGTTTATCTGATGCTTCGTCACCGAATATATTACTACCTGATGTAAGCGTAATAGAGGAACTTACTATATTTGTAACCAGCTCTGTTGCTGTTAAAGTACCGTCTACTGTGAGGTTCCCTGTCATATTACTAGATCCTGATACAACAAATGTTCCAGTTACTGTTCCTGTTGAACCAGACTCAGAATATAAAGTTAAGGTCGATCCTGTATTTATGGTCATTGAATGAGTTACCGCTGTAAAGCTTCCTGTGCCGTAAGAAAATAAACTTATACTAGTACCGCTTATTGAGCTTGAATTATATAGCTCTGCAAAGTTAGTATCTAGCTCGTTATAACTTAACTCAACTCCTTTTGTATTTCTTAATGTTATTCCCATTTTATATATCCAATTTAATTTGTATTGTTGTTTCTGTATTTCTAGATTTAGGTAATGGTTTTCCTAATTTTGCTACTGCTATTAATTCGTTACTGTCGTTGTATAGTCCAACTGTTGTAATGTACGGTTGAAAACCTGAACCAGTAACGTTGTTTTTCAAACTATTATCACTACCTGTTAATGCTGAAGGATTTTGAGTAAAGTTAAACTCGTTGTCTGACAGTCTTACAGTGTAGTTATATGTATAAATAGGTACGTTTGATTTCCAGTTTACTTCTTGAAGAGTATCATCGTCGTAGTTTATACTTGTATGGTGATCGGTAACTATTATCTGTCCGTGGGGATAAATAACTGTACCTCCAACAGAACCTGAAATGCTGTTTTTTCTTAAAATTCCTTCCCCATCGTCAAATAGCTTATTACCCGTCGCTATGTAACCTGGGCTTGCATAGCTTGCTGATACATATACGACTTTTTTTCCTATAGTTAGAGACCCTGGTTCTATGTGTGTACCGAATTTATTTCTCGGTATTGAATATACAGTAGCTCTATCACCTAAAGATCTAGACCCGGTGTTTAAACTAGAATCTAAATACGTATAGTAACTACTTGATTGTTCCAGTAATCCTGAACCGCTAGTGTAGGGTCTGAAGTAGAGCTGTGCTAAACTGTTATATACTAATCGTCTGTGGTACTTACTATCAGAAGAACTACTTGTTGGTCCTCCAAATAGGTCTAAATTCTGAGGGTAGTATTCGGATGTAGAGCTTGTTACTGCTTGGTAATGACGTATACCTTGTCTGGTAAGGCTGCCACTTGCAACATTCCAACTCTTTTTAGCTGTATACGATGTAACGTATACGTCTTGTTGATTTAAATTTTTCCAAGCTCCCATTCATTAATAATCAAGCTTCACTCTAATTAATGCTTCTTTTGTAAAATCTTTAAGTAACGGTCTAGATAATTTTGCAATACCTAATAGATCGTTATTATCGTTATAGAGTCCTACAGAGGTAATATACCCTTGAGGTGTATCAATCATAACGTTGTGTCTTAATTCACCTGAACCTGTTATATTAGAAGGGTTAGTTGAGTAGTTAAACTCACTGTTTCTAGCTCTTACAAAAATATAGTTCGACGATACTGTTTCCTCTGATCTTAAAGTAAAGTTATTACCTGTATCTATAGCGTTAAATGCTTTAGTAGTATTAACACCGTTTGATACGATAGAAGTAGAAGTACCTAAGCTTATTCCTCCACTTACAGGTGCTAGATCTAATGCATCACCATTTAGTAGTATAACTCCAATATCTGGTAAAAATTTACCATATGATCCAGATACTACATTATATCCATTAATACCGTCTAATCCGTTATTAGTAGTTACTCTTACTCCTCCGCTACTAGCACTCACTAATTCAAACTCTCTTCCTGAATCTCCGTAAGTAACGGTAGTTACGTAGTTACTGTTGTCTGTCAGGCTCATAGTACCTGCTGTAGTAGCTAAAGTTAAAAGTAGAGAGCCTGGTAAAAGTTTTTCTTTAAACCTAGCTCTTTCTACAGAAATAGCATATACAGATTTAACAGTAGTACCTGCAAAACTTAAGTTAGTTTCTTCAGTACCGTTAATAAGGTTTCTAAATTGTTTGTATACTACCTGTGAAGGTGCATATCCAGTTACTCCGGGATTAAATGGTATTGAACCACTACCGTTTAGGTTTCCGTACGCAAGTGAAAACTGTATATCAGCTGATGCTGTTTGTGCAAAATTGTCTTTGTACACATTAAAATAATAATCACCGCTAGTTCTTGAAACTTGTGCTGATGATGTAAAAAATGAAATAAGAGTAGTCTTATTATTCGACCACGCTGGTGCTGTAATTGAATCAGCACTTATCACTATATCTTCTTGATCTAATCTTTTGAATGACATGATTAATTATTTACTTTGATTATAGTTACTGGTATGTTTACCCTTGCACCTGAATCTCTACCTATCAACGTTACTGTTGTCTGTAATTGAGTTCTGGATCCAAATAAAGTATTAACTGTTGTAGCGGTAAGGTTAACAGAAGTACCGATTACTGTTTTAGAAACGTTAGTTCCTATAGTAGTTGTACTATTTAACCTTTCTGCTTCTTCAGTATTTACACCAACACCTGTAAAGCTAGACAATACTCTTACATCAGCAATAGTTGCTGTATATCCGCCGGCTTCATAAGTTGAAGTTGCTCCTAAATAATTCAGCGTTTGAGGAGTGATTGCAAGAGATGCTCCTTGTTTTAATCTAATTGCTGAATACCCTGCTTCTAATAAAGGTAGTTTTGATGTACCTCTAGGCAGTGTTGAAAGCTTATATTTCATTATCTGATTTTCATCAGGAAAAGCTTCTAGCAAAGGCATATTTTCTATAGCCTCGCCGTAAAACGCCGATCCAGATGGATGTGATGTATTGTATAGTGTATAATCAATTTCATCGTCCGAAAGGGCAAATTGAGTAATTTTGAAAGAGCCATCTCCTCTTGCCAAGAGCTCTCTTCCTTTCTTTGTTAAGATCGCGTCGACTGTTACGACAGCATTATTTAAATATCCCATAATTTTATTCTTTTATATAAATATATTAATTTAATGTTTTATATTGTACATTGTGTAATAGATCCTACTACTATACCGTTTATGTTAGTTTCTATTATTTGTTGATTGTCTTTTATCCAAATTTTCTTATCAGGTATTGGTAAAATTTTGTTACCTTCAAATTCAAATATTTTAGAGTTTACTGTAGGTGTCTCACTATCATTACTCGATCCTGTAGGTATTGTGAATAAATACTCCTCTATACTTCTATCGTCTAATGATTGAGAACATATAAAATTATTTGATGCAGAATTTAAATATTCAGCACCGTCAAAAACTTTACCTGCTATTAACGGTTCAACACCGTAGTCCTCTACTGTTGTTTCTGATCCTTCATACCTGCTTCTTAAAATTCCTTTAGAAGTATAATTAGAATCTGGTACTTGTGCATATACTGCTGATTCTGAAATTATATTATTATAGTTGTTAGGTATAATATATTGTGATGATCTATCTACCTCGTATATATACCCACTAGTTCTATTCTCATTAGCGTTTGAAATTAGTACGTCAAATTCACTATTATTAAATCCTATAAGGTTAGGACCTGGTATCAGTGTAGTGTCGTAGAAGTCTACTGATGTTACGGTTGAACCTATAGGTATAGAAAAATTACTTATATCGTAGTTAAAAAAATTAGGTTTTTGATTTGTAGACAAAACACTAGTTGCATAAGTAACGTTATTAATAGTAAATGCAAAACTAGTTACATTCTGTAATACTGTGTATAGATTTGAATTTTGTCCGCTAGTAACATTTATATTTACTTCTCTAACAGTCCACACGCTACCTGTACTGTAGTATATTAGTGATAGTGCTCTATCACCTGGGTTAAAATTTGGAAAATCTGCTAGTCTCATATTTTATTATTCACATTCACTTGTTATTACTGCTGTACAAGTACTTGCACCTCCCTGTTTCACACCGTTTATAAATGTGTAGAACACTGATGTATCAAACTCAGCAGTTACATATTTTGTTCCGCTCATTAATGTTGAACAGCCTAAACCGGTATAGTATCTAGTAGCCGAAGCTAAGCTAGAAGCATTAAAGTACCCTGCTTTAGCAGTATACTGTGGGGAACCACAACAACCGTAAGGTGCTGTTGTATCTTGGTATACGCTTATACTGTGGCACGGTGTTACCGGAGCAGGTGTTGGACTCGGTGTTGGCGATAGTGTCGGACTAGGAGTAGGTGCAGGAGTTGTTGGTGCTTCTGTAGGTGAAGGAGTAGGTGCATCAGTTGGACTAGGAGTAGGTGCATCAGTTGGACTAGGAGTAGGTGCATCAGTCGGTGATGGGGTAGGTGCATCAGTTGGGCTAGGAGTAGGTGCAGGAGTTGCTGGTGCTGGTGTTCCTGTTGTTGGAGCTGGTGTTGGTGCATCAGTCGGTGATGGGGTAGGTGCAGCAGTTGTTGGTGCATCAGTTGGACTAGGTGTAGGTGCATCAGTAGGAGAAGGTGTTGGTGCTGAAGTAGGTGAAGGAGTTGTTGGTGCACTAGTCGGACTAGGTGTAGGTGCATTTGTCGGACTAGGTGTTGGTGCTGGAGTAGGTGAAGGAGTTGGACTAGGTGTTGGTGCTGGAGTAGGTGCAGGAGTAGGTACTATTAAGATCCAGTTTGCATTTACAGATGAACCAGAACATTCGCCATTTTCAACTATAAACCTTGTAGTTGTAATATTATCATTATCGAAAGTAAGATTTACACAGTTTGCCAAAGAAGAGCTAGTAATCCCTGTAGCCGGTAGTCCGTTGCTTGTGAAAGTAGCAGACCCAGAAGGAGGCACAGCAGTAAACGTAGATCCAGAGTTAAGATCTATTCCTAGTGAACCGCTAAAGCAAAATTTTATATCTTGTGGCATTATTTATAAATACTGTTTTTCAATTATATTGGAATTTTTGGTGCAGGAGTAGCTGGAGCAGGAGTTGGTGCAGCAGGAGCCGGTGTAGGAGAAGGTGTTGGTGCTGGAGTACCTTGACAATCTTCACAGCTAGTGTATGAAGTAAATGAAGTATAAAGTCCATCTACACCTGAGCCGGCAGCACTATCATACGTGAAACATACTGCTCCGGATTTTAACACGTTAGGGAATGTAGTACCAACAGTACCGTAAACATCTAACAAGTTGCTTGGATCATCACAATCTAGATATCTTGCATAGTCAAAAGATACCGGTGATGGTGTAGGTGCATCTGTAGGTGCAGGAGTTGTTGGTGCACTAGTAGTTAATGGTGCAGGAGTTGGCGGTTGAGTAGCTACTGGTGCAGGAGTTGGACTTGGTGTAGGTGAAGTTGTAGGTGCAGGAGTTGCTAATGTACAATCATCATTATCAGTACAACTTGAACCTAGTGAAGAAATTGTTAATCCAGATGCTAGATCTACTGGTAACGCTCTAGCACATACTCTATCTGCATCCCCGAACGCTATAGAAACCGGTGATATTGTTGCTCCGTCCGAACATCTTACGTAACTATACGTTCCTGTAGGATCTGCTCCTTCATTAGTTATTAAGTAACAGTTACAGGTATGCGTAGGTGCAGGAGTTGTTGGTGCAGGAGTTGGTGCAGGAGTTGGTGCTCCTGATGGTGCAGGAGTTGGTGCAGGAGTTGGTGCTCCTGATGGTGCAGGAGTTGGTGCTGCTGATGGTGCAGGAGTTGGTGC
>Ga0222718_10001925_pt1 | contig 19189 bp, 18 predicted proteins | sample C33_27DmetaG_FD_165045 | JGI IMG/M metagenome (GOLD analysis project Ga0222718, IMG submission 165045) | Estuarine water microbial communities from San Francisco Bay, California, United States - C33_27D | ecosystem: Environmental > Aquatic > Marine > Unclassified | place: USA: California... | reverse complement strand
AAAGTGTCCTGTGTTCCTAGGTCTACGATTCCGTAGAGTCTCGCAACCTGACTACCTTCGGGGACCATTTTTCGTTCTCTTCTTCCAGTATTGTATTCTAGCTTCATATACTTTTATTGTTTGTTTGTTTGTATTTGTTCCTCCAATGCTTTGATGTCGCAGCACTGAAAAATTGTTAACAAGTGTTCTGCCTGTAAAATTGCTATCCACTTACCGTGGTTTTTCTTCCAGACTACGCAAGGAATCTCGTAGTCCTTTGCGTCTCCCTCGGACTGTGCAAGCCAGTCTCTGATTAAAGCTTTCTCTGTATTCTTAACTTCCCAATGAACAGGCAAATCGTGGCAAGTTACATCCGGTGCATCGTGGCCCTGCTGACTCTGGTGGAAGCCTGTGCGCTTCGCTGTGTAGCCGAAGAACTGAAGGACCTTGACCCACATTCTCTCGCCTCGCTTGCCTTTGTCTTTACTGTTCATCAATACTTTTTGTGACTGTTTTGATCTATATACTGACAGCAAAGATCGTATACAGGACCCCACTCATCCCTGCGACCCGAAAAGTGGAGTAACAGACCTATGAATTCAGCATCATTACGGGCAGAGTATTGTCTGCCAATAGCGTCACAAACAAATGACGCTTCCTTGTTATACGTAAACTGCCTGTCGCACTCGTAGTTCTCTATATCTTCTATCGTAGTTAATTTAATCTTGCCTGTTTTCATATTATTGATCGATTGAATAAGCACCCTGTGACTGAGTGTCTGCCTTGTTGTTCTGTGCTATAGCAACATGCCCCATTGACATGCAGGCTCTGTGAGGGAGACCTGTTGCTTCCTGCATCCTGTCTGCCTCAAAGATTACCCACTCCCTATTGGTCACCCTTCCAAACTCGGAGTTAAATAACTCGTCGTTGTCAGGAAGCCAATCGGTCATGACATACGGAAGGTCCGGGGGACACGTTCTTGCTGGTAGCTCTGTGACAGTGCAGGGCCTTGAAGTAAACCCAATGGCGTATTCTTCAACAGCCTGTATCCAGTCCCAGATCTCCTGATTGCGGTAGCTGCTTATTGCCAGCCAGTCGCCTCGCGCTATGTGGTAACCGTTGCCAGTGGCCTGTCCAACATCAGTGAAGCTCTTGCCAGTAACCTGCCTTAACACGTAGTGGCACAGCTTGCGGGTGAGAGTGCTATCTAGCAAATCACCGTTACCTGTCACCTCTTTAATTCTTTCGACTCCGTGCTTCACGGTGACCAACGTAGCAAACGTCTTTGGCTTGACAAGTTTTTTTTTTACGTTGACCAGATGGAGCTCAATACCTAACGTCACTAAATGCTCAAGAAAGCAATAGTTCTAATGGCCTATAATAGGCCAGATTACTTCATACAAACATGTCTAAGTGTGAAGCCTCAAGTGACAGATGAAGACGTTATAATCTTTTTGGATGGGGCCGTTAACACTGAGAAAGGTGAATCTTCTGCAAGGAATGCTAAGTTAGTCGAAAGGAGCAGGGCCATAGCTTTAGAGGTGTTTCCAAAGGCTAGGATATACCAGAATTCAGTCAATGCTGGGTGTGGGCTTCAGTGGGCTGCTATGCTTTCAACGGTTTTTGACTTCCTGCATTACGATGAGATCATAGCCATCGAAGATGACCTTGTCTTAAGTAGTCACTACATAGGGACTGTTAACAAAATGCTCTACAAATTTAAGGATGACTTCAGGGTAGGCGTGGTGTCTGCTATCTCTGAAAGAACAAAAGAAGAGCACGATCCTTATTTAGACTGCCTAACAACTTGTGGTCACTTATGGGGGATAGGGATCTGGAAATCTCGCTGGGCAATGTGGCGGGATGATATGGCTAAGTGGTCATCTGTGTTCCATAAGCATAAAGAGTCTGACATACAGAAAGTCATTGATCACATAAGGAGTTTGGGGGGCAAGAAATCAGAGGGAGCTGTTAACGATTCTATGCTGTATAATATTATGCTCAAGAACAACCAGACCCCAGTAAGCACTGTTGCAAATTGCGCTAGATACATCGGTAAAACCGGAGCTCACGGAACTGAGGAATACTATGATGAGAGAGGATTTTCGGAGATACCTCTGCATGAGGGTCCAGTGTATTACAACGAGCCTGACGGTGAGTTTTTTAAAGACGCACAGAAAAGTTTAAAGGAAATTTATGGATTCAATATTTAAACCTAAGGTTCAACCTTCTGGAGATGCCAGCAAGAAACACTTGCTGGTGATTGCGGGGGCAGATAATCGCGCTCAACTTTTAGACACATTGTTTGAGAGGTGTGGGAGTTACTTTGACTCAATGATACTGACTGACACGGGCAGCACTGACCATACGAAAGACATCGCAGAGAAGCACTCAGTCAGATACATAAAAAGGGAGCTTAATTGTGATCTGCCTGTCTGCCACGATCTAGGCCTTGACTCGATTCCTAGCAACGAATGGGTCATGCCGTGCGATAGCGATGAATGCCCGTCAAAACCCCTACTGGACGGCATAGAAAGGATTACTAGTGATGCGAACCATTTGAAAATTGCCAAGTATCTGCTTCCTTGCAGAGGTCATTGGTTTGACATTTCAGGCAAGCTTGTTGGAGATTCCACGTTTCATACAGTTGAAAATAACTGGAGACACTTACTGGATCCTAACCAGAACTTTGCTCAACCAAAACTCATAAAGAAGACTAAGGACCTGCACATAAAATTTAGAGCCTCACACTACTCTTTTGTGAATGAAGGACCTGCAATTTACCAACCTCTCCCGTGGAATCACTACAAAGGCATTAAAAGCAGAAGCAAAAGCGCGTTTATTCACGGGTTAAGTTACCCAGAAGAGCATGACTTTACGGGAAAGGAAGCTGAAGACTGGAAGGTTTTAAAGCGCAAGCTTAACGTTTCTATGAAAGACATCTCTCTTTGGACAGCCCTTAAACAAGCACCAGAAGAGTGCCTGAGTTTGTGGGGGGGCTGGAAAGGTTTGAGTAAGGACAATGTGGCTAACTGGGTCTATAGATTTGTTTTTGAATTTGACTGGAACGGAGAAGAGCCGAAGTGTAATGAGACCTGCTGTGACTATTCATGATACCGCAATTGTAGAAGACGGTTGCCTTATAGAAGAGGGCGTCAGCGTGTGGCACTTTGCTCACATACGTAAACTTGCGCGTGTAGGCAGTGGAACAACTATTGGGAAGGGAGTGTTTATAGACGAGTCAGTGACTATAGGGTGTAACTGTAAAATCCAGAACGGATCCAACATATACAAAGGCTCAGTCATAGGGTCCGGTGTGTTTATAGGGCCGGGAGTAATTCTTGCAAATGACAGGTATCCATCAGCAATTAATGAAGACGGATCAATAAAGACGGCAGATGATTGGCTGTGCGAAGGAGTGACAATCGAGGACGGTGTATCTACAGGAGCAGGAGCAATTGTTCTTCCCGGTGTGACTATCCGCAGCCGCAGTGTAATCGGCGCAGGGGCTGTCGTATGTAAAAACGTAGACGCAGGAACTCACGTAGGAATTCCCGCAAGAAACATTTTGACATGAAGGTATCGACGGAGTAAAAGAAGAACTGTGTCGCGTTTTTGGTTATTTGTCGCGGCGCAGTACTGTTATATTAATCGTGTCTTCCCGCAGGGTGTATTGGCCCTGCGGGTTTTTTGTGTTACTTGCTTAGATACCGCTCGGCTGCTTCAACGGATCCAAACACAGGGCCTATACGGCGTCCTGTTGGGCCATAGACCCTCACTCCTGCGCGGCTGGATGTCTGCACAGCCCTGTGGCCTTCTGGAGTGTTATAGACTGCTCCTCCTCGGTTGTTGAGAGATCTTGCCGGGGAGAACTTAGCGCCTTCGCTCCCTGTTCCTGACTTCGTCACAACCACGTAGGATCCCGCAAGTCCCTTCCCGCTCTCGACAGTGAATCCGTCTCCGAGTGTGTTCTGGATTTCTGACTTCAATCCTCCCTGAGTGAAGCCTACCTGATACGCGAAGTCACCGGACTTCTGCTTTACTAGGTAAGCGTTCTTCTCTCCTGCAGATTTCTTAGACTTGGCTGCCCTCACATCTCCCGGTGTCCTTGACTTGATATGAGCCTTGCCGCCGGGTTTTAGAGCTCTACCAATTCCCTGTATGAGATCAGTTCTTTGCTCTGGCTTCAATACGTTGACAACAGAGAAAGATGATATGACATCATAGCTGTCTGATGGAACTTCATCCATAGCCAGATAAGTAGGAGACTGGTCATCCTTCCAGTTAGCTCTGTTATCCCCTGAGGGGCCGTAAGGGAACGGTTCCAGCGTGTCTACTGTCCTGTTACCTTTTCTCATGATCCTCGATCCTGCACCCTCTCCAGCGCCTGCATCGAGCACAGTGACTTCATCGTCAATCATTCCACTGAATTTTTCGTAGCTTCGAGAAGTAACGTCAGACCTTTGGGTCTCCGCGCTTGCAGGTAGAGGGTCCATCGCAGGAGAAAACTTATTGGCGTCCTTTCGGGCTTTCTCCATTGCTTTCACTCTAGCCACTCCACCTTTGAATTTTTGTTTTACAGGGCTTTTATACGTGCGAGGGTCAAGAGTTTTGGGACCAATCTTCGGTTGAAAATCTGGATCAGTTAAGCTTCTCATGCTCAACGTCCTGAAAGATGATTTTCCTACATCCCCTTCTTTAGAAATTCTTTGATCTAACTTTGGTTCTCCTGTTACTGGGTCAACCCTGCTTTCAAATTGTTTTCGCAGAATATCAAAAACGCTCAACCTACCTCTAATGTTAGAAATTGATTTTCCAAGAACGCCAAACCTGTAAGAAGGATGAATAGGTAACCCTAAGTCACGAGGATCAACTATCGATGATGGCCCCGATTGATCGAACTGAATTGCCTTCACAACGTCACCAGTTCTGTAACCGTCTTTCTCCCTGTAAGCGGACATGCCTTCGGCAACATCCTTCCAGAAAATGCCTCCGTATTTGTCTTTGTATTTCTTAGACGCAAACTTTTGCCACATAGTCTTTCTAACCTCGAAAGGCATTTCTGGAAAAATGCTTTCAAGATCTTTAAGGCTTTTAATTTCAATCGTCTCCCATTTCTTAGGCTTTGATTCGGTAAATTTTTTGCCTGCTTTTTCTGCGGCCTTCTTTTCTCTGGAGTCTTTACTGAGTCTGTTTTTCTTGATTGTTTGACGGATCGCGGCAGACATGTCTTCAAGCAACTCTTTCAGGTCTCTTTTGACTGCCGGGTTGTTCTCCATATCAAACTTCAGCTCTTCCATCATGACCTCCGAGTAGTCTTTGTTCGATGCAACTGCCAGCTCATCTTGAAGAACAACAATTCCGATACCGTCAGTCATCCTGATAGCCCTGTCGAGTCTTGGTCCTACAGCCCCTCCTTCAACAGCCCACGCAAGCTTACCTTGATTGTCTGCAAGGTCTGGGTGATCAGGCCCTCCTCTTAGTTTAAATACTCTGCCTGACCGAGTAACGTAGTCACCAACCAGCATACGGTCAGCAAACATGAAGAAAACTTTTTTGCCGTTTAGCTGCTCAAGGTTGACGCCGGGATCATTTACTGCGGGACTGAATCTGGCTATGACATCGGGTGTCAGCGTGAACACTCCATTCATAGGAGTGCCAGACTCAACGGGCTCCTGCATCTGTTTCCTGACCTCTGCGGGGCTGTCAGGCTCAGGAGAGAACCTGATGTCTGCAGTGGTGTCTTTGAATCTTTCAGACGGAGGAATGATGCTGCCGTCATCGTTGTAGGTTATAGGTTCGGCAGATTTAGCCTGATTTGGATCAAGCAAAAGAACCTCGTTAGGTTTACCGTCAGCCGCAGTCCTGTCTCCGTAATATAGGTGAACAGAATCATAACCTTCGTCCTTCAGATTTTTAACGGCTTCGTTAGTTATGATATAAGGAAACTCTGTCATGCCTTCTGCAATGACATCAGTTGCCCAGTCTTTTGTGTCTGCATCAATTACTAACGGTGACTTCTGCTTGCCGTAAACAGGAATAATTCTCTCTTCTGCGCCGGGGATAAAACTGTGTTCTGCTGGCGTTGCTTTCTTGGTAGGCTCAGTGCCAAAGAAGAAAGCTCTACCGGACTCCCCTGTGACAGTTCTTGTCCCTTCGCTTGTCTTCCAAGACTCGACGTTATCGCTATGTTTAAAAGCTGTAAAATCTGACCACGTTCTGTGGAACAGAGGTATTTCTAGGTCGTATCCTTCTTTTGTAGCATTTTGATTTACTATGCCTTGAAGCTTGTCGTAATCCTTTACCTTCGCCTTAGCAGCCTTCAGGTATTCCTGATCAGTTTTGCTGCGGCCAGTGCCGGGTGAGAATCGTGCATCTCCCGGGGCCTTAGGATTCCACCCAAACTCAAAGATACTGTTGCCCTCGGAGTAGACTTCCTTAGCCTTAACTTTCTTCTCAAGAATGACAGCGCCTGTTTCGTCAAAATAATTTGCATGAAGCTCTGCATACTGCTTTGACGGTGTCACCCAGTCTCCCGGGTTTATAACTTCGGAGACTCCCTTGGGAACTGCCCTGTAAATCGTAAGCTCGGCTTCAGGTTTTCCACGTAAACTTCTGAAAAGTTGTATTGTCTTCCTGCTCTCAAAGTCATCTTGCCCGTAATACCTAGCACCGTTTGCGCTGTATATATCTTTGGGGTAAACAGTGTCCATCTTGTCGATGGAGCCCTCGTCATACGTCCCGTCAGGAGCCCTGTGAGCCATCCTGTATCCATTCGGGTCTACATCAGGCATGAAGTGTGTCTGCCCTCTCTGGTAGGCAGCCTCAGAGAATGACATGACTGGCCTTCCTTCCTTCTGCTGCATAGCAACAATGCGGTCAAGACGGAACGATCTCCACGGGTGATCCTGCTTGCCTTCCTGCAGTCTTCTCTGTCTGGGTGTAAGCTCTACCTGCGGTATCTCAGGGTTACCCTTGACGTTCCTGATAGCTAGAATCTTGTTAAGGAAGTCGCTCTTGCGTTGGCTGCCTAGGATTTCTGCTGTGCGCTTCTCACCAGCAGTCAGGGCGTTGATGTATGTGTGCAGGTCTGCAAACATGTTAGCCTCGGACCCGAAGACCTTCTGCATCTCTGCGCTCTCCCTGTAGAGTCTACTGGCTCTGGTCTCAGTAGTGCTCATGTCAAGAATCCTGCCAGCAATAGTTCCTGTTTTGGGGCTGATGACAATGTCATACATCAGGCCGTTACGGTTGCTGATAGGCAAGTTCCTTGCGCGGGTCTTGCCTAGCTTAGTCTTCATTGTCGAAGCGCCGTAAGTAAAGTTAGCGTATTGATCTGATCGAGAGACTTTATCAAGCTGCCTTAAGGCTTCCTTGATAGTGTCATTGATCAGCGGAGAATCGAGCAATGCCTTGAGCTGTCCCGCACTAAACCTAGTCCCCTTGTAGCTTCCGTCTGGCTGCTTAACGAGGCCGCCTTCAGAGTCGCTGACGTTGTCTAGGATACCGCCGATAGTTGTAGCCCTTTCTTTGGCCACACGCTTCTGCTCGGCATCTTTCATGATGATCCTCTTGCCTTTGGCATCAGTCTTTGCGACTCCCATCGCCTCGAGCTCTGCGAAGGTAGCGTCATCTGCAAGGTCAGCATCCGAGTAAACTTTTACAGGCTCGTCCAGCGATGTCTCAACGTCTCTGCCTGCTTTCTTTCGAGCCTTGACCAGATCCTTCATAGCTCTGTCGAGCTGTCGAGACTGCTTGATCTGTTGATCGAAGATAGGGCTCTGGAATGCGTCATAGACTCGGTCAAGTTTACCTTTGGTGAACCGAGAGAAGGCGCCTTTCAGTGACTCTGAAAAGCTGTTGCCTGAAAAGATGTAGTTACTGTTCTTTCCTGTGATGTAGTTTGCAAAGTATTCTGCGGCCAGCTCCTCAAGGATGTAGTCTACCTTTGCGTCAGTGGATCCTGCGTCCTTTAGTTTCTGAGCTCTTTGAGGATCAACGCCAATCTCTGAATCCAGACGCTTCTCATATTGCTGAATGAAATTGTTCATTTCTTCAGCAGAATACATTCTCTGGAAAGTGTTCTTCACGTTCGAGACGAGCGTGTCAAATCCGTCGAGCCTGCCTAGAGCGTGTAAGGTCTCATGAAGCATTGTGCGTGTGCCTGCGTTCGTGTTCAGGAACACAACTGGCTTGCCTGCCTCGATACGCATCATGCCGCTTGCCTCGCCCATCTTGGTGCCTTTTGCTTCATCCACGACAAAGTCAGGGTCCACATGCCTGACTTCGACAGATGACTGCAACAAGATCTGCTCTGCATCCATTCTTGCAATCTTGTCTTCTCTGGAAAGCTTCTCCAGCCTCACCCTGTCTTCTGGGGTTTTGGTCTTGATCCACTGATTAAAATCATTGTCTTGAGCTCTGCGAAGTGCTGACCCTGTCAGGCCCTCTGCAGCCCTCCCTACACCACCACCAAAGGCACCTAGAACGCCGCCAGACCCAATACCCTGCGCGAGTCCCTCGAGGCCTCCTGAGGCCAATCCTATAGCGCCGCCAATTCCTGCACCTACTGCAGCGCCAGAGGTAGCTCTCCCCGCATACTCAACAGGTTTATCCAGCCACTTGAGTCTGCCTGCAAGTTTACCCGCGACTGTATCAGGCTGATGTAAAGCTAGTCTTCCTAGACCGCCTGTCCTTGTAGGGCTGCTGGACATTGCCTCTCCGAAGCCGCGCAGAAGTCCTCCTGAGACATCAAGAATAGTGGGAGCTGCCACAACTGTGCCAAAAGTCTTAGCTGTGCCTGCTCCAACAATGCCGCCTGCTACCGCTGCAGCTACACCACCGGGGACTGCCAAGTTGCCTAGGCCGCCTGTTGCTTCATCAATTGTTTCTGAAGCTCCTTTGACAATGTTCTTGCCTCGCTCAATTGCGTCTCTGCTCAGGTCTGCCGCTCTTGACAGCCCTTTACCCATTGCAATTGTTGGGGCAGATAGCGTCTTAGTAATACCTTTAGCGGCTATTGTCCCTACCTTGCCTGCAGGAACTAAAAGACTGGGGTCAATAAATTCACCTGTGAGCTCTGCGGCCTTCGTATCTACTTTCTCGAGGTCAATCTTTGCTGCGTCCAGTCCAGCAAACTCTGCGTATTCATTCCACGCAGACTTTTCACCTCGCTCGATACCACCTCTGACATTCTGAAGTTCTTTGAGTTTGAGAAAGTTGTTGAACTGATCAGTGGTCTCGTTCTCGCTTGTTCCTCCGAATGAATCCAGCTTCGATCCCAGATAGTCATTAGCCATCCTGCCGAGGATCTCTGTGTCATAAGCTCCTCTGGCAGCTCCCTCCATAAACGTGCGAGCAGAAGTGCCGAGATCAAATACGTTGAGGTATGTGCCTATGGCCGCAGGGAGATTCTCCGCGATCCTCTGAACAGTTACGCCAGCGGCTTGAGCTATAAGACCGGGAAACTCTGACCACTGCATCTCAGGCTTCACAGCCTTATAACGGACAAAGTCCTCCCGGGTAAGAGAGGACGATGGCGTTTCTGGGTTCTCAAAACGAGCTACCAGTTTCTCGTCTGGTTCAGGGTAATCCCGCTTAATGATGTCTTTGATCCTGTCCTCAGACATTTCGTCTGGGAACTCTAAGTTGACATCGTAATCTTCAAGGTAGAGTTCTTGCATTACTGTAATTCAGGTTGACCAGACATTCCGTATGACACTCTTTTTCCTGAGGGCCTCTGCTGGCCAGCTACAGCTCCTCCCTGCAGTGGAGACCAGCTAATTGCATTGGCTCTGTTTTCCAATTTGCCCTTTAGGTCGCTCTGAAGCTCTTTTAGAACTTTGATGTTCACATCGCTGAATGACATTATCTTTGTGACATCCGGTATAACGGCTGCCAGTATCTGCCATTCACCTTCTGAAACAGCTCCAGCACCAACAATTTGCTCTTTAAGCTCGCCCATAAGGCGTTTCTGAATACTAGTTGCTCTTTGCCTGTTTTCAGGACTTAGCTTGCCTGCAAGACCCTGTTTCGCAATGTCGATAAGTTCTTGAATCTTTTCAATGCCCTCACCTGTCGGGATAGCAAACTCACGGAAGTCCTGAGCGATCTGCACAGATGGTGCTACACCATAGCCAGCAACCTCACTTGCCTGAACCTCGCGCTGCAGTTTCATCATTGAGATCTGCTCTGATGGTGTCAGCTTGTCTTGCTTAGGGTAAAGCATCTCATACAGGTTCTTAGCTTGCGTGGGGTATTTCTCTACCAGTTCAGGAATACTTTCAGAGACTCGTCTCATCGTTTCCTGATAAGTCTCAGGCCTAGTATCACCCTCGGCTGCTTGAATTCTGATAGCGTCAAGATCTCTGGCTGCTTTGACTACAGCCTCAGAAGGACCGGGCATAGCTTCAGGACCTTCCGTAGCACCTCTTACTGGGGCTGTCCTGTAGACTTGTTCAGCTACTGGTTCCGGTCTCGTAGGAGCGAATCCTTGTATACCTGTAGGCTTAAAGTCTGCTGGTATATTCTTAGATTCCTGCAGCATGTCGTATATGCTCCTGTCTTGAACTGCAGCCTCGCTTTCTTTCCCTCTAAGAAAAATGTTTAAAGCTCGATCTTCTAAGGGTTTTCTTATGACTGGTTGCCCTGCAAATGATTGAGCTGAATCAGGCATAGCTTGAAATTGATCACTTGCATATGTGATCTCAGGACGAAAGCCTGCGCTCTCTTGAGCTCTTTGTAGCCGCGCTTCCGCTGCGTCAATCTGACGAGCAAAGTCAACAGAAACATCTTCAGGCTGCATTGCTCCTGTAAGTTCTGAGTAAAACTTACCTTCTTGTCGCTTCGCTTCAACCTTGTCTTTAGCTTCTTGCAGTTGGATTTGCTGGAGTTCCATTGCTCCTCTTTCAAGAATACCGCGCTTCAGCCCTCGCAGGTCAGATAGGCTGCCTGCTTCAACCTTAGAATCAAACTCGTCTTGCTCCTCTTTCGGTATAAAGCTTCTCAGCCTCTTAAGGTTTGATCTCAGTTCCTTTGCTTCTTCTTTGTTCTGCTGAAACTTTTTGATGCCCTCACCAACTCCTGCCCCCAGACCTGCAAGTCCTGCGCCTAAAAGTTCTCCTACTCTGGATCTCTCAGTAGGCTGAACGATCCCCTGTCCTGTGTATGATTGCTGTGAAAATGCCATAGTGTTTTTCTTTTATGCTGCGAAGTTTGTGCCACCTAAAGCACTTCCAATACCCTGCATTGCTCCTGCAGCAACTCCCGCCCTCGCGTTAGCTGAAGCGATGTTTGCGTTTAGCTGTGCGTTGTAGTTCCCAGCGGCAAGACTTCCCGCGTATGCTGACTCAGGATTAAACATTTGCTGAGGGGCCATACCTTGACCCTGCGCTGCAAACCCTTGAGCTGCTCCCATACCCACACCGGGCTTACCGAGGATAGCCATAAATGGATCCGCTGAAGTAGCAGCATTAAGGCCTACCACCTGACTAGCAAAAGCCTGCCTTCTTCTCTGCAGTTGTTCTGCCTGTAAGCCTTTGACAAGGGCCTCCTGTCCTACGTCTGCCATACCGTAGCCCATACCTCGAGCTGCTTGAGCTCCTCTAACCTGCTGCTGGATCTCTCGTGACAATGCTGGTGGTAATGCAGCCCCTGCAGCCAGCTCGGACTGAGCCTGCCTGTTGAGCTCTGCCATCAATGCGGCCTGCTCTGGGTTGGCTTGCCTGAAGGCCTCAGTAGCTCTAGGACCTAGTCTTTCGACTGCGGCTATGTCGCCTTCCCTTGTGACATCAAGTCCAGCCACATCAGCTCTGGCGAGCCCGGGCATTATGTCCTGCTCATACAGCTCAAGAAGGCCGGGAGTCCCCTCGCTGCCTCTCATGACATCCCGTAGGATCTCAAGGTTAAGTCTTGCCTCTGCTGGTCTGCCGTATTCCTGACTAGCCTCTGCAGCGTAGAGCTCTGGTGCGAGGTCTATCTGCGCCTGCAAAGTGTCTCTTGTTTCTTTCGCGTAATCCCGTGGGGGAGGAGCGTCTGCGCTATACATTCCCATAATTGTCTGTCTGGTATTGCCTGTGTAGTTTTGTGAATTCTCTCATCGCCTTCCAGCCGCCGCACAGGTAAACGGTTGCAAATATAACCTCGTGATACTGGCTCTTGAGCACATCGGAGTGTGCTCTCTTTACTTCTTCTTCTGACTTCTCCCACTTATTTGCATCAAGCCACGCGTTGCAGCTCATGATGATTAGAGGGAGAAGAAAGCTGCTGTTGGCTATATAAAATTGATTGCTTGTGAGCGTGACCATCCAGTCCATCTCAGCCTTGATTACATCCTCGTCATTGATCTTCTTATCTCCATCAATGAAGTCATCAATGTCATGAGACCTTGTGGCAAATGTCTCCACGAACAACCACGCCTGCTCATTGTTATGAGTCAGACGCATGAAGTCTTCTTTTATGGAGTGGTCGAAGTGCATTAAGAAAGCTTTATAATCTGGATGTGGCTGTAGACCTCTGCTCTGCCGAGTGATGCAGCTTTGCCTAGGCCGAAGCTTGTTTCACCTTCATCTGCCCTGAACCTTAGCTCAAAAGTTTTTTGGCCGCTTATCTGGAATACTCCTGCAATATTTGACCAGTAGGTCTCAGTGTCAGAGCTACCGAAGTAAACAGATGATCCGTTAATTTCAGTCTGGCCATCAGTTACGTTGTAGAGCCAACCTGTTATGTTGCCCGTATCGTTGCCGGGGACTTTTGCCTGCACTGCGTAGGTTCCTGCCTCAAGTATGAATTGATTTGCACTTAAACTCGTAACGATGCTGTTAGGATCGGAAAGAGTGTTAAGCACTCTGGTAGTGTCAGTGTTCGCAACAGATGTTCCCGCATGAACCGAGTTAAGTTGCTGTTCCCATATTTGAGCTGCAGCTATGGAAAGCGATGATTTAGCTTCCCACTGAATAGCACCAGTAGAGTCTGTGCTTATAAACTTGTCAGCACCGTCTGTGTTTATCTGGCTGATGTTAATCGTGTCAGTGCCATCTTGCGCTGCCCACTCAGGGTTAGCTCCTGCCCCTTTGGTTTTCAGGAACTGGCCGTCAGATCCCGGCGACAGTTTAACAAGGTCGCCGTCAGCATTGTAATACAGCAGCTGCCCCTGAGTCCCGGTCTCTAACTTAGTCAGGTCCAGATTGTGATCACTGATCTTGCTGTTAATGTCAATGCCTTGCTCCAGCTTCGACGTAAGCACAGCGCCGTCCGCAATTTGATTGGAGTCAATAGACCCTGTGAATGTGACGGCTGGAGAGCCAAGCATGTTTAGCTTAGTGTAGGTTACCTTTTCTCCGTCAGAGAAATTGTATCCCGGGCCTATGATAACTGATAGTGGCATAATATTAAGCTGTTATTATTTTATGGCCAGATGCGGACATATAAAACTTAGAGGGAGTAAAAGTGTTTGAGGTTGTTGTGTTAGTTTCTCTTATCCCAACAAAAACGTAATCGTCCTGATGCAATTCTACATGTGATACAATGCTTATATTTCTAATATCTGAATTACCTACCAAGCGAATCGTTTGCTCAGGTTGAGGAATGTAAGTAGTCGTATTAGCGGATGCGTCTTTCTTTGCTATCGTGAACGTAAGCTCCGTGTCTGAATTCGCTGAGACTTTCCCTGAGATACTGATGTTTACTTCTGCATTGATAGGGGTTAAACCTGTGTATTTTAATTGGCCATTGGATGCCTGTTCAAAATCGATCATTTTAGAATCAGTCGATGTGGTCACGCTTAAGTTAGTGTAACCCGCCCCAACGGAAGTGGCAGAAGCTGAAGTTCTGTAAATTGCTCCGAAAGGGTTTACCTCAGATAACGCATTCTGTGGATACCATTTCTGGGCGACATTACTAATTACTGTCAGAGTTTCGCCGGGGCTAATGCTGACAGTGCCGATCCCTGCTGGCCCCCAGTCACTACTGGTTATTACTACTACAGCCGCAGATGCGTTTACTATATTCTTAACAGTGACGTATCCTGATACTGGCTGCGTAAGCGTGTAAGCAGTGCCTGTGCTTATTATGTTATACAGCTTAGTGTCACTGACGGTATTGCTGCTGGTATCATTGTAGGTCTGCCTGAAAGTGTGCGGAGCGTTAAGCGATACCTCAGGGTTTCCGCTTCCGTCTCCGTTTGCGACTGTGAGCCCTGTAGCCCCTGTAATACTCCTGACGTTGGCGGCCCCGCTGCCGTCAATTGATACAAGACCTGCCGTCCCGCTTAGGTTATCTATTGAGCGAATGTTTCCATTCGCATAGTTAAGCTGCTCGAGAGCAGTGATGAATTCTGCGCGAGTAACTGAGTCCGAAGGTATCGGCCCATTGACTGCGTCCACTACAAAGTTTGATGTTGTATCTGGCATAATCTTTTTACCAAAGTCCTGCGTGTGTTCCTTCTCGCCTCTGTCCCGGCGTAGCTCCTGATGTCACGCTGTGAAGCCTGACTCTCCCACTGATCCCTTCAATCTTTACCTGAAAGTAAGCGCCTCTTCTATCGACTCTCATCTTGTGCGTCCAGTATTGGTAGAGGTCAAGCTGAGTGCCTGCCGTTCCCAGCACTGTCCCCGGGTCTGCGCTCTCTGTGTCCAGAATAACTGAGTAGTCCTCTCTGCCGGGAGTCTCGTGAGAGTCATCCAGATTCTGAATGTCCCAGTCACTCATTGCAAAGGTCATGTATTTAGTTCTGGTGTAGCTGGCGTTGTTGACTATGACAGACTCCTCTTTTACACCGTCCACAATTCCTGTGACCTTGTATTCTGGATCCCACGTTGACATGAACACTTGCGCCTGCTGGAAGCGCCTCCTGTTCCCCGCTTCAAACCCATAGCCTCTGGTTTTAATCATGAAAGCTATCGGCCTGTCTTCGATCTTAATTGTGTCAGAGCATATAGCCTGCAGATAGGGATCCACATTGCCAAAGGGATCCTTGATGCTCACAAGGATTGGTGAAGTGCTCTCAAAATGAACTCCACAGCCATTGTCTGTGTCTGTTGTGTTTCCTGAATACCATCCGTCTTGCGTGAATCCTGTGAACAGGTTTGCTCCAGCGATCTCGCAATGATCTGCTTGCTGCTCGTCACCAACTCCCCATAGCCAACCGTCCTCAGGATCATTTGTGTTAACCGTGAGTGGCTCGATAATCTCCAGCCCTCCGTCATCGGTTATTTCTGCGTCAGCGTCATCAACTACTTCACGCTTGCGAGTAGCACGAACTGTTGTGCCGTTATTGATTGTGACTTGAGTCCCTTCTGAGACATGACCCTTGACTACAAGGTCACATGTGTAAGTGCCTTGAACAATTGGTCTGCTTTCCTGCTCTGCGTATTCATAGAGGCCAACGATGCCGTCATAGTCTACGTAGTAGAGATGCTCTGATCCTTGAAAATCTGCTACAAATAAATACTTAATCTTTATTGCGTCTCCCGTGTCGTAGCCTGACCACGCCTGATTAATAAAATCATACACGAGCACAGCATTGTTCTGCTGGCCGCCATCAATGGGGACACTTAAGTAGTATCTGTTGCGCCAGTAAGCTGCAGAGGCTGTCTCTTTGGCTACCCTGAAATCAATCCTGTCAATGAGTGGCTGTATAGGTGTGCTCTGTGGCTCTGATATGCCCTGTAGCTTGTTTTGCTCTGTCAGCATTAAGCTAACCACGCCTCGCTGGGAAAGGAACCACAGGTCATTTCCTGCGCTTGCTACAGACCTTGTTCCTACGATCCCGTATTCTGTTGTGACTTGATCGAGGACAGCATTTGTTCCCCAGTCGCCTACCAGATTGGAGACGGTGTAAATGCTCGTGTCCTTGAAAATAACAACTGTCTGATCATTGAACTTAAAGATTCTGCGAATGTTATCGCTGTCACCTTGATTGATCTTGAACGAGCTGTAGACAGGATCGTAATTTGTGTAAGAAAGAATATCTGAAACAGCTACGTGATCGGACTTGTATCCTGCACCGGGCCTGTGCGGGACAAGGAGTCTATTCTGGAAGAATAGAGTTGTGTCTGAATTAGGTATTGAGTCAGTGCCGTCATCTGCATCAGGTGCCTCCACAAAACCTTCTTCAAACGAGGACAATACCAGATGCTTTTCATTTGGCCCCCTTGAGAGGATGACTTTATCAAATGCCTGCGTAAACCAGTATTTTGATACTGTGTTATTGCTGGTGAAGTCTGACGTAGGGACAGTCAAGCCAACGCTGCAAGGAATAGGCTCAATGTTGTTACCGTATCTGGCTCGGTAGAGAGTGACTATAGTCCCGTCAAGAGATGCCGCGATCAGGATCCAGTCATTGCCATTGGGGTCATTCCAGACTCCTACTCCGTAGACTTGACCGAGAGTTGTGCTGATCTGTCTCGACCAGTTTATATCGCCCTCTCCCCATTCAATGGGCCACTCAAAACCGTAACGGTTAAACCACGTAAGAGGCATGACTCCCTTGCGGGGCTCTGCTACTCCGTACCGGAAGCGAGCGTTGACAGCTTCTGAAACTAATCCAGCGGGAAGCATATGAGGCTGCTGCCTCATGTCTACACCTACAAATCCGTTGTCCCCTGCCGTAATTGGCGGGTCATCGTTGGCGGTGTAGTTTCTGTCTTCTCTCATGTATAAAATCCAATTTTACTTAAGACTGAGTCTAGCTTTTTATTGCTGTTCTCCCAGTTGAGCTTCATTCCTCGCTCTGAAGCTCTCAACGCTTTCGCTACACCTCTCTCGTTACAGACCTCTCTCATTCGGTCTATCAGGCTGTCCTGTTTAGGGACTGCCCAGAGACCGCCATTAGAGTAATGCGCCTCAGACTCTCTCAAGTCAAAGTCAACAGGGTAACCTACTGACTCATCGAAAAACTCTGTAATTCCACCGAAGGGAACTGCAATGACTGGCCTCCCTGTGGCCATAGCCTCATGCTGCATGAGACCCCATCCCTCTCCTTTAGACGCACTCACAAAGCAATCAAGCCCTGCATACCAGTTAGACAAATCTTTCCTTGTCCAGAACTGACGAGTGAAACTGACTCTGTCATCATCAACATCTATTACAGGGTCATCAGGGAAACACTTAATGCTTAACCTGACATCTTTTACCCTTTTAGGGAACGCTTTCTTCCACGCCCTCAGAACGTCCTCAAAGCCTTTCCTGCAGCCTCCTGCCGCTGTCCTTCCAGCTACACCGAAAACAAACTCAGAGCCCTGTTTCTGTGGCCTGTAGTGGAAGACATCAGTGTCTATCCCCATAGGAACCTTGACCATTGTCTTCCTGATTCCCTGTGCGTTAAATAAACACAAGTTAAAGTCGCTCGGCACAACAATCAGATCTGCCTGATTCAAGTTAAGCACTGCCTCCTTATGAAGCCTCGTGCTCTCCCACATTGTGTTATACACAAGCTTCTTTTTGCCTGTAGGGCTAAATGACGGGCAGTGAACGATCATCTCCCAGTCATCTTGCTGCTCCTTATGCACAACAGACTCCATCACCACTCTCGGGATAGGAGCCTTACCTGCCTCGCTTCGCACTGGCCAACAGTGTATGTCTCGGCCTAATTTAGTGAGTCCCTCAATGACTCTTATTAAATGCAATGAATAGCTGCTGTAGCCATCCACTACTCCTCGCACCACACCTCGTTTTGCTCTCAAATGTTAACCTCGCAGTTTACCTCGTTCATGTTCCAGATCTCTGAGCATACTCACAACATCCAGTCTTTCTGACTCAGAGATTCTGCTGTTCAATTTGCCTTCCAGTTTCTTGATCTGTTTAGCAATCGCATTGTCAGCAGCCGATAAGGTCAGCTTAACAGCATTGCTCGAGTTAACAATTCTTTTGGCAACCCAAAACAACAGCAGTATTCCTACGGCGTAGTAAACCAGACTGATGCCCCCGGGAAGACTGTTCTCGAGAGCAGATAAAGAAAACTGGTCGCCATTGCCGCGCTCGTTATTGTCAACAGTCCAGTCAACGCGAGTCTGACCATCGTGTCCCTGCGCCGCAGAAAACACAGCCGTGATCCTCTCATTCTGGTCTCTCGACCATTTCTCACTAACTTCTGTCGTAGCATTTGTCTGCCTCTGCATTTCAGGCATCCCCACACATCCTGTTAAAAGACATGCAGCAGCACCAGCAATGACAGCGGCCTCTTTAAATATCTGTTTCGCCGTCTTTGTTATCATTGCACTTTCCTTTTCTGGCGTTGACGTAGTGATGCCAGACAAGAGCTGCTTTACCCACCATATAAGTGAGCGTAGCAAACGCTATAAGCAACCTAAGAATGGAGGTCTCGTTGGTTACAGCGATGCCTAAGAAGGCAGCCGCAAATACCCTGCCGTATTCAGCGAGATCCGTGCTGGTCATCGTTTGCTTCCTTTGGATTTTTTCTTTTTCATTCTAGCTTTAGCTTTAGCTGCTGCTGCCTTACCAGCCTTAGTATATGCGTAATGTTTCTTTCCTACTTTTGGCATAATATATCTCCTACCACTTTGATCGATTGGCCCAGTAAGCTGCGGACATTTTCCCTTTGGCAATGTTCTTTGCGTGCCTAGCTTTGAAGCTTTTGCGCCGTGCCTTTTCGCTGGCAGTCTTTGGGCTTTTACCAGCTCCCGATACACCCTGTTGACCAAAGCGGATCAGTCGAACCTTATCCCCCTCTTTAGCTAAGACAGCATGTGATTTTTTAGGGTGCTTTGGAGTTCGCTTCGGTTTGTTGTAACCGCTGAACTTCTCCCCGTTTTTCTCGACAGGCATAGCTCAGGCCCAGACTCGTTGCGGATGTGCTGGCTCAACTCGGAACGGTTCCAGTGTGGACCCGTCCTCACCTACCAACCGCACGTTCACGAAATATCCATCTTCGTAAACAGGCGGCGTTAGCTCGTTGCCCTCGTCATCGAAAGTAGCTGGGGTCAGCACGACCTTTGGCAAGATGTCCGTGTTGCGGAAGTTTTGTTCGCGTTCCCACTTCGTAGGCACGGGATTGTCAGGATCAGTTCGATCCCACTCAACAGGCACCTCGGTATACAGCACTGAATCAGCTTCAGCTTTGTCCGCGAATTTTAGGTAGTAATCAGTGTAGCTCATGATTCGTAGTCAGTTGGTTTTAGGAAGTGATTGCTTGCAGCTCAGTATCGGAAAGAGCGACATTGTAGAGAGCGAGTCGTTTGATGTGGCCATTGAG
>Ga0222718_10001923_pt1 | contig 19193 bp, 26 predicted proteins | sample C33_27DmetaG_FD_165045 | JGI IMG/M metagenome (GOLD analysis project Ga0222718, IMG submission 165045) | Estuarine water microbial communities from San Francisco Bay, California, United States - C33_27D | ecosystem: Environmental > Aquatic > Marine > Unclassified | place: USA: California... | reverse complement strand
GTCGTTCCAGCGTCCGGCACGGACTACAGCTACGAGAAGTGGCTGCGCCTGAACGTCACCGGCGGCAGCTACAGCCAGATCACCGACATCGTCGCCTACAGCGACGGGTCCAACGGCCTGGGCACCGGCGTGGGCCTGTACGCCAAGGCCGTGAGCAGCTACGCCACGCCGGCCGAAGCCACCGCCACCACCGGCTACTCCGACTTTTTCACCTACACCAGCGACAGCCCTCTAAGCCTGGGCGCCGGGCCGTTCACCAGCACGGGCGAGAAGGGCGACCACCTGGTGATGATCGCCACCGTGGCCGACACCGCCAGCGGCGGGCTGACGTCCAGCGAAACGCTGACCATCGCGTGGAATGAGGTCTGACATCGTGAAATCTGTGACGATGTACAATGTCGGCAAAGGAGCCGGCAAAAATGGCGTCGAAGCAGTACATGCAGGACCGATGGGCCGCGTATCGCGTGCAGGCGTTCCATGCGCGCGTGGATCGTGGATCGCCAGATGCGTGCTGGCCTTGGACAGGGCTGCGGACTCGCGCCACCAAGAACCCAACGCCATACGGGGCACTCGGATGGCGCGGGAAACCTTCACGGGCTCACCGAGTCGCCTACGAGATTGCATTCGGCGACATACCAGATGGCGCCATGGTCCTGCACCGATGCGACAACACGCTGTGTTGCAATCCGACCCACCTCTACCTTGGCGATCACGCGCAGAACATGCGCGACATGGTGGAAAGACGCAGGCGCGCTGGGAAGGGATCTGGCGCGGGGAACGGGCGCGCCAAGCTGTCGATGGCGCAGGCAGAGGCGATCAGGGCCATGTATGCGGCAGGCGGCGTCTCGCAGCAAAGAATCGCCGATCTGTACGGCGTATCTCAGTTCGCCATCAGTGCAATCGTCCGCGGGAAGCGCTACGTGACGCGCTGACGGTATCGGGGGTGCGGCAATGACCGCGCAGCCGGTGCCCTGGGTGATCGCGCGCCTCGACGGCATGGCCGTGGCCAGCAATGGCAGCGCCGTGCTGATCCTGCAGGACGCCGAGGCTGGCCGCATGTTCGTGCGCCGCGCCATCAAGGGCCTGGCCATGGGCGCCGCGGCTGACCGCGTGCTGCCGAAGCTGAACGAACTGGCCGGCGAGTTGCTGCAGCGCATGGACATGCCTGCACAGGAACTGGCCGCCAAGCTGCAAGCGCTGGCCGGCCTGGCGCACGTGGCGCCGCCGCAGCACGTCGAATGGGCCGTGGTCGAACTGAACGGCGTGCGGGTCTACAGCAACGGCTTCGAGGTGCTGGTGACGACGCAGGACATGACGCCGTGACCACGGTGCGCGTCGCCTTCCGCTACGGTGACAGCCGCCTATTCGCTCGCGTCGTCTGCTGGCTGCGTGGCGGCGACTCTGCCCATTGCGAGGTGGCCAGCGTCTGGACAGACACCGGCCTGCATCACTGCGTCTCGTCGTCCTGGCTGGATGGTGGCGTGCGTGGCAAGTGGATGCCGCTGCCAGCGGGCAAGTGGCGCGTCTACGAGATCGAGGCGGTCACCGACCCGCTGGCGTGGCTGGCCCAGCACAAGGGCGAAGGCTACGACTTGCTCGGCTTGCTGGGCGTCTTGTGGCCTCGCTTCGGGCATTCGCGGCGGCGGTGGTTTTGCTCAGAAGCCGTGGCCGACCTCATGGGCCTGCGCGAGCCACAGATTTTTGACCTGCGCACGCTGGAGAGCGTGTGCGCAAGATTTGGGGAGCGTGTGCAGTGAGCTACAAAAACCTCGCGTGGTTCACCATCGGGAACACGCCAAGCACATCGGGAAACTTTACGGTCGGCAGCGCTGTGGATTCACTGCACGTCACGCTTGGCGCTTCAGACGACGGCCTGAGCTTCAGCGCTCGCATCTTCGAGACTGGCGTTGGCTCGGAGGTCCGCACCGGCTGCACCTACACGCACGGCACCACGACGCTGACGCGGGGCACGCTGGAGAGTAGCACCAGCGGGAGCGCGCTGTCGTTCACCAGCGCTGCGCAGGTGCAGATTCTCGGGGCGACGGCGGTGAGTGCGGCTAGCGTGGAATTGCCATTGATCGCTGGACCAAATGCAAATACCTCGCTGCAAGCTGGCCGCTCCTATGTGGTCGATGCCGCAAGCCTCACTGCCACGCGCACTTACACGCTTCCCGCCACGGCAAAGGCTGGCGAGCGCGTGCAGATCATGTTGTCGAGCGGATCAGCAAGTTACGCGGTCATCATTACCGCAGCGTCAGGCGATACGCTCAATGGCGTGGCGGGCGGGACGGAGTGGAGTCGGCTGTTTATCGCGGGCGAGGTGGTCACGCTTCGGTGCGTTGCTGAATCGTCAGCCTGGGTGGTGGACTACGATGGGCGCATCGCTCAGAGCGCAAAAATGCACCTGAGTACCTCGGCTGATGGCGAGTCGTCAGGCGTATACATCAGGCCAACGGCAGCGCCAACTCCAGGTGCTTGGACATCCACCTGGGACAACGCGAGTATCAATGTCCCTGCAAGCGACCGAATAGCGCCTCGCCGGACAGGGAGGTATCAGATCGTCGTGGCATATGCGCCAAAGGATGCGGGGACCGCTGGGCAGTACGCAAATCTTGAGATCAGACGGAATGGTGCAACTGTTGTGGGCGGGCCGAGCGCCACGCTGACGGCGTCCAACGTAAACCGCATCACTGCTGTGATCCAGGACTCCATATCGTTAGGTGACTACTTTGACTATTGGTACAGGTCGGGCGACGGAAATATTGGGGCTGCTGGCACAGTCAGTTGGTCGTGTACGTTTGCAGTGACGGAGATTCTGTGATGCTTCAGGTTCTCTCATATCTTGGTTTTGTCCTTGACGTTGACTTCAAGTTGACGCAGGCTGATGGCGCTGTTGTTGTTGATTGGATGTCGGCAGCCAAACAGCCAACACCAGAAGAAATCGAAGCTGCAACACCTGCTGCACTTGAGTGGTGGGCGCGCAAGCAAATCAGGCCCGTCACTCGCCGGCAGATGCTGACTGCCCTGCATCGCGTCGGCCTACTGGACACGATCAAGGCCGCTGTGTCTGCATCCGGTGATGCGGAGTTGCAGATCGCCTATGACGAGTCGCAGGAGTTCCAGCGCGACAACCAATTTCTGGTGTCAATGACTGCTGCGCTGGGCAAATCAGACGCGGAGGTGGACGCCATCTTCGAGCTCGCCGCGAGCCTGTAAATGAGCGCCTGGGGTCCGCTTGGTGGCTACCCGCTTGCGTCTCCGCAGGCGGTTGTCAGCGGTGGCGCCTCTACTGTCGCCGAGACCTCCAGCCTATCCGTCGCCATCCAGACAGCCCGCAGCGCCGCAGCATCGGCCGGCATCGCCATCCAGGCGCCGCACAGCGCGACGGCCAGCGCGTCAGCGGCAGTGCAGCAGGTCCAGACCGCGCAGGCATCACTCCAGGCCGCAGTGCAGCAGGCGCAGCAGGCCACGGCCAGCGTGTCGATCGCTGCGCAAGACACCGGCGCCGCATCATCAAGCCTGCAGGCAGCGATCCAGCAGGCGCGTGCAGCCACGGCAGCGCTGACTGCTTACCTGCAGGCCGGCAGCAGCATGGCGGCCGACATCGACATGGCCGTGCAGCAGAGCCGCAGCGTGACCGCATCGGCCAGCATCGCGGCGCGCGTGCAGCAATCGCTGGCCGCCGATCTTTCGCTGGCAGCGCGGCAGGCCCGCAGCGCCGCGGCCAGCCTGAGCATGTCCATCCAGGGCGCCACGGCGTCGACCGTCACGGCCAGCCTGAATGTCGCCGTGCAGGAACTGATGACCGCGGCCGTCGGCGTGAATCTTGCGCTGCAGACCGCGCAGACTGCCTCGGCCGCGCTGTCGGCCTACCTGATCATGCGGCGCACCGTCACCGCGGCAATGTCCACGGCGGCGCAGGCAACGCGCAGCGGCACGGCTGGGCTGAGCATCTACGTGCAGGGCGCGGTGGCCGTGCAGCCCCTCAGTGCCAAGCCTGCCGGCGCGCGGCTGCAGACCACCAGCCGCACGCCCAACCTGCAAACCAGCCGCCGGCCTGTGTACCGGGGAGGCACACGATGACCATCAAGCTGATCACCGCGCCAGCGGCCGAGCCCGTCACGCTCACCGAGGCCAAGCTGCACCTGCGCGTGGACCACAGCACCGACGACGACCTGATCACCGCGCTGATCGCGGCAGCCCGGCAGAAGGCCGAGCACCTGACTGGCAGGTCGCTGATCACGCAGACCTGGGAGCGCGTGCTCGACGCCTTCCCGCCGGTCGAGATCGAACTCGGCCGCCCGCCGGTGGCCAGCATCGTCAGCGTGACCTACACCGACACCGCCGGCACCGACGTGGTGATGGACAGCGCCGAATACAGCCTGGACAACACCACCGAGCCTGGCTATCTGCTGCCCGCCGCCACGCTCAGCGCATGGCCGAGCACCTACGATGCCGCCAACGTGGTGCGCGTGCGCTTCACGGCCGGCTACGGCGCCAGCGGTGCCAGCGTGCCGGCAGCGGTGCGGCAGTTCATGCTCATGGAACTGGGCACCCTCTACAAGATGCGCGAGAGCATCGTGGCCGGTGTCAGCATCGCTGAACTTCCAGGCAGCTACACCGAGCGCCTGCTCGACCCCTACCGACTGTGGGGCGTGTGACATGCCGCTAAACGCCGGGCAACTCGACCGCCGCGTGACCATCCAGGCCCGCGCGTCTGGCACCGACGACCGCGGGCAGCCGAATGGCGCGTGGGTGGCCGTGGCCACCGTCTGGGCCATGCCGATGCCGGCCAAGGGGCGCGAGTTCTTCGCCGCCAGCCAGATGCAGGCCGAGGGCGCGATGGCCTGGCGCATCCGCTACCGCACCGACGTAAGCGCCGAGATGCGCGTGCTGGACGACCTCGGCGAACCCTGGGGCATCGTGGCGCCACCGGTGCCGAGTGCCAACCGCGAATGGCTGGACCTCTACTGCCTGCAGGGGGTGCGTGATGGCCGTTGAAGCCAAAGTGATCGGCATCGATGACTTCAAGGCTGCACTGGCCAGCGTCGTGCCGAAGCTGCGCGTGCGCGCGCTGCGCAATGCGCTCACCGTCGGCGCCCGCCTGGTGCGCGATGCTGCGCGGCGCCGTGCGCCGGTGCTGAAGACCAGCACCTACGGCGGCGCGTCGGCCATCAAGCGCGGCGTGCGCAAGGTCGGCACGGTGCGCAAAGCGCTCAGCGTGCGCACCAGCAAGATCGCACGCAAGCGCGGCGACGTCGGCGTGTTCGTCAACGTCCGGCCAGTGAAGGGCGCCGCGGCCGGCGCGAACAAGCCGACCGACCCCTACTTCTGGCGCTGGCTGCAGTTCGGCTGGACGCCGGCCAGCGGCCCTGACCGCCGCACGCCAGGCGCCAAGAAGCGCCGCCGGGCTGATGCCCTGGCCGGGACGCCGCGGCGCAAGGCTGGCCAGCGGTTCCTCGAAGCCGGCGCGGCGCAACTCAGCGCGGCGCTGCAGGCGTTCACGCGGGCACTCGGCCCGGCCATCGACAAACTGAACCGGAAGCAGACGCCGTGAGCATCGAAAGCGACTTCCGCGGCTGGCTCACCGGCGCTGCTGGCGTCACGGCCCTGGTGCCGGCTGCCAGCATCGCGCAGAACGAGGTCGGCGAGGGCATCGCGCCGCCCTACATCGCCTTCGAGATCCAGCGGCTGCCCGACTACGGCCTGGACAACACGCTGCTGTCGACGCAGATCACCGCCAGCGTCGGCTGCTGGGCCACGGCGCCAGGTTCAGCCGACGCCATCGCCGACGCCGTGACCACGGCACTGGCCGCCGAGGACGTGGTCGTCACGCAGCGCGGCAGCACGTTCAACCCCGAGACAGGCCTCGACGGCACCACGCTGGTCGCCGAGTGGTTCCTGTAGGCCGCCACAGTTTCACCCCAACAGCCCGCCGCGTGCGGGCTTTTTCATGCCCGGGCGCCGCCCAACTCACCGAAAGGACTGACCCATGACCACCATCGTCGGGCGCGATTGCAAGATCGAAGTCGCCCTCACATTCGACACCGCCATCAACCCGACCGCCGTCTCCAAGGCGAACCCCGGCGCGGCCACGCTCACCGGCCACGCCGTGGAGACCGGCGACGTCGGCTACTGGACGGTGACCGCCGGCATGGTCGAGCTCGACGAGCAGGCCGTCTACTGCACCGACACCGACGCCAACACGTTCACCATGAACGGGCTGGACACGACGAACTACAGCACCTACAGCGCCGGCAGCCTGACCCTGGCCGCCACCTGGGGCACGCTGAGCGAGGCGGCCGGCTACACGGTCGGCGGCGGCGCGGCGGCGACGCTGGACGACACGCGCCTGATCGACGTGAAGACCCGCAACATCGCCGGCCTGCTGGCGCCGCAGGACGTCACGATCGACATCCGCAACCCGATGACCAGCGGCACCGCGCTCGCGTTCCTCGAAAACAAGGCCGTCAACAGCGCCAAGGTGCTGATCCGCATCAGCAAGGGCGGCACCACGCTGCGCGTGCTGTACGGTCAGCCCAGCCTGGCCGGCGAGGGCGTGCAGGCTGGCGGCCTGGCCAGCGGGCAGATCAGCATCACCGTGCCGGGCTGGGTGGTGAAGCCGAATGTCTGACGCCAAGGCGATGACCGACGACGAGGTCGTCCGCCGCATCCGCGCTGGCCGCGAGCGCTGGATCGAACTCGACGCCGGCAACGGCGTGAAGATCCGGCGCCCGGCCGAGGCCTCCTGGCCGGCGCTGCGATCTGACGGCCTCGACGCCTATCTGCGCTGCGTCGTGGACTGGCGCGGTCCAGCCTTCACCGTCGGCGCGATCCTGGGGACCGGCGAGGACTCCAAGCCTCTGCCGTTCTCCGCAGCCGTGTGGCTGGAGATCGCGCACGACGAGGTCGCCTGGTGCGCCAAGGTGGCCGAGGAGGTCGGCGCAGACGTGAAGGCGTTCGCCGAGAAGAAGGCCGCCGCGTCGGGAAACTGACGGCCCTGCTGGACGCGCAGGCGGGCGTCCAGTGGGAGGGCGAAGAAACGTCTTACCCCACGATGTTCAGCGTGCTGGTGGTGCAGGCGTGGAACCACCTCGCCACCGGCATGGGCGGCATTGGATGGCGCGGCGTGCCGGCTGTCTGCGAACTGCTGGGCATCCCTGAGCACGAGACGGAACTGCTGGTCGAAATGCTGGCCGTGATCAAGCGGCACAAGCCGCCGCGGCAGGCGTAGCAACGAGGGCGCACATGGCCATTGCAAAACTCAGCATCGACCTGGAGGCCCGCCTCGCCGGTCTGCAGCAGGGCCTCGACAAGGCCGTGCGCCTGGCCGAGAAGGACAGCCAGCGCATCGAGCGTGCCTTCGCCCGCACCGGCAGCGCGCTCGCGGGCATCGGCGCCGCGTTGGCAGGCGCATTCAGCGGCGCGGTGGTGACGCAGTGGGTGCGATCCAGCATCGACGCGGCAGACGCTGCGGCAAAGCAGGCGCGCACGGTCGGCCTGTTGACCGAGGAGATCACGGCGCTGAACTACGCCGCGGAACTCTCCGGCGTCAATCAGGAGGAACTGACCGGCGCGCTGGTCCGACTCAGCCGCACAGCGTCGGACGCCGACAAGGGCGTGAAGCTGGCCGCCGAATCCTTCGAGCGACTGGGCATCAAGGTGCGCGGCACGGACGGCGCGATCAAGAGCAGCAGCCAGCTGCTGAGCGAGATCAGCGACCGGTTCGCGCAACTGCCGGACGGCGTCGAAAAGACCGCCATCGCCACCGAGTTGTTCGGCCGCAGCGGCGCCAAGCTGATCAGCCTGCTGAACGGCGGCAGCGAGGGGCTGCGCCAGATGCGCGAGGAGGCCGAGGCGCTCGGCCTGGTCATCGGAACCGACATGGCCGAGGCCAGCGAGAAGCTGAACGACAACATCGCGCGGCTGCAGAAGAACCTCACCGGCCTGGGCAACGTCATCGCGGCCAACGTGCTGCCGTACCTGAACGCGACCATCGACCGCGTGCTGGCCGCGCAGAAGACGTTCGACGGGTTCGGCGAATTCCTGCGCATCAGCATCAGCGCGAAGCCGTTCGACGATGCCGGCGCCGGTGTGGACTTCTACACCGGCCGCGTGGCCGAGTTGCGCCAGGAACTCGAGCGGCTGAAGGCCAGCGGCGGCCTGCTGGACAGCCTGAAGATCAGCGGCACGCAGAAGGATCTGGCCGACGCGCAGAAGCTGCTGGAGTTCTACCAGCGCGTCGCCAGCGCAGGCGGCACGCTGGGTGCCGGCGGTGGCCGCGGCAGCATCGTGCCGCCTGCTGCAGTTCAGCCTGTCACCAGCCTGGCAACGCCGGCCGGGAAGCCGGACAAGCCCGCGAAATTCAAGCCCACCGACTTCAGCGACCTGGGCAGCGGCTTCGGCGCTGACGTCGGGTTCTCTGCGCTCGACGCGCTGGACGCCGCCTACAAGAAACAGCAGGACGCGCTGGAGGAACTGAAGCGCGCCGGGCGCGAGACATTCGAGGCCACGCGCACGCCGGCAGAGCGCCTGAACATCGAACTGGCCCGCCAGCAGGAACTGCTGGACGCGCTGGGGCCGTCCTACTTCGACACCTACGAGCGCGCGACGAACGCGGCGCAGGATGCCTATGAGGCGGCGACCGCAGTCAATACCGCCATCAAGGACGCCGACAAGTTCGCCGCTGACCTGGGGCTGACGTTCACGAGCGCATTCGAGGATGCCATCGTCGCCGGCAAAAGCCTCAGCGACGTCATGAAGGGTTTGGAGCAGGACATTCTGCGGATCATCACGCGCAGGCTGGTCACCGAACCGCTGGGCAACATGCTGACGAACCTGATCGGCGGCGCGATTGGCGGCGGCACGGGCGGAATCTTCGGCGGCCTGCTGTCCGGGATCTTCGGCAGCTTGTTCGGCGGCGGCGGCCTGCAGAACATTCCGGTGATGGCCGGCGAGTTCGGCGGCCTGCCGAGCTTTGACGTCGGCACGGACTATGTGCCGCGCGACATGGTGGCCAAGATCCACAAAGGCGAACGCATCGTGCCGGCGGCCGAAAACGCGCGCAGCGGTGGTCGGTCAATCGTCGTGAACGTCTCCATGCCAGCTGGCGCAACCCGCCGCACCGGGCAGCAGTTTGGCGCCGAGATCGCGCGGCAGATCGCAGCGGCCAACAGCCGCAACAACTGAGCACCGCCATGGCATTCATCGAGTCGCCGCGGTTCCCCGAGCGCATCGCCTACGGCGCACTCGGCGGCCCTGTCTTCAGCACCACGGTCGTGGCCGCAGCCAGCGGGCGCGAGGCGCGAAACCAGAACTGGCAATATCCGCGGCACGAGTGGGACGTCAGCCAGGGACTGAACTCGCAGGCTGATTTCCAGACCCTGCGCGCGTTCTTCCTGGCCGTCGGCAAGGGCCGGCGCAACGGCTGGCGGTTCAAGGACTGGGCCGACTACACCGCGGCGCACAGCGGCGCCGAGGCCGGCGTCGTCAGCGGCCTGACCAGCACCACGTTTCAACTCGTCAAGCGCTACACCAGCGGCGCGCAGACGCAGGACCGGCTGATCACCAAGCCGGTGGCCGCTGGCTTCGAGTTGAAGGACAGCGGCAGCACGCTCACGCTGACCACCGACTACACGCTCGACGCGACGACAGGCATTGTCACGACGGCCATCGGCCGCACCGCGGCAAATCTCACGTGGTCCGGTGAGTTCGACGTTCCGATGCGCTTCGACTCCGACGAACTGCGGGCGCGCATCGCCAGCCGCAACCCGAGCGCGGGGCTGATCCACGAGTGGGACGCTATCAACATTGTCGAGATCGTGACCTGACGCCATGGCACGCAGCACACCGGCAAACCTGGCCACGCACTACGCCAGCGGCGACACCACGCTGGCCTGGGGCCTGAAGATCACCCGCACCGACGCGACTGTCTACGGGTTCACCAGCCACCAGCGCGACGTGACGATCAGCGCCGTGGACTATCTGGCAGGGCCTGGCCTGGACGTGCAGAGCCTGGTCAGCAGCGCCGGCATGGCGGTGGACAACACCGAGTTGACCATCATCGCGGACGACGACAGCACGTTCACCCGGCCCGACATCCTGGCCGGGCGCTGGGACGGCGCTGCGTTCGAGTTGTTCATCTTCAACTGGGCCACGCCCGCCGATGGGCGCGACGTGGTGTTCGCCGGCCACCTTGGGCAAGTCAAGCCCCGGCGCGGTGCCTACGTGGTCGAACTGCGCGGCCTGCAGCACTACCTGCAGCAGCCGGTCGGCAGCGTCAGCACCAAGACATGCCGCGCCAGGCTTGGGGATGCACTCTGCGGCGTCACCCTGGCCAGCTACACCGTCACCGGCACGCTGACCGGCGTCACAAGCCAGCAGGTGTTCACCGACACCTCGCGCGCCGAGGCCGACGACTACTTCGCCGAGGGCGTGCTGACATGGACAGGCGGCAGCAATGCTGGCCTGTCCTACCGCGTGCGCACCTACGCCAGCGACACGTTCACGCTGGCCGTGGCGCCTGTGCTGCCGGTGCAGGTGGGCGACACCTACAGCGTGCACGCAGGCTGCCGCAAGCGGCTTGACGAGGACTGCATCACCAAGTTCGACAACGCGCTGAACTTCCAGGGCGAGCCGCACCGGCCGACCGTGGACGACATCACCGAGACACCGGAGCCGAACGCAGAATGACAACCCGCGATCAGATCGTCGCCGAGGCCCGAGATTGGCTGGGCACGCCATGGGTGCACCAGCACCGGACCAAGGGCGTCGCGGTGGATTGCGCCGGCCTTGTCATCGGCGTGGCGCGGGCTCTTGGCATCGTGGCCGACGACTTCGACGTGCAGGGCTACGGCCGGCAGCCAGACGGCACGCTGCTTGACCTGTGCGACACGCACCTGCAGCGCATCGGCCAGGCGGACATGCAGCCCGGCGACGTGGTGGTCGTGGCGGTCGAGCGCGACCCGCAACACATGGGCATCGTGGTGCCATACCGACACGGCGGCCTGGCGATCGTGCACGCGGCCAGCAACGCCGGCCGGGTGATCGAGCATCGCCTGCTATTTGGCGTCGGCATGCTGTACCGCCGCGCCTACCGATTCCCTGGGGTGGCCTGACATGGCGCAGCTTGTAGTCGCCGCTGCAGGCGCGGCCATCGGTGGCGCGCTGTTCCCTGGCGCTGCATTCCTGGGCATCAGCAGCGCCGGCCTCGGCTGGGCCATCGGCGGCATCATCGGCGCCAGCCTGGGGCCTGCGCAGAAGGTCCAGGGGCCGCGGCTGAATGACCTCAAGGTCACCGGCACGGAATACGGGCAGCCGATCCCCTACGTGCAAGGCCACCCGCGCGTGGCCGGGCAAATCTGGTGGGCCAGCGAGAAGCGAGAGATCGCCACCACGACCGAAGTCGGCGGCAAGGGCGGGCCGAGCATCGAGAGCACGACCTACACCTACGAGGTCGATCTGCTGATCGGCGTCAGCGACAACGTGATCCAGGGTGTCTCGCGCGTCTGGTCGAACGGTAAGCTGGTGTGGACGAAGCGCAGCGACAGCGGCGCGGCTTCGGCGCTGAGCGGCAAGAGTCAGACGTCGTGGCGCCGCCTCAGCGTGTACCCTGGTGGCGCGGATCAACTGCCGGACTACACCTACGAGGCCGCGGTCGGCGTCGGCAACGCGCCGGCCTACCGGGGGCGCGGCACGGTGTTCATCGAGGGCCTGCAGCTTGGCGGCAGCGGGCAACTGCCGAACCTGACTTTCGAGGTCTACACCGAGGGCGACGAGGCCGGGCGAGCGCCGCAAACGCTCACGACCATCCCCAATGGGTCACGCCACGGCGTGACGGCCTTCGGCATCCCTGGGTTCACGCACATGGTCATCGACAACGTGGCCACGCGACTGACCTATGTCTACCGTTTCGACCTCGGCGCCGAGTCCGTCGAGTTGGTGCGTCAGTTCACGCACACGGTCACCGACGGGTTCAACCCGGTCAAGGCAAACACAGACGTGTCAGGCATGTTCCTTTCGCGGGTGAATAACACGTCTGCGCAATGGGTCGACGACGAGGGAGGGGCTACATCGTTCACGCTGCCCTACAACATCAACAACACGGGGGCCGCCATCGTTGTCTCCAGGCGCGACGATGCCATCGTCGTCGGCAGCGAACTGCACAGCGGCTTGAACAACAAGCGGCTGTATAGGTTCGCCACGTCTGGTGGCACTGTCGCCGCGACCAGCGACGCGATGACAACCGCAGTGCGTTCGATCGCAATCTCTGGCAGCCGCGTCTATGCACTGAACGCCCCAGGCGCATTCAGTGACGCCACAGCCGTGTGGGTGTTCGACCTCGACACCATGGCGCTGCTAGACACCATTTCGCCACCGTCTGGTGCAGATGACGGGGCCTACATGATGACCGACGAACTCGGCGTCGTGTACTGCTACGCGGGCATCATCCTGTACCGCCTGGACGGCTCGTCGTGGACTGCGCTGCGAACGATCACGGGCGGGATTCTCGACGGGCAATCGAACAACAACCTTGGCGTGTCTGGCGGAGACCTGTGGGGGGTCATCAACACGACCGGAAGCCAGCCTGACAAGATCCGTGTTGTGTTTGACTCGGTGACGCTGACCGAGCCGACCGTGCGCGAGGTTGTCGACGACCTGCTGGCGCGAACCGGCATCGACAGTGGCAGCGTGGACACCAGCGCGCTGGACGACATCACGACGCCGGTGCGCGGCCTGTCCGTGTCTCAGGTGGCGCCGGTGCGCGCGGTGCTCGAGCAACTGGCCGCTGCCTACTTCTTCGAGACATACCTCGCGGACAAGCTCTACTTTGTGCCACGTGGAGGCGCGAGCGCGGCGGCCATCGCCTACAGCGCACTCGGCGCCACGGATGGCGATCCGGTCGATGACCCGCTGCCGATCGACAGCACGCCAGACAGCGAGATCCCGGCGCAGGTGGCGCTGACCTACGCCAATGCGGACGCCGACTACAACACCGCCACCGAGCACAGCGACAGGCTGCTGAGCAACATCACCAGCACCACCGCCGCCCAGGTGCCGCTGGCGCTGACGTCAGCCGAGGCCAAGGGCATCAGCGACGCCATGGTTCAGGACGGCTATGCAAGCCGGCTCAGCGGCGCCGTGATGCTGGACGTACGCCACATGGCACGCACGCCGACCGACGTCGTGACGCTGACCGACGACGATGGCAGCACCTACCGCGTGCGCCTCGTGCGGCGCCGGCAGCAAGGCTGGCGCGTCGAGTTCGACTGGGTGAGCGACGACGCCACAGCACTGTCCAGCGCCGGCATCACGAGCGACGACTACACGCCCAGCCTCAGCGTGGCGCTGCCTGGCCCCACCACGCTGGCGCTCATGGACATCCCCATCCTGCGCGACGCCGACAACGCGCCAGGCATCTATGCCGCGGCCAAGCCGGTGGGCGATACCAGTTGGCCCGGCGCGCGCCTGATGGGCAGCACCGGCGGCGACTACAGCGAGGCCGGCACCTTCACCAGCCGCGCCATCTTCGGCACCACCACCGTGGCGCTGACCAGTTGGACCCGTGGCAACGTGTTCGACGAGGGCGGCAGCGTCACGGTCAACGTGGGCGCAGGCACGCTGAGCAGCAGCACACGCGACGCCATGCTCGACAGCGATGCGAACGCGATGCTGGTGGGCGCTGAGGTCATCCAGTTCCGTGTGGCCACGCTGGTGTCGACCGGCGTCTACAAGCTGACCGGGCTGCTGCGCGGCCGGCGCGGCACCGATCACGCGATGACGGGCCACGCGATCGGCGAGACGGTGGTGCTGTTGCGTGCTGCGGGTCTGCTGCGGGTGAGGCACGACGCAGCGCGCATCGGCGAGGAGGTGACATACAAGGCGGTCACGCTGGGAAAGACTCTCAGCAGCGCCACGGCGCGCACCATCACAGACACCGGCGTGGCGCTGAAGCCCTACGCGCCGAAGAACCTGCGCGTGACAAAGACTGCGACTTCGAACACGCTGACCTGGGACCGCCGCAGCCGCTACAGCTACCGCTGGCCGAGCGCCACGGCGCTGCCGCTGGGCGAGGCGGCCGAGTCCTATGACGTCGAGGTGCGTGACGGCACCAGCAACCTGGTGCAGAGCGCCACGGTGTCGACGCCATCGCTGGCGCTCACCGGCGCCACCGAGGTCGCGCGCCTGGAGGTTGGCATCGGCTGGGGCACGGTCAGCGGCGGCAGTTTCTTCGGCTGTTCGCTGGAGGGCCCGACGCCAGGGACAAAGTATCTGGTGGGGCACGACGCATCCGGGCTGAAAACGTCGCAGCTGTACATCGGCAGCCAGATCACGACGGCGCTCGTCGTCGGCAGCGCCTACTACGTGTCTGCGCTGACCGTTGACCTGCTGTCGGTGCCGTCGGTGACGCTTGCGAACCGCGTGTATCGCGTCGACCTTTCGGCGCCGACCACGATCGCGGCGCAGCGTGATGCTACCGACCTGGCGGACTTCGGCTACATGGCGCACGACGGAACGGACCTGTGGGTCACCGAGCCGTTCACCGGCAACCTGCGAGCGCTGAATGCCAGCACGCTGGTGGCCACCGGGACCGTGCACGCCGTCGGCGGTTCGCCGCTGGGGATCACGCACAGCGGCGGCGACCTCTACTTCTTCGACAACGCCACGGGCGAACTCGTCAAGTTCAACATCAGCGGCGCGAGCGAGACCTGGCGCGTCAGCATCGCGCCGACCTACGTCACCGAGATCCGCGTCGTCGGTTCGCTGGTGTTCGTGGCCGGCTACGGCGACCACGTGGCCGTCTATGCGCTGAGCGACGGGTCGGTGGTCGAGGTATTCCCGGACTACGAGCCAACCGCTGACGCGCAGTTCCTCGACTATGACGGCGACGTCGTTTGCATGGTGTTCACGCCTGGCGATGGGTTCAGGCTTCTGAGGCTGAGCAGCGCCACCGGCGAACTGGTCAGCCTGCAGCCTGTCGGCAGCGGCATTTCACTGGCCTACGTCGACAGCGCCGATGTCGTCTACGTCAACGAACTGCAGGGCGGCAGTGCCGACCTCGATGCCGTTGGCTACGAACTGATCCAAGACCTGACCGGCTACACCGCGACGGTCTACCAAGTCAGCGCCACGGTCGGCCGTGGATACCCGGCCAGCCTCACGATCTAAGGAGCCAGCAGCATGGCAGACAGCACCACCCACCTGGACCAGCTGAGCACCAGCACCGCGAACAATGAACTGCGCGTCAATGAGACCGCAGACGCGATCAGCGGGCCGAGCCTGTACGGCCGGCGGGCCAGCACCACCACCGGCCTGACGTGGGGCTACTACGGCGGGCGCTGGGGCGGCACTGCCATTGCGAACGGCACGGTGACGCTGAGCAACGCGACGAACTACGTGGTGGCCCACCGCAGCACCGGTGCCGTGACCACCAGCACCAGCACGACGAACTGGAACACGCCGGCAACCTACATGCGGCTTTACAAGGTCGTCGCGGCCAGCAGCCAGGTCAGCAGCTACGAGGACCACCGCCTGGGCGCCCTGGGCGTGCTGGCGACCATCAACATGGCCGACGTGTGGGTCGGCGGCCTGCGCATCACCGCGGGCAGCGGCAGCCCCGAGGGCGTGACCACCGCGCCCATCGGCAGCCTCTACATGCGCAGCGACGGCGGCGCCAGCACTAGCCTCTACGTCAAGGAAAGCGGGACGGGCAACACCGGATGGGTGGCCAAGTGAGCGGCGCCGTGACCGTGCCAGCAGAGCACTTCGAGCGTGTCATGGCGACGCTGATGGAGCAGATGGAGGAACACGCCAGACGGTCGCAGGCCGCGCAGGTGCAGGCCATCGCCGATGGGATCAGGGCCACCGTCACCGACCCCGCCGTGTTGCGCGCCGTCATTGATGAAGTGGCCAAGGCGGCGCAGGAGCGCGCGACGGCTGCCGCGGGCCGTGGCGTCTGGTGGCTGATCCGGTCGGCGGCGTCCAGATGGCTGTTGATCGTCGTCATCGTGGCCATGGTGGCCAAGTTCCTGGGGTGGGACATCGCGGCCAAGGTCGGCCGGTTTCTCACGGGGGCGACAGCATGACCGTCGAGGCCTGGCTTGTCATCACTCGCGAGGGCTTCCGCGCCGTGTTCATCGACCGCGCGAACGCTGAGCGCTACGCGGCCACGACGCACGGCGTCATCATCGACCTGGTGCGGGCGCCAGCATGATCCGCGTGCTGCCCGACCTGCTGGTGCGTGCCACCGGCTGCACGGCCGAGCGCGCCGCTACGTTCGCCGCCGATCTGGACGGCGCCTGCACCCGCTACGGCATCAACGCCACGCCGGCCCGCCTGGCGCAGTTCCTGGCGCAGCTGGTGGTCGAGTCCGGCGCGCTGCGCTACGTGCGCGAGATCGCCGATGGCAGCGCCTATGAGGGCCGGGCCGACCTGGGCAACACAGAGCCTGGCGACGGACCCCTGTACCGCGGCCGCGGCCTGATCCAGACCACCGGCAGGACGAACTATCGCGCACTGCGGAACCGCCTGCGCGCCACCATGGGGCCGACGGTGCCGGACTTCGAGGCCGACCCGACGCAACTGGAGCGCCCGAACTGGGCGGCCTGGAGCGCCGCGTACTACTGGGACATGCGCCGCCTGAACGACGAGGCCGACGCCGACACCGAGGCGGCCTGCATCCGCATCGGCCGGGCCGTGAACCGCGGCAACGCATCCAGCAGCAGGCCGGCGAACCACGAGGCTGAGCGCATCTCCGCCTGGCGCCGTGCACGCGCCGCGCTGGCAGACGCCAAGCAGGCGCCTGCGCCGATCGTCGACAGATCCACCCGGGCGCAGGCTGCGCCGCAACCCGAGACGCCGGCCGCGCCGGCACAGGAGAGCGCCATGCCCATCCCCGCCTTCGTCGCTGCCGCCCTGCCCATGCTGGTGGAGTCCATCCCGAAACTCGGCCGACTGTTCGGCAGCGGCAGCGAGGTGGCCGAGCGCAACGTCAAGGCGGCCGAGCTGGCGGTGCAGATCGTGCAGCAGGCCACCGGGGCGCCAAACGCCCAGGCCGCCGCCGAAGCCATCAAGGCCGATCCAGCGGCGCTGCAGACCGCCGCCCAGGCCATCGAGGCGCGCTGGTTCGAGCTGGCCGAGGCTGGTGGCGGCGGCATCGATGGCGCGCGGAAGGCCGACTTGGCGCGCAGCGCGGATGGCCTGCGTGGGCTGCTGGCCAGTCACAGCTTCTGGATCGCCCTGGCGCTGCTGCCGCTGGTCTACATCGTCGTGCTGTCCATCATCGGCGTGGTCGGCACGGCCACCTGGAGCGACGACGTGCGCGCCAGCATCGCCGGCCTGATCGTCGGCACCATCGTCGGCGGCCTGATGGGCTACTACTTCGGGCAGACGACCAGCCGCAACAGGTCCAGCGCCTGAAGCGCGCCAGGAGCGTGCGGCATGCTGCCCTGCTCGGCCATGCGGTACTGGTCCAGCAGGTACTGGAGGAGGTCGCCGATGGTGTCGAAGGACTCCATCTCGCCGTCGATCTCGCCGCAGACGATGGCGCCCGGGGTCAGGTCGACCAGCATGGCGCTGCTGGCGCTGGGCCGGCGTAGGCTGGCGGCAGCGTGGACGCGATGGCCTCGCGGCGCGCGTCTGCTGCTGCGCGTCGGCGGCGCAGTGCTTCCGGCGTGTTGCAGTGCGCCCACTTGCTGCGATGGTGACGGCTGCGAGTTTTCATGGTCGTCGTATCGACTAGTTAGGCCCGTTACTGCGCATCGGTGCCAATTTCATCAGCCATGCGGCAGCCGGTCGGCTTGCTCTCACACTCGCCTTCGCGGCAACCGCACGGAACCACGGCCGGCACGCGGTCGGCCAGGTTCAGCACCATCGCGCCAAGTTCCGTGATCCAGTCAAGCGCCTGCGCAAGCTCAATGCGGTGCGGCCACGGCTCATCGCTTTGCCAGTCAATGCCCTTGCCATCAAACGCCTGCGCGTAGCCCAGCGCGGCGCGCGCAGTAGTGCAGGCGTTGTCGGGGTGTAGTTCAGCCATTCTTTTGCTCCGGTTAAAACGGGCCTAACACGCCAATCGAGGCGAGGTCAAACGGCGGGTCGGGTTGTGGGTGTAGCGGGCAGCGGCAGCGCCGTTTGCCCCGCCTCATTGGCAACGTTATGGCGCAGGGCTGGCTTAGGGTTCGCCCCAACAAAAATTCCGCTTGCGTATTGGCGCATGATGCTCTATTATTCAGGCATCGCAACACGCAACCGGAGACACCAAATGTTCACTCTCGACAACACCAGCGGTTTCAGCCAAGCCGACCTCGACCTCATGAACCGCGCCCTGCGCCTGCTGATCGAGGACGGGGTCGAGGAATCGAACGCCGCCGACATCGTGAACAACAACTGGCAGGAGTCCGGCAACACCGTCGTCTCGCTCGCCGCTGTTCGCACCCCGCACCTGCGGCTGCCCGGCCAATGAGCGGCAGGCCCTCCCGCGAAGTGGGCCTCGCGCTGGCCCACATCCAGCGCACCGGCTGCACGCCCCAGGCTGCAGCCGACAAGTACGGATTGGCCGTGTCCACCGTGCGCCGTGCCCTTGCTCGCGCAGGGGTGCCGGCTCGGCCAGTCGGCAGGCCAGCAGCAGCGCGTGCGCCATAACACGCCCATCGAGCGGACCCTCACCGGCGGGCAGCAGTTGTGCGTCTTCATGTTTGGTCAGCGCCGGTGGGGTCCGCTCATGGGCACGTTAGGCCCCTTCGTCAGGCGGGGTGTATTCCCACTTGTCCAGAAGCTCGACCACTTGCGGCGGGAGCGGCCTAGCCACTAGCTCTGCACGGACACGAACCCATCCGGCGCACAACTTCCCGTCCATGGGGGCGTGACACAGGAATGGCTTGCCTTCGTGAGCGGCCTTAAGCAGATCCAGTTGCGTTTGCAGGCAACCGTTCGGCACGCTGCCAGGCTGGCATGCGCAGGTCTTGCACATCTCGCCGCGCAGGCTGCCGACTTTGATGCCGTCTAGGCCCATCTCGACAAGTCTGGCGCGGCCAAGCTCGGCCAGCCGTGCGGCGTTTTTGCCCATGGCGCGCCCTTGTGGCGTCACTCTGCTATGTGTCATGGTTTCCTCTTCGTTCAACATGGCCTAACCGTTCGCTCAAGCGGACGGCTACGCCGCGCGCTTAGCTGGTGGGTTAGGCGCCTATCAGCCTGCG